>Ga0335077_10003203_pt1 | contig 19692 bp, 9 predicted proteins | sample Lox_Sample_31_FD_207151 | JGI IMG/M metagenome (GOLD analysis project Ga0335077, IMG submission 207151) | Soil microbial communities from Loxahatchee National Wildlife Refuge, Florida, United States - Lox_Sample_3.1 | ecosystem: Environmental > Terrestrial > Soil > Wetlands | place: USA: Florida...
CGTCGCCTCATCAACGACTACATGATCGAAGCCTCGTGGATCGCCAGGACCGCGGGCGTCCCCATCAAGCTGCTCTGGACCCGCGAAGACGATATGCGGCATGACTTCTATCGTCCCGCGGGATTTCATTACTTGAAAGCCGGCCTCGACGCGTCGCAGAAGCTGGTGGCCTGGCGCAATCACTTTGTGAGCTTCGGCGAAGGCAAAGAATTCGCCCGCGCCGCGGGCATCTCCCCGGACGAGTTCCCCGCTCGGCTCATTCCCAATTACGCTTTGCACGCATCCCTGATGCCGTTCGGCATCCCGACCGGAGCCATGCGCGCTCCCGGCAGCAACGGTATCGCATTCGTGATCGAGTCGTTCCTCGACGAGCTCGCGCACGCCGCCGGAAAAGACCCGGTGCAATTTCGCCTCGCGCTGCTCGATGCGGCGCCCCTTCCGCTCGTGGAAGCTTCAACCGCGCCCGCGTTCCAGTTCGACGCGCAACGCATGAAGAGCGTCCTGAAGCTGGCGGCTGAAAAATCCGGCTGGGGCTCGCGCACCCTGCCGAAAAATACGGCCTTGGGCGTGGCTTTCCATTTCTGCCATCGCGGCTACTTTGCGGAAGTGGCGGAAGTGCGCGTCACTGCGGACAACAAAGTGAAAGTCAGCAAGGTTTGGGTGGCCGGCGACATCGGCAGCCAGATCATCAATCCCAGCAGCGCAACCAGCGAAGCGCAGGGCGCGGTGATTGATGGCCTGAGCCAGGTGATGAGCTACGAGATTACGATCGAGCGCGGCCGCGCCATGCAGGGCAATTATGACGACTATCCGCCCGTGCGTCTCACCGAAGCGCCCCCTGAAATCGAGGTGCACTTCTTGAAGTCCAATTATCCGCCGACCGGCCTGGGCGAGCCCGCCCTGCCCCCCATCCTCCCAGCCGTCTGCAACGCAATTTTCACCGTCACCGGAAAGCGCATCCGCTCCCTCCCGCTCTCCAAGCACGGCTTCACCTGGGCGTGAAAACCAAATAGAAAGCCGATTATTGCCACATTCCTCTTGACGATGCCAGGAGGGCGGCTACAATGTTAGCCTCCCCTGAAGGGCTATCGTAGTTATAGAAGACCTTCGTAACTGCCACTCCCCCGTGCTCAAAGCATAGCGTCGTGGACAGGGCTACCCAGCCCATGCCGACGTGTACCTGCTTGCAGTGAGCGCCCGCAGACCGTAGTTCGATGTAAATAGACGATTCGTCGGCAAGAGTAATGACGAGACGCAATCCCGGGTGGTCGGGATGTGACTCAATGGGCGGAAGTGTATCGAATGGTGGATCGCCGAGCCCAAACGTACTCTTCTCGAACGCACGCCGGAAGGCGCTTGCTGGTACGCAATCCAGACGCGTTGCCGCTTCCAAAGAAGGTTGCCGCTCAATTCCAAAACTTAAGGGATCGCAAAGGCGCATAGGTGGTGTGCACGATTCTATCGGGTTCTGCACCATGCTAGCGGCCAACTGCGGTTACATCCTCGACTAATGAAACGATACTTGCCCCTTGCACTGCTTCTGCTCGCGTTGACCGCATGGGATTACAACGGCAACGCCCAGACTTCGTCCGCCGTCAACTCCGGCGGCTTGATCTCACAGGCGAGTTGGTCGCTGCTCTCGGTGGACAGTCAGGAGACCAGTTGCTACAACGGAGCGGCCACCAATGCCTTCGACGGCAATCCGGCCACGCTGTGGCACACGCAGTTCTGTGGCGGCTCACCGCCGCCGCCACCACACCAGATCAGCATCAACCTGGGAGCTTCCTATAACCTGACCGGCTTCCAGTACCTGCCACGCCAGGACGGCAGCGCCTGCGGCTGGATCAAGGACTACGCGTTCTACGTCAGCAGCGACGGGGTGAACTGGGGTACCGCGGTGGCCACAGGAACGTTCAACTACGGCAACCTGACCACGAACTGCCCAGGACCGGGCGCAGGTGTGCCGACGGCCCAGCAGATCGCGTTCCCGCAGGCCACGGGGCAATACATTCGCCTGGTGGCGCTCGACGAGTTGGCCGGCAATCCCTGGACCTCGATAGCCGAGTTGAATGTGTTGGGCGCGCCAGACTACCTGCCGCAGACGGGTTGGTCGCTGCTCTCGGTGGACAGTCAGGAGACTAGTTGCTACAACGGGGCAGCCATCAACGGCTTCGACGGTAACCCCGCCACGATGTGGCACACCCAGTTCTGCACCAGTTCGCCGCCGCCGCCGCACCAGATCAGCATCGACCTGGGAGCGTCCTACAACCTGACCGGCTTCCAATACCTGCCGCGGCAGGACGGCAGCGCCTGCGGCTGGATCAAGGACTACGCGTTCTACGTCAGCAGCGACGGGGTGAACTGGGGTACGGCGGTAGCCACAGGAACATTTAACTACGGCAACCTGAGCAGGAACTGCCCGGGACCGGGTGCGGGCGTGCCGACGGCTATGCAGGTCGCATTCCCACAGACCACCGGGCAATACATCCGCCTGGTAGCGCTCGACGAGTTGAACGGCCATCCCTGGACCTCAATGGCCGAACTTAATGTGCTGTGGAGCTCCGGCAACGGACCGCCGCCGTCGCTGGCGCAGGTGATGGTAAATCCGGCGATGGTCGTGGGCGGCACCGGCGCCCAGGGCACGGTGATCTTGAATGGGCCGGCGCCTGCGGGCGGAGCGGTAGTGAACCTAACCAGCAGCGACCCCTCGACCAAGGTGCCGGCAACGGTAACGGTCCCGGCCAATGCCTTCAGCGCAACCTTCACCATAACTAGCACGGCAGTGGGTACGGTAACCCAGGTCAACATCTCGGGTTCCTACAACGGCAGCGCCAACGCTTCGTTCACGGTCAACCCCGGGAGTGTGATCTCGCAGGCGGGTTGGTCGCTGCTCTCAGTGGACAGTCAGGAGACCGTTTGCTACAACGGGGCGGCCACCAACGCCTTCGATGGCAATCCCGCCACGCTGTGGCACACGCAGTTCTGCGGCAGCGCGCCGCCGACGCCGCACCAGATCAGCATCTACCTGGGGGCCTCCTATAACCTGACCGGCTTCCAGTACCTGCCACGGCAGGACGGCAGCGCCTGCGGCTGGATCAAGGACTATGCATTCTACGTCGGCAGCGACGGGGTGAACTGGGGTACCGCGGTGGCCACAGGGACGTTCAACTATGGCAACCTGAGTACGAACTGTCCGGGACCGGGGGCGGGTGTGCCGACGGCCCAGCAGATCGCGTTCCCGCAGACCACAGCAAAATACATCCGCCTGGTGGCGCTCGACGAGTTGGCCGGCAATCCCTGGATCTCGGTAGCCGAGCTTAGGGTGATGGGCAGCACCATTTCCACCTACAGCATCTCCGGCACTTTGAGCCCCCCGGCTTTGGGTAGCGGAGTGCCAGTGGCCCTCAGCGGCACTGCCAGTGGAACCACAGCGACCGACAGCTTCGGCAACTTCGTATTCAGTGGACTCGTGAACGGCTCCTACACCCTGACGCCCACCATGAGTGGCACCATCGTCATTCCTACCAGCCAAACCGTGACCGTGAACAGCGCCAGCACCACAGGCGTGAACTTTGCAGTCTCGATTCCGACGTGGAGCATTTCCGGAACCATCACTCCGGCGGCAAACGGGGCTCACACCGTAGTGACCTTGGGCGGGGCCGCCAGTGCCACCAGCACTGCCGATGCCAGCGGCAACTACAGCTTCAGCGGCTTGGCCGGCGGTTCTTACACCGTGACTCCGAGCCTGACCGGGTTCACCTTCAGCCCTGCCAGCCAGGCGGTGATCGTCAGCAACGCCAACGTGACGGGCGTCAACTTCAGCACGGTGACCTACACCCTTTCCGGGACCATCAGCGGGTCGGGCGGGAATGGCGCCGCCGTCACGCTGACGCAAGGTGCGACCACAGTCGCCACCGTCGCCGCCAACTCGTCAGGGGTTTACACGTTCGGCGGCCTGGCCAGCGGTTCCTACACCGTGACTCCGAGCCTGACCGGGTTCACCTTGAGCCCTGCCAGCCAGGCGGTGATCGTCAGCAACGCCAACGTGGCGGGCGTCAACTTCAGCACGGTGACGTACACGCTCTCTGGGACCATCAGCGGGTCAGCCGGAAATGGTGCCACCTTGACCCTGGGCGGCGCCGCCAGCGCCACCACCACCGCCAACACTTCGGGCAACTACAGTTTCAGCGGCCTGGGCAACGGAACCTATTCGGTGACCCCCAGCAAGATCGGCTATGCTTTCAGTCCGGCGGCGCAATCGGAAACCATCAACAGTGCTAACGTCAGTAACGTCAACTTCACGGGGAACGCCGTGCCCATTGCGGTTTCGATCTCGCCGGCGGCGGTATCACTCTTGACTGGCGGCAGCCAGCAATTCACCGCACCCGTGACCAATGCGACCAACACTACCGTGACTTGGACGGCCACTGGCGGCACCGTCTCCTCCAGCGGCCTCTACACCGCTCCCAGTGCGTCCGGCAGCTACACGGTCAAGGCGACCAGTGTCGCGGACACCACCAGGTCCGCCTCGGCCACCGTGACCATCACGACAGCTGGCACCGTGCTGCTGGGCGATCCGAACGTGGAAACCCAGGTAGGCTCCATCCCGGTGGGAGAAGCCGAGGCCTTCCAGACGACGGCCGATGCCAGCGGCACCGTGCAATCCCTGGTCGTCTACCTGGATTCCTCCTCGACCGCGTCCCAGTTGACGGTGGGATTGTATGCCGATTCCAGCGGACATCCCGGCGCCCTGCTCAGTCATGGGAGTAGCACCACACCCGTTGCGGGAGCCTGGAATCCCATCCTGATTCCGGCGGCAACTCTGGCGGCGAAGACGCCGTATTGGATCGCGATCTTAGGGACGACCAGCGGGACCCTCGCTTTTCGCCATGCCAGTCCGGGGACCTGCTCGAGCGAGTTCAACGCACAGAGTTCGCTGACCTCGTTGCCTGCCTCCTGGACCACCGGCACCGTGGGCACAACCTGCCCGGCTTCGGTGTTCGGGGACAGCACGAAAGTCGTCTTCTTCGACAACTTCCCCGGAACCACGCTCAGTTCTTACTGGACCGTCATCTCCCGGCATGGTGAGTATGACCAGAACGAAACCGAGTGCAACATTCCCTCCATGGTTTCCGTCAGCAACGCGCTGACCATTACCACGGAAGCTAAGAATGCAACTTGTGGAGATTACTTCACCTCTCCCAGTTCGTGGCCTTACATCACCGGAGATATCCAGTGGAGCAACTTGAACTTCACCTACGGCACGGTTGAGATTCAGGCCAAGTTCCCATCCTCGAACACCAGCTTGTGGCCGGCCACCTGGCTGCTGGGCTCAAACTGTCAGTACACCAACCCGCTCACGGGCAACAGCGGAGTGACCATCAATGGCCACACCTGTCCCGAGCTTGGCACTTCGGGATACACCGAGATTGATATGACCGAGTGTTACAACTCCGGCGGTTGGTGCCAGTTCCACGTGGCCAACCCCAATTTTGGCACGGGCAACGGGTGCGATGCCGCATACACGGTGGATACGAACTTCCACACCTTCACGACGGTGTGGAGTTCGTCAGGCGTCACTCAATACATGGATGGCACCTCCCGATCCACCTGCAACCAGCAGCTCAGCCGTCCCATGTTCCTGCTGATTCAGACGCAGACAGGCGGGGCGGGAGGAACTCCGAATAGCTCGTCCCTGCCCGCCGAACTGGTGGTGAATTACGTGAAGGTGACCCAGCCCTAGTTGAATGGATAGAGAAAGAGTTTTGCCCAGGGAATTCGCACCAATCCTCTCCGGAACTACCAACTAATCAAATCCGAGCACGAGAGCCGCTGTATCAATCGCTGGTTCGATCCGCGGCGTCTGGCTCTTGTAGGCTTTAACAAGCACAGAAGAGTAGAGACGTGGCAAATGCCACGTCTCTACAGTTATATCCCTCAGAACCCCTTCAGATCGAAGACCAGGGGCCGGGCGTAGTCGTTGGGGTCGACCAGCCACTGGACCTGGGGCCACTCCTCCTGCGGCACGCCGCGCGCAACCAGGGCCTCGTAGAAGCCGTCCTTCCACTCCAGCGATGAACCCTCCACAGCTACGGCAGTCGTGTGGCAGGGTATGAACACGGTGGGCTGGACCTGCTGAATATAGCTGATAATGTCCCGCTCGCCGTTTTGGGCATAGCCGAGGCTCACCACCGAGCCGATTTCCACGTCGACAGGAGCCAAGGAAGCCATGATCGAGGCAAGATTGTCACCAACGGTCTTTCCGTTCACCGTCACTCCCGGGAAGCAGCCATGGACATCCTGTCCCGGCTCATAGGGAACGCCCGAGCTGTTGTTGTTGGGGAGAGCGCAACTGTCGATGATGTCGCCGGTGCTGTTATGCCAGACGAATCGGAAGCCATGGTCATCTGAGTCGCCATGGTGATCACCCCTGACGGTAAAGACGTAGAACAGCGATATCGGACCGCCGGCGCCCTGGCGCGACGTTGCGATGTTCAGGGTCGCCGGTTCCAGCAGCGTCCCGGCAGGGAAGAGCAGGGGATCGCGCGGATCCTGCAGATTGCAGGGAAACGTGTTGCCCTTGGAAGCGGTAGGCTGGCAGACGCCGCCGGAGGTGGCCGCAACCGGAACCGCATCGGGATCGGTCACGCCGGTGTTGGTCGAGTGCAGGTGTTTGAAAACTTTGATCGAGATATCCGGCTCGAACTGGTTGACGTGCACGATTTCCGAGCCGGGGATCGAGCCGCGGCCGGTAAGTGGTATGCAGGTCACGGTCGAGACTGCAGTGTAGCCGTGACTGAAGTTGTTGGTCGCGTCGATCGCCATGTTGTCGCAGGTCTCAGGCGTGGCGTAGATCGGGGCCCCGGTCTTGGCCGAGATGTAGGCTGCATTGTCGGCATGGTCGAAGTGCCCGTGGCCGATGAAGAGGGCCTCAGGCTGCAAATCGAGCAGGTCCTGGATGACAAAGGGCGTGCGGCCGGGGGCGACCTCGAGACGGGTGACGTAGGTGTCCAGCAGCATAACGTGTCCGTTCACCGCCGCCGCGAAGGACGCATTGGTGATCCAGGAGAAGATCACCTTGTCGGGATTCACTCTGCCGGTGTGTCGGTCTACGTTCTGTGTCCCGAAGAACTTTTGTCGGGCGGCGACGGTGGCTGGGTTTGCGTGGTGGTGGTGGCGGTCATGGTGGTCGCCATCGGCGCTGGCGCCAATCGGAAAACACAAAGCCGCCAGCAAGAAAGCGTAGAGCATCGCTCTCCGGTCCATACATTGATCTCCTCAAGAGAAGTCGCGCCACCAGCGATAGAGGCTGGCAGCGGTCGTGCTCGAGCAAGGGCCCTGGGATTTTTTGAAGCCCGGATCGAACGTGGGGTAGGGGCACCTAAGAAGCGCCGCGAAGTCTAAGCAGGCGAGCCCTGCTTGTCAATTGAAATAGTTGGGCGCTACGCCGCTGCGCCCGGCACCGCCTCGATCACGCTGTCGGCTACCTTGGTCGACATGATCCTGGTAACAACGAAACCTGCTTTCCCCAAAAGCCGATGCCATTCCGCCCCGGTCCGTTCGCGCCCCCCGGGGAACATCAGCATCAGCAGGTCGAGCAGCTTGCCCGGGTGCGGCCGCGAATCCTCCGGGAGCACCATGTCTACCAGAATTAGACGGCCATCGGGACGTGCGGCAAGCGCCTGACGCACGTTGCCCAGGATCCTGAGCGCAGATTCGTCGTCCCAGTCGTGGATAATGTGCTGCATGAAGTAAGCGTCGGCGCCGTCCGGGACATGGTCGAAGAAGTTTCCGGCAATCGGGTGGCAGCGATCGTCCAGGCGCATCTCGCACAAGGTACACTTTGCGCCTTCCACGGCGCCAGGCTGGTCCAGCAGGATGCCTTTCATCTGCGGATATCGTTTCAAGGCCTCGCAGATGAAGTATCCATGACCGCCGCCTACATCCATGAGGGTGCTGATAGGAGAAAAGTCATAGGCATCGAGCACCGCCGGAGCAAGCTCGGCGCTGATAGCAGTCATTCCGTTGTGGAAGTCGTAGTTAAGCTCCGGCATGGAGGCAAAGCATTCGAAGGCCGGCTTCCCATAGAGGTGCTCAATGGCGGGGTTGCCAGTGGTGACCGAGTGCATCAGGTCACTGGAAACGTGGATCAGGAACGGGTGTGCAGCCCACAGCACCAGCCCGCGCATGCTTCCTGGGATGTCGCTGCGTAGCAGCTCAGCCGCGGGCGACAGCCCGATTATGCGCGGCTGCGGTTCGGAGAAGACGCCGTAACTGATCAGTGCGCGCAGAACGCGGTACAGGGCGTCCGGCTGCGTGTTCGTATCGGCTGCGAGGGTCTCAACCGGGCGGGGTCCCGCCACCACCAGGTCTGCAATGTTCAGCTTCGCAGCCACGTATAAACAGGCAGATAGCTGAAAACCCGAGGCCATCCCCATCAACTGCTGGCCAAGGTCGCGTGCAGGCAGAGCACGACTTTGCGTGATTGTGGTTGCCATCCTTCACCTCACTTGCCGAGTATTGTCCACGAAAACGGCACGTTTTGGAATGCATCTGGCACAAATTGGCGTGAAATCGACTTCTCACGCCAACTGAGAGCGAACCAGGGACAAAGGTCACTGCAGCTTCGCGTACTCCGCCTTGGCTTCTTTCAGGATGGGGACGTCAGGGTCGGCGTCTTTCCAGATGTTGAAGAAGTCCTGGTATGCCGCTTTGGCCTTGGCGGAGTCACCCGCCATCGCGTACGCACGGCCTAGCTGAAGATGAGCCAGTGATCCGGTCACGAAGTTCCCCACGATGCCGCGGTGATCCAGCAGCTTCTGGAACTCCATGGCGGCCGCAATGCCCTTCCGCTCCTGCAGGTAGGCTTGGCCGCGCACATAGGCGGGGTATAGGTAATTGATGAATGTTCCTGCCTGACCCAGTTCATAAGGAGCAGCGGGTTCTAAATCCACAATCGCTTGCGAGGAATTAGCACGGCTGACTTCAATCGCGGCGTTGATGGTCGGCAGCCAGTAGAGCTTCAACATGGTATTGGTCGGATAGTTTTTCTTCAGTTCCTCGGCCAGCGCCTTGGCTCGGGGAGCATCGCCGATGCGAGCCAGCGTGAAGGCCGCCACGACCTTCACATCCCGTCCAGGGGACAATGCCAACGCCGCCGTGACGCCTTGCCTCGTGGAGGCAGTGTTGCCCAATTCCGCCTCGCGCAGTGCAGCATTCACCTGCCACAAAGCCGCGGTTTCTTTGGAGTCGGCGCGCACGGCCGAGTCCACCGCTCGGCGGGAGAAGTCCCGCGCCTTGGTCAGCCGCCCGTAGTAAGCCTCGGTGTCAGACTGCTCTGACAGCAGTACGTCTTCGTCCCCGGGCTTTCCCGCAGCCCAGGCCAACTGCTGCTCCATCATCCCTGTGTCCCCGCGCAAAAAGGCAAGAAGGTATAGGATCCCGCGCAGACCTCCGCTATCCAGCTTGTGCGCGAATGCCTGGTCGAACACGTCTTTGGCCTCATCTAGCCGGTTCAGGCTGAGGTACGCTATTCCCAGATTCGAATAAACGCTGACGTTGTCAGGCTGAAGCCGCAAGCCTTCCTGATATTCTGCGAGAGCCTTGTCCAAGTGCCCCATATTGCTATAGAGCACAGCCAAATTGCCGTGCGGGACGAAATCACGAGGATAGTTTGCTTCCCACAGCTCGTAGGTTTGGGTCGCCTTCTCCATTTCTCCTGTGGCATCAAAATAAATCGCCGAGATGCGCAGTTTTTCCCGTTCGCTGACCCGATCGCGCAATTGGTACGCCTTGGTGGCATATTCCAGCGACAGCGATCGTTCTCCGAGATTGCCGTATTTGACCGCCAACCCGGCGTACGCCATGGCGAAATTGGGGTCGAGTTCAATCGCCCGCTTATAAAACGGAACGCTGGGTGCGTCTCCCTTTTCGTGTCCTATAGTCACACCCATGCTGTAGTTCTTCAGGGCTTCGAGAGAGGGCGTCGTAGCTTCAATCGGAACATCGAACTTCTGCACCGATGGCAGCGACTCTCCCAACTTGGTGCGCAGGCCGGCAGATGCCCGGCTCAGCGCCTTTAGAACGTCCTCCTTGCCGGTGGCCTCGCCCTGTTCCCTGGCCAAGTTATCGCCGGTGTTGCACGCGACGGCGCTCAGGTCAATCAGGTAATGGCTGCCCAGGCTGGAAATACTCCCGCCCAGCAGGGCCTTGCTTCCTGTGCGCACGCAAAGCTCCCGACCCGTGTCCATGGTGATCCGTTCGTTGGCGGGACGGCCCATCATGCGCAATGTCTGGCTGACTTTTCGGTCGGAGAGCACGTTCAGGAAAGGAGACTGCCCCAGGTCCACGGCCAGCGCCTGCTTCAGTGCGTCATCGAAGACTGGATCCCCGGTTTTGTTGGTGAAGTCGGCGAGCACCACGGTGTCTTTGTCCGTGAGCGTGGTAGCAGTCTTTGCCGGGGCAGCGGAACGTGAACGCAGGTAGAGCCCAGCCGCAACCAAGGCTGCGATGAGGACAACCACGGGGACGAGGAGCTTCCAGGATCTGCTGCTTGCGGCTGCGGAAGTTGGCAGCACAGGAGCAACCGCGGAGGATGACAATGCAGCAACCGCGGCGGATGGTCCCGAGCTCGGTGGCGGCGTCACCGTAGCCGAAGACGGCGCAGCCGGCTGCGCTGCAGCCACCGTGCTCGAACTTGCAATGGGGACGGCGCCCGAGCTTGCCGCCGCCGTAAATCCGCTTTGCGTATCCCGCTTCAGCCGCTGCAGCTCCGAACGCATGTCGGAGGCGTGCTGATAACGCAACTCGCGGTCTTTCTCGAGCGCCCGGCTGATGATGTCCTCCAGCTTGGGCGGAAGATCAGGATTCAATCGCAACGGGGGCAGAGGGGCGCGGTTCATGATCCCGTCGAAAATCACTCCCGAACTCTCGCCCCGGAATGGCAACGTGCCGGTTGCCATTTCGTAGAGAACAACTCCGAAGGAGAATAAGTCAGTCCGCGCATCCAACTCTTTGGCCCGCACCTGCTCGGGCGACATGTAGGCCACAGTGCCCAGCGTGCTGCCGGGACTGGTCAGGTGATCTTCGCTCATCGCCGTCGCCGCCGTTGCATCCGCAGCTTGCGCCTTCGGCCCGACCACCTTGGCCAGTCCAAAGTCCAAGACCTTCACCTGCTCACGCTTGGTGATGAAGATGTTGGCTGGCTTGATGTCGCGGTGGATGATGCCTTCGGAGTGGGCCGCGTCGAGCGCGTCCGCGACCTGGATCGCCAGATCGAGCAGGGTCTCAGTGTCCAGCGGCCGGCCGGTGATGCGGTGCTTCAGCGTCACGCCATCCAGGAATTCCATGGCGATGAAGGTCTGGCCGTCCTGCTCGCCGATGTCATAGATGGTGCAAATGTGCGGGTGGCTGAGAGCGGACGCGGCTTGCGCCTCACGCTGAAAGCGGGCCAACGCCTGCGGGTTTCGAGCAACTTCCTCGGGCAGGAACTTGAGTGCGACGAAACGGTGCAGGCGAGTGTCCTCGGCCTTGTACACCACACCCATGCCACCGCCGCCCAGCTTCTCGACGACGCGGTAGTGCGAAATGGTCTGGCCGATCATGTGCCGAGGGGAGCCAACAGAGGCGTAATCCTAGGGCCGCAGTGGACGGCAAGTCAATGGAAAGCAATAGGCTACGACCTCGCACCTGAATCCGCCGAGGATTACTGGCGCAAAATTGATTGGATCAGAACGAGGCCTTAGCGACCTGTATGTTTGTTGTTGAGAATGTGACAGTTCCCAGATACCCGCAAGTGTAGTGAACTGCCAGCGGGGCGGCAACCATTCGACCCAGCGACAGCCCCAAGGGAAAGAAGCCGCCCGTACCGGACCGAACGAACCCTACCTGGAAGTCCCATAAATTTGCCGTTTTCGAGGCCAAAAGGGAAACGTCGATCAGGGGTTTTCTCGGGCTGGTTGAGACCCCGGTAGGGCAGCAAGTGCTATATTCGCCTGCGCGAAATTCGGAGGTGGTCCACCATGGGCACCGTCGCATTGAAAAAGTCTGTACTGCTAACCGTCCTCTGTCTGCTGGCAACGATTGCCGCCGCCCAGACCAAGCCGGTGGTCGTATTCATTGCAACCGGCGGCACCATCGCCATGAAAATTGACCCGGTCAAGCACGCGCCAGTGCCGGCAATCTCCGGCGAGGATCTACTGGCCACCGTGCCCGAGGTCTCGAAATACGCCACCGTCGAGGTGAAGAACGTCTCCAACGTTCCCTCCGATTACATGGACCCGGTCCGCTGGACGGCGCTGACCCGCGAGGTCAACACCGCATTGGCCCGCCCGGAGGTGGCCGGCGTCATCATCTCGCACGGGACCGACACTCTGGAGGAAACCGCCTACTGGCTCGACCTCACCGTTGATTCCGATAAGCCCGTGGTTCTGATCGGCGCCCAGCGCAACGCCTCGGAATCCGACTTCGACGGCCCGCGCAATCTGCTGAACGCCGTGCGCATCGCCGTTGATCCGCAATCCAAGGGCAAAGGCGCGATGCTGGCCATGAACAGCCAAATCAACGCCGCTCGCGACGTCACCAAGACCCACACCTCGAGCGTGGAGACCTTCAAGTCGGGCGATTTCGGCTTCCTCGGGGAGGTGGATTTCGACCGCATCGTCTATTGGCGAGCGCCCTTGCGCCGCCAGCATTTGCCCATCAAGACTGATAGCATGCCTTACGTCGAGATCATCCCCATGTACGGCGGCGCCGACGGCTACCTGATTAAGGCTGCGCTCGACCACGGTGCCAAGGGTCTAGTGGTCGAGGGCTTGGGATGGGGCAACGTCAACAAGCCGATGTACGCCGCCATCAAGGACGCGATCGCCAAGGGCACACCCGTCGTGATCACGTCGCGAGTTCCTAATGGCCGCGTTCTCCCCAACTACGGATGGGAGGGCGGCGGCAAGACCCTGGTCGAGGCTGGCGCGGTGATGGGCGACGATCTCTCTCCGCAGAAGGCGCGCATCCTGCTGATGCTCTTGCTGCAGGACGGCGTTACCGGACAGAAAAACCTGCAAGCATCCTTCGATCGCTAGAACCCACGTTGAGGTGGGGATGGTCGGACTGTAACTAGCCGGCGGTGCCCTGTCAGATGCAGGAGGTGGTTGGCCACCCTCCCGCCCCTTCAGGGCCTTACCACCCGCACTTCGCGGGTGAGGAAAAAAGAAAACGGCCCGGCTATCCCGCCCATTCCGCCGGGACGGTGCGGCCGGCCTGGCGGTTGAATGTGGAAGCCGCTTCCTCGACCGTGTCGTAGAACTCGAAGAGCGAGCCTAGCTTGGTGATCTGCAGCACGTCCTTGACGCGCTCCGTCAAGCCGGCCAGCTTGATCTCGCCGCCGACACTGCGGGCCGAGGTCTTCAAGCCGACCAGGGTGCCGAGGCCGCTGCTGTCTATGTAATTTACATCCGCAAGACTCAGAACGATCTGGCGGGACTCGTTCAGCAGGTCTTTGACCTGGTGGCGAAGAAAGGCGGTCTCCTCCCCCATGACGATTCTGCCGGAGCAGTCGATGATGACGACACCGCCCAGGCTGCGCGTGCTGGTCTTGAGCAACATGGTTCTCCTCCCCAAGCGACCGAGGCCGGGTCAGGCCGGCTCAAATCGAGTACAAGTACCACTCGGCAACCGACCTGTCAATCGCGGGTCCGCAAGGTAATGGGTCAGTTTCGTCCCGAATAACCGGCGGGATTGTCCAAGTGCGACTCCCAGGCACACTTGCTGTGTCGTTGTTGACCGTATCTGGGGTCAGGCATACGATTCGCGCAGGAAGCTTCTGCTTGTTAGAACCATGCAAGGGTTCCGATCGTTGCCAAAACCGCTCCTAACAGTACTAGCGATGCTGTTTGCTGCTGCTGCCATTCTCTACAGCGGTCTGTGGATCGTTTCTGCCATGCGCGGGGTTCCGGTGGAACTGGGATTCGACAATAAATACATCCCCAATGAGCGGTGCCAGTTGATCCAGAACGTAGTGCGCAACAGTCCAGCCGAGCGGGCCGGAATGAAGCCGGGAGATTGCATTATCAGGGTCGACGGTACTCTGCTGGAGGGAGAAGATTCGCTCACGCGTATCTGGGTTCAGCACAAGCCTGGAGATGCGGTTGAGTTGACCGTCCGCCGGCCTGGAAACCCGACTCCGCTCCTCCTGCACGCCATCTTTCGCCGGAGCGGTGCGGGGTCGGCGGAAGCAGGAGTGGCGCAGCACCTAGGTCAGGATGTAAACAGCCTTTTTCCACTTGCTTTCCTCACGGTGGGCTTGGCGGTTTTGTTCCTTCGTCTGGAGGATCCAAACGCCTGGCTCCTGGCTTTGATGTTTGCGGGCTTCATTGCCATACCCGGCTTCGCCAATTCGTTCCTGGTCGTGCCTTCGTTGGTGAGACCGCTGGCAATCGCGTACCGGGCCTTCTTTAACAACATGGTTGCAACCTTCTTTTATTTCTTTTTTGCGACCTTTCCCGCGCAGTCCCCACTGGATCGTCGAATTCCCTGGCTGAAGTGGGTGGCCCTGGCCCTCGGAGCGTGTCTGGCCTTCCCAGCAGCGTTCTGGCCGTATGCCAATCGGGTCGCAGGTGTCGGGTGGCTTGCCGTTGGAAAAGGGCGCCCGTTGGTCTTGTTCTTTAACTATGGATTGATCGTATTAGGCTTCGTTTCCCTAGTATGGAACGCAATTGCTGTCGACTCTGCCGAAGCGCGCCGGAAGATCCGAGTAATTCTTTGGGGAACCCTGGTAGGAGTCGTGCCGGCTACCTTGGCGCTGGGAGCGAGTGACTTTTTCGGTTTTCACATTACTTTTTGGATTGGTACTGCGCTCGTGCTGTTGCTGTGGCTTTTCCCTCTATCCTTTGCTTATGCGGTAGTTAAGCATCGGGTGCTCGAGATCCCGGTCCTGCTTCGCAGAAGCGCCCGCTACCTTCTTGTGCAACGAGGGTTTGTGCTTCTGTTGGTGGTGGTGAGCGCGGGCGTAACCGTCGTCTTTGCTCTGTCTTTTTCTCGCTACTTGCAGTCCTTCACGGGAGCGGCGGTACCGGGAGGCATAGCCTTGGGCACGATCTTCGGCACCGTCTTGTTGTGGACGGGAACGCGGGTCCACAAAGATGTGGGCCGGCGCATTGATCGCGCCTTCTTCCGCAATGCCTATGATGCGCGCGTCATCCTGGAGGAGTTGCTGGAGAAGACCCGCACCGCGACCGATCGAAAAGAGCTCGCAGCGCTGCTCGATCGGCATCTGAAAGATGCCCTTCAGCCCAGCTCTGTCGCTGTCTATTTCGAAACCCATGACGATCAACTTTCAGCGGTAGTTGGTGATGTCCCCCCGGAATCCAAAACCATTTCTGCCCGCGAGCCCGCGCTTGCGGAACTGGCACGATACGGGCGGCCTCTGGAAATTTCAGGCGACGCCGCCAGCACAAACGATGCGACGCCTCCACTCTCGCTCGCGCCGCTGCGGCCCGATTGCTTGGTACCTATCCTGGGTCGCGACAACAGGCTGGTGGGCGTTGTTGTACTCGGGCTGCGGCTGTCGGAGGAATCTTATTCCGCCGAAGACAAACACCTATTGGCATCGGTCGCAAGTCAGGCTGGAGTTGCGCTCGAAAGCATCCGCCTGGGTGAAAAGATCGCCGAGCGTATTGAGGCCGAGCGCCGCGCCGCTCAGGAGATGGAGATTGCCCGCCAGGTGCAGGCCAGGCTCTTTCCCCAAAGGCTGCCCGCAATGAAGACACTCGAGTACACCGGCGGCTGCATTCCCGCTCGAACCGTGGGCGGCGACTACTATGACTTTCTGGAGCTGCGCCCGGGCCGCCTGGCTCTGGTGCTGGCGGACATTGCGGGCAAAGGGGTGTCTGGCGCCCTGCTGATGGCCAATTTGCAAGCTAACTTGCGCAGTCAATACGCGATGGCGGTCGACGACCTGCCGCGCCTGCTCGCCTCGGTTAACCGCTTGTTCTACGAGAGTACTGGCGACGCCAGTTACGCGACCCTGTTCTTCGCGGATTACGACGACTCAAGCCGCACGCTCCGCTACGCAAATTGTGGACATCTTCCCCCACTCCTGCTGCGCGCCTGTGGAAGCTCGCAGGATCAGGGTTCGGAGGCGCCGAAGGTGGAGTGGCTGCGTTCCACCTGCACCGTGATGGGATTGTTTGAAGCCTGGCATTGTGACATCGCGGAGGTGCAGTTGGCTCCAGGTGACACGCTGGTAGTCTACACAGATGGGATCACCGAAGCCACGGACGCGGATGGCGCGGAGTTTGGCGAGTCCCATTTACTGGACACCCTTTCGAGTCATTCTCATCTTTCGGTGGGCCCGCTTCTCCAAGCAGTTGTTGGGGCGGTCCAGCAATTCGGCAGGGGTAGCGAACAGCAGGATGACATCACGGTGGTGATTGCGCGATCCCTCGCCTAGGTGGATAGGCGTCGACTTGCCGCAAAAGTCAGCCGGGCGCGGGCCTCGCCCTCACAGAAGAAAGAAAAAGGTGTCAGGTTTCGTGGTCTCGCGATAGGGCGAATCCGCAAATCTGACACCCTCAGAGTAAGCCCGTATGTCTCTTATCCCAAGAAAGCCCCAGCGCTTTCCAGTTCGTTTTGCAACAATTTCACGTTCAAGTGTCTCGGTGACTTTCCTTCCTTGATGGAGAGCGCTGCCGCAGTGCCGGCGGCTTGCCCCATGACCATTGCAGGCCCCATAACACGGTAGGAAGCTTCCGCGTCGTGAGTGCCCGATATGAAGCGTCCCGCCATGATCACATTCTCCACGCCCTTCGGCAGCAAGCTGCGGTAAGGAATGGTGTAATAATTGTCGCCACCCAGGTATCCGAAGGTGCGGCCGGTGGCGGTTACAACCTCGAACGGCCAGGCGTTGGCGCCAATGGCGTCGGGGAACTTCGTAGCCGCGAGCATGTCAGGTGCGCTGAGTATGTAGTCACCTGTAACGCGCCGACTCTCGCGTAGCCCGATCTTCGGAGCCGTCGCGACAAGCTTCGCATTCTCGAACCCTGGGCACTTGTCGTGCAGGAATTGCATCAGCCCTGCGGCAGACTCGCGGCCCACAATGGCAGCTTGGGTGAGGTAGGCGGGATCGGTTTTATTCCCGTCTACGGCAATGTTATTCCAGTTGAACCAGTACACTCCTCCGATCTTTATCCCCATGACGATGACCGCTGTTCGGGTGATCATGTAGCTCGCTAGTTCGGCGGGCGTGGCAGCCGCGACCGCCGCGGCGATCTCAGCGGTATTGGTACCAGGATCCACGTTGGCAACCTGGAAGACCAGGTCCGAGGCCTCGAAATCGCTGGCGAGAAGGCCGAGGCCATCGCCGTTGGTGAATGGAGCGCCGGCGCCGGCGCACACGTCACCGTCACCGCTGGCGTCCACCACGCGCTTGGCCAGAATAGCCTGGCGTCCACCCTTGTTCTGGATGATGGCTCCGATCACCCGGTTCCCGTGCATGATGGGCTCAGTAAACTGGGTGTAGTACAGGATGTTTAGCTTGGCGGCGGCGGCCATCTGGTCTAATACCCGTTTCAGGATCTCTGGATTGAATGACGGGGCTTTGTAGGTTGTCGCCGCGGATGGGTCGAGGGCAGCGAGGGCATTGATGATATCGTTGCCGATGCCTTTGACGAGTTGTACTCCCGTACTCCCCGGCCCGGTTGTGGTGATGCCACAGTAGTTGCTTACCATCCCGTTGGTGCCATTGCCGCCTAGACAGCCAAAGAATTCAACCACGAGGGTCGATGCGCCCATGCGTGCTGCAGACAGGGCTGCAGCAGAGCCAGCGGCGCCGCCCCCCACCACGAGAACATCCACTTCCGCGGCAATGGGAATCTTCCGCGCTTCCTCTTGTATCCATTTGTGATGGCCACCGTCGTCGTCATGTCTGTCATCCCTGTCGGCCATCGCAGAGATGGGTTGTAATACACCGCCGAATGCTGCACCCAACCCAGCCACCGTTAAGCCCTTGGCAAAGGTCCTTCTGCTGAACGGATGAGGATTGTTTGATTTCTGATCTTCGTCGTCCTTCTTCATGTTTCGCTCCCCCAAATGAAGCCTTGAAATGCGATGAATAAAATGAAGAGTGTATGAGTTGGGGCTTATGCAACCTATGATCACGATAAAACCGGAAACTGGTCACAAGCCGCATCGAGCGCAGCTCACTTCCTAACATCTGCGCGATCTTAATTCTTTGTCGAACGCTGGGGACCTGGGGACCGTGCCACGATTGTAGGAATTGGCGTCTGAGGCTAACCGCCATGCCATTCGCCACGCAGTGATTTGCCTCACGTGGGCCTGTGAGTTGCATAAGTGCCTCAAGTCACACATCGACGTGAGCGCGAGCACCGACGCCTGTCTTGCATCACTGGCCTAATGGGCAGCTACAGTGGTGGAGGAGCCTCAGGACTATGCAGACAGGGCCCTTTTCTGAATCCACACGCCAGGTAGCCTCGGCGGACCTCCCGACGCACTGGGGGCGATTCCGCATTCTCGGGTTTGAACGCGACTTCCGGGAGAACGGCTGGGCGCGTCGCGAAACCGCAGTGGCGTTGATCATGGGAGACCTGCGCAGCCGGCCTCCGCTGGTACGCATCCATTCGCAGTGCCTGACCGGTGAAGTCTTCGGATCGCTGCGCTGCGATTGCGGCCAGCAGGTGCAGTTGGCGCTGGCGATGATCGCCGAAGAAGGCGCAGGCGTAGTCATCTACGAAGAGCAGGAAGGGCGCGGAATCGGCCTGATCCCCAAGCTCCAGGCCTACGAACTGCAGGATCTGGGATGTGACACGGTCGAAGCCAACCAGCGCCTCGGGTTCAAGACGGATTATCGCGATTTCGTCCTGCCCGTAGAGATCCTGAAACAGCTAGGCGTCGGACGCTTACGGCTGCTCTCCAACAACCCTGACAAAGTGGAGGCGCTGCAACGCGCGGGCCTCCAGGTGGTGGAGCGAGTCCCGTGTGAAGGAAAGCCGAACCCGCACGCCGCGCCTTATCTGAAGGCGAAGAAGCAAAAGCTGCACCAACTGCTTACGTGCCTGTGATCGGCTGGCAGAACCAGGAGGCAACAACCCATGACCCCGAAAGCCCCTTTCACGGATGTGGAAACCGCTCTGGCCGAGATCCGCGCGGGACGAATGATCATCGTCGCCGACGACGAGGATCGTGAGAATGAGGGTGACCTCACGATGGCGGCCGAAAAGGCCACGCCGGAAGCGATCAACTTCATGGCGAAGCACGGACGCGGCCTGATCTGTTTGGCGATGACCCCAGAGCGCCTCGATTACCTGCGCCTGCACCCGATGTCGGCGGAGAACACGTCGCAGTTCGGCACTGCTTTCACGGAATCGATCGATGCGGCGGGGCGCGGGGTCACCACGGGAATATCGGCGCGCGACCGAGCGCAAACCATTCTCTGTGCCATCGATCCCGCTACCCGGCCGCCAGACTTGGCACGCCCAGGACATGTATTCCCGCTCCGCGCCCGCCAGGGCGGCGTGCTGGTGCGCGCCGGCCAGACGGAGGCGTCGGTGGACTTGACGCGCATGGCGGGCATGGTACCCGCCGGCGTGATCTGCGAGATCATGAATGAGGACGGCACCATGGCACGAGTGCCGGAGTTGGCGGAGTTTTGCCGGCGCCACGATCTGAAGATGCTGACCG
>Ga0335077_10003204_pt1 | contig 19692 bp, 17 predicted proteins | sample Lox_Sample_31_FD_207151 | JGI IMG/M metagenome (GOLD analysis project Ga0335077, IMG submission 207151) | Soil microbial communities from Loxahatchee National Wildlife Refuge, Florida, United States - Lox_Sample_3.1 | ecosystem: Environmental > Terrestrial > Soil > Wetlands | place: USA...
CCGATGTAGTAGTCGGCCGCCGGCAGCCCGCTGGCGGCGGAGAACCGCCGCAGGTCGTCCACCAGCCGGCCGCTGTTGTAGACGAGCAGGGGCCGGCGGCGCGCGGGCAGCTTCTCCCAGGCGGTCCTGAAGCGCCCGGTGCCCTCGGGATTGCCGAGCAGGGTGCCGTCGAGGTCGCTGCTGAACAAGCGGATGGGTTTGGATGCGGGTGCGGGCATGGCCGGGAAACGGGCGGGGAAACCGAGACCGGATTCAGTCGCCGTCGTTCCACGGCTCATCCCACTCGGTGTCGGAAATTGTGGCGCCGGTCGACCGTCCCTCGACGAGGCTGATGAGCTGCTGGGCGATGCCTGTCCAGGTGAAGAGGCTGCGGGCCTTGTGCGCGCCCATGCGGGCGAGGCGCGCCGACAGGCGGGGATGGCGCAGCGGCGTCGCGATCATGATGCCGAGGTCCTCGCGGTCGAAGGGATCGGCGTACAAGGCGTGCCGGCCGAACGCCACGGCGCGATAGAGGCCGCCGTGGACGGTGATCACCGTGGGCGTTCCGCAGGCCATCGCCTCGATTGCGGTCATGCCGAACGGCTCGTAGCGGCTGCTCAGGACGAAGACGTCGGCGGCGCGGTAGTGGTCGGCCAGCCGGGCGTCGGGCACGTAGCCCGCGAAGCGCACGCGCCGCTGCAGGTGGAGCCGGCGCGTCAGCCACTTGAGCTCGGCCAGCAGCTCGCGCTCGCCCGCACTGAGCTTCCGGCCGCCGACCGCCAGGTGGAGCACCGCGTCCGGCAGGCGCCGGGCGACGACCGCGAACGCCTTGATCAGCAGGTCGTAGCCCTTGTTGCGGGCCAGCCGCCCGAGGGCGAGCACCACCGGACCCTGGAACTTCAGCCGCCGGCGGATCATCTGGCGCGTCGCCTCGCTCACCGGATAGAACCGGTTGTCGTCGTACCCGGGCGGGATCATGTGCACTTTTTCCGGCGGCGCTTGGTAATCCTGCCGGAGCATGTCGAACTGCGGCGGCGTCGTGGCCACGAGCAGCGAGCAGGCGTTGTAGACGGCCGTCTCGTGCTGGACGCGCTCGGCGAAATTGTACTTCCGTTCGAACTGCTCGGCCTGGTCAGGATAATCCGTCTCCATCTGCCGTTTCTTCCACCGGCCGAGCGAGTGCGGTGTGTGCACGTGGGGGATGTCGAGCGCCTCCGCCAGCCGCTGCCCCGCGATGCCGGCATCCCAGTAGTGGCTGTCGATGAACTGGTAGGTGAGCCGGTTCTTCTTGATGTAGCGCAGCGCGTGTTCGCACCACTCCATCAGGTGGACGTGGAGATACTCCTTGGGGATGAACTCGGGCCCGCCGCAGGGCACGCGCAGCACCCGGACCCGCGGATTGACCACGTCCATTTCGGGCTGGTCCTCGAAGCGCCGGGTCCAGATGTCGACGTCGAAGCCCAGTTGCGCGAGCTTTTTGGAGAGTTCGAGGACATACACCACCTGGCCGCCGGTGTCGGCGGCGCCGAGCGGCGGGTTGGCCGCGACATAGCCGTGGGTTGAGACCATGGCGATGCGCGGGCGGGCGCGGTGGGCCTTGAGCGCAGCCATGGCGCCACGTTCCGCCATTCGGCAAGCCCGTTCAAGTCGCAATCCCGAAATCCCGGAAAAAATGCCGCGCCCCGGGCGGCGGGGCGGAGAGGGCAGGCTCCCGGTTCCTCTACAACAGCGAGCCCTGCTCGCCGGCGGGCTTGAAGCCGACGGCCTGGTAGCCCTTGGGCGTGAGCATGCGGCCCTGCGGCGTGCGCTGGAGGTAGCCTTCCATGATCAGGAACGGCTCGTGCACCTCCTCGAGCGTGTCCGCCTCCTCGCCCACCGCGACGGCGATCGTGTTCATGCCGACCGGCCCGCCGCCGTAGTGCTCGGCCATCACGCGCAGGATGCGCTTGTCCATCTCGTCGAGCCCGTGGGTGTCGATCTCGAGCAGGGCAAGCGCGGCGGTGGCCACCGGTTGGGTGATCCGGCCGGCAGCCTTCTCCTGCGCGTAGTCGCGGATGAAATAGATCAGGTTGTTGGCGATGCGCGGGGTGCCGCGCGCGCGGGTGGCGATCTCGCGGGCGCCGTGGTCGTCGATCCCGACCTTGAGCAGGCGGCAGGAGCGGTGGACGATGCCGGCGAGCGTGGCGGCGTCGTAGTAATCGAGGCGGGTCTGGAGGGTGAAGCGCGAGCGCAGCGGCGCGGTGAGCAGCCCGGCGCGGGTGGTGGCGCCGACGAGGGTGAACCGCGGCAGGCTCAGGCGGACGCTGCGCGCGTTGGGCCCCTGGTCGATCATGATGTCGAGCCGGTAGTCCTCCATCGCCGAGTAGAGGTACTCCTCCACGGTCTTCGGGATGCGGTGGACCTCGTCGATGAAGAGCAGGTCGCCCTCCTCGAGGTTGGTGAGCAGGCCGGCGAGGTCGCCCGCCTTCTCGATCACCGGGCCGGAGGTCACGCGCACCTGGCGGCCCATCTCGGCGCCGAGGATGAAGGCGAGGGTGGTCTTGCCCAGGCCGGGCGGGCCGCTGAAGAGGATGTGGTTGAGGGCCTCGCCGCGCTTGCGCGCCGCGCCCACCATGACCTTGAGCCGCTCGACCGTCTTGGCCTGGCCGGCGAAGTCGGCGAAGGACAGCGGCCGCAGCGCCGCCTCGGCCGCGGACACCGGCGCGCCCAGCGCCGACTGGATGAAGCCGGTGCCGGTCGCCGGCGCGGACGCCGCCGGCATTTTTGATTTTCGATCTGGGACTTGGGATTCGGGCACGGAGGTTCTGGTCAGACGGACACGGGCGGCGGCGCGGTCAATCCGCAATCAATAATCGCAAATCATCAATCGGCCACGGTCACTTCCACTCGACCTCGGCGCCGAGGGCGCGGAGGTTCTCGACGAAACGGGGATGGGCGCGCTGGATGATCTCGGCGTTGCGCACGACGCTCCGGCCCGGGATGCTGGCCGCGACCATGTAGAGGGCGACGGCGGCGCGGATCACGTAGGGCGCCTCGACCACCGCCGGGCGCAGCGGCTTGTCGCCGAAGACAATCACCCGGTGCGGGTCGCACACGACGACGTGGGCGCCGAATTTCGCGAGCTCCGGCAGCCAGGAGAAGCCGCCCTCGTAGACCTTGTTCCAGAAATGGATCTCGCCGCGGGCGCGCACCGCCAGGGCGATCATGCAGGGCAGGAGGTCGACCGGGAAATACGGCCACGGCGCAGCCTCGATCTTGGTCAGGAGGTTGGGGGTGAAGGACGGGGCCACCGCCAGGTGCTGGCCGCGGCGGACCACCGCCGTCGTGCCCTCGTGCTCGAGGGTCGCGCCCAGCTTGCCGAAGGAGCGCGTGATCAGGTCGAAGTGCTCCGGCTGGGAACGGGCGACGCGCACCTCGCCGCCGGTGACGGCGCCGAGGGCGAGGAAGGTCACGGTCTCGTGGTAGTCGCTGCTGAGGGTGAAGGTGCCGCCGTGCAGCGCAGGCACGCCCTCGATGCGCAGCATGCTGGTGCCGATCCCCGCGATTTTCGCCCCCATCGCGTTGAGCACGGTGCAGAGATCCTGCACGTGCGGCTCGCTCGCGGCGTTGATCAGCACCGAGGTGCCCTCGGCGAGCACGGCCGCCATGACGAAGTTCTCCGTGGCGGTGACCGACATGTAGTCCTGCCAGTGGCGCGTGCCGCGGTAGCGGCCGTCGAGGGTGAGGGTGAGCGAGCCGTCCCCCGCGATCCGGGCGCCGAGGGCGCGGAGGATCTCGAGGTGCGGGTCGAGTTCGCGGATGCCGAGGGAGCAGCCCTTGGGGCTGGCGGGGACGGTGATCTGCTTCAGCCGCCCCAGCAGCGGCGCGAACAGGAGCACGGTCGAGCGCATGCCGCCGGGCAGTTCGCCCTGCAGGTCGCCGGCGCGGAACTTCCCGTGATCGACGCGCATCTCGCCCTTGTCCCGGTCCCAGGTGATGCGCGAGCCCTGGGCGGTGAAGAACTCGACCAGCCGCTCCAGGTCGGTGATCGCCGGCACGTTCAGGAGGCGCACCGGCTCGGAGGCCAGCAGGGTGGCGCAGAGGATCGGGAGGGCCGCGTTCTTGTTGCCGGACGGGGTGATGGTCCCGGTGAGCGGCACGCCGCCGTTGACGATCAGATCGGCCATGGAGAGGGAGGAGGTCGAGTTGCCGCGCCCCGCAAAAAGAAGGCGCCCATCCGAAGATGGACGCCTTTCAATGCGATTCCAAGCGCTGCGCTTGGCAAGGCTTAACTGCCGGACGGCGGCGGCCCGCTGTCGGGACGCGGTTCATTGCGGTAGCCGCTGTCGCCGCGGAAGCCGCCGCCGCCGCGGTAACCGCCGCCGCCACCGCCGCCGCCGCGCCGGCGCCGACGGTGCCGGCCATGCTGGCGGAAATCCCCGCCTTCGCCGCCCTGGCTGCGCGGCTCGCCGGAGAACTGGCCGGACGGGCCTTCGCGCTGACCGCCTTCGCGGGGACCGCCCTCGCGCGGGCCGCGCTGGTCGCCCTGGAAACGGCGCCCGCGGCCACCGCGGTGCCGGCGGCGGCGATATCCGCCGTCGCGGCCGTACTCGCGTTCGCCGCGGCCTTCGCTGGGGGTGGCGCCGGCCGTTGGGGCCGGGCCGGCAAAGAGACTCTTCAGCCAGCCAAAGAATCCGCCGGACTTCTTGGGGGCCTCGGTGCGCGGGGGCGGCGCGACTTCAGGGCGGCCGAAATCGTTGCCGGCCGGTCGCGGGGATTCACTGCTGGCGCCGCGGAAATCGTCGGGACGTTCGCTGCGGCGGTCGCGCTCCGGGCGGAACACCGGGCGGTCGCCCCGGCGATCGTCGCGCCGCGGTCGGCGGTCGGCGTCCGGAACGCCGGCGCCGCGGGCCTGTTCCTCACGCCCTTGGGCGGCGGCGGAGCGGAACGACTGGCTCTCCCAGTTGTGTTCGACGCGCTTCGGGGCCTCGGGCGGCAGGATCTTCAGCTCCGCCTTGGCTTCGGGCTCGGATTCGGGCTCGGGCGCGGCGGCCGGCGGCACCACGGTATCAGCGGCAGGCGGCGGGGTTGCCGCGACGGGGGCCGGGGCGGCCTCGGCTGCGGCGGGCGCCGGGGCTTTCACCTCCGCGGCGACTTCGGCCGGAGGCGCCGGGGGCGCGAACGGGTTCTTGTATTCGGTCGGGGCGGTGACGATGGACACCGCCGTGGGTTTGTAGTCCGTCGCCGGGGCGGCGGAAGCGGCCTGGGGGGCGGGACTGGTCGGGCGCTTGCCACGGGCCAGGCCGGAGCCGCGGTTGTTGCCGAACGTGCTGGGGGGCTGGTCGGGGTTGGTGGCGGGGGGGGCGCTTGGTGTGCTGCCGGTCTCGGCGGCCGGGGTCACGGCGCCGGACGATTCTGAGTCTGACATGTTTGACTGTGGTTTGGATGCGGCGCTCACCTTTGCCGGGAGCGGCCGAACTGCGTATGGTTGATGATGAGGCATGCGGAACGCGCGACGCGCGCTCGACGCCTGCCAGGAAGGGTTCAACATCGGCCAAATGCCAGGCCCCGGCAACTCCAAAACCATGCCGCGCGCCGGAATGGGACGGCGGGCCGAATCCAGGTGCTTGCGGCGGAACAGGTTAGCCGGACGGTCCGCCGGGCTTGCCAGCCGGGCCCGCGGTGCCTAGGTGACATCTCATGGACAAGCTCGAAGAGATCTTCCGCCTGCAGGACGAACTCAACCGCCGCATCGGCGTGAAGCTGCCGCCCCCCACCGCGGAGGAGAAGACCAAGTGGATCCTCAACTACACCCGTGCCCTGCAGCAGGAGACCGCCGAGCTGATCGACTCGGTCCCGTGGAAATGGTGGGCGCGCTACCAGAAGTTCGACGACCAGAACGCCAAGGTCGAGGTGGTCGACCTGTTTCACTTCCTGATCTCCCTCGCCCAGGCGCTGGGCATGAGCGCCGATGACGTCTACCAGGCGTACCTGAAAAAGAATCTGGTGAATCACCAGCGGCAGGCCAGCGGCTACGCCAAGAAGGACGAGAAGGACTCAAAGCACATCTAAGCCGCGCGATCGCGCGGCAGGTTCCAAGAGCCAAGTTCCCAGTGCCAAGGCGGCGGGTCGTCTATTTTTCGCAATCTGGCCGACCCCCATTTCCCGGCGCCTCTAGCCCTTCGCCTTCTTCATGTACGCTGGGGCCGCCGGATTCCCGTCGCAGCCGCCATAGATCCGGCTCGAGGGAAAATACTCCGCGCCCAGCTGCACCTTGCCGGCAACGATGTCGCCGGCGACGTCGGCAATGAGCGCGAGCGCGAGATCGATGCCGGCGGACACGCCGGCCGCCGTCCAGATGTTGCCGTCGCGCACGAACCGCTCCGGCACGACCTGCACGCCGCCGAGTTCGGCGAGGCGCGCCAGGGAACCCCAATGGGTGGTCGCCCGGCGCCCGGCGAGCAGCCCCGCCCGGTGCAGAAGGAACGCGCCCGTGCACACCGAGAGCACGGCCCGGCAGGTGGGGGCCCGCGCGGCGACGAACCCGATGAGCGCCGCATTGTCGACCTCCTTGCGCGTGCCCTGGCCGCCGGGCACCAGCAGATAATCCAGCGGCGGGCAGTCGGCGAAGGTCGTGTGCGGATGCAGGACCATGCCCTTGGCGCACAGCACGGGCTCCCGGTTCTGCGCCACCATCAGGCAGCGCTCCGGGCCCTCGAGGTGCTTGCTCCACAGCGAGATCATCTCCCACGGCCCGACGAGATCGAGTTCCTCCAGGTCGCGGAAGAGCAGGAAACCGAAATTACGGGTGCGGGTTTGAGCCATGGGGAATTGCGGTAGGGCCGGCGCCGGTCGCCGTGCCGGTTGGATGTTCAAGGTGCTGGCGCATTCTGTCCGAAGCTGCCGTCGGCGCGGTGGTGGAGCATGATCGGATTGCCGTCGGGGTCGAGCACGTCCAGGTGCCAGCAGACCTGATGGTCGGTTGGCTCGGTGAGCACCCGGGCGCCCTTCCGTTTCAATTCGGCCCCGGCGGCGTGAATATCCTCCACGGCGAGCGCGAGCCGCGTCCCGGCGGCCCCGGGCGGCTGCGGCGGCTGGCCGCCGTGCAGGGCGAGGGTGAGGTTGCCGCAGTTGAATTCCGCCCACTGCCATTCCTCGCTGTAAAGCTCCTGCGCCAGGCCGAGGGTTTCGCGGTAGAACGCGGCCGCGCGGGCCAGATCGGAAACCTGATGCATCACGAAATCGACACCCCGGATCTTCATGTCGCGCCTCCGCGGCCAGTCTGCGCCCGCGCCCGCCGCGGGGAAAGCCGGAAATCGGCGCCGGACTCAGTGCGCCGTCTTCACGGCTGCGGGCGCCCAGCGGTCCCGGGGCAGTTCGGCGAGATTGAGCACCGGCGGCTCGTTGTAGAGGCGCCTCAGCTCCGCCGGATCCATCTTGCGCGGACCGAGGTCCTGATGCCACGAGGCGAAATACCCCCAGGTCACCCCCAGCGCGCGCGCCGCCGCCACGTCCGGCACGCCGCCGAATTCCGACAGCGCCGCGAGCTTCCGGCCGCCAAAACGCGCCTGCACGTCGTCCCACGAGGCGCTGAGCGGGTCGCGGACGTCAGGCGGATACTCGTCGACGCCGATGAGGTCCACGACGTCGTCGCCGGGATACCACGCCGGGTTGGCCGTGCCGGTGTAGACCCAGATGAGATTGTGCAGGCCGTCGACGCGGGTCAGCCGGTCGTGGACCAGGCGCCAGAGCTGGATGAACGGCTTGGGTCCCTTGGCGCCCCACCAGAACCAGCCGCCCTCGGCCTCGTGGAGCGGCCGCCACAGCACCGGGATGCCCCGGTCCGCGAGTTTGCGCAGTTCGCCGGCGACCATGTCGATGTCGGCCAGCAGGAGCGCGTAATCCTGGCTCTCGGGATGCGCCAGCACCGCCTCGAGGTCGAAGGTCGTGGCCTTGGTGTAGAAGCCCATGTACCAGCGGACGTTCTCCGTGGTGCCGTCGGGGTGGCGGATGGTCGTGTCGAGCAGCCCGGACGGCGCGCGCCAGTGCCAGAACGCGCTGATGATGTGCCCCTGCCGCGCCCGTTCGATCAGTTGCTCCGTCGGCATCGGGGCCACGCCGGCGTGCCGGATGGACGAGGTCGTGGCGTCGAGCAGGTCGGCCGCGACGATCGCCGGCGACTGGCCGGTCTTTTCGAGGACGTAATCCACATCCGGCCCCTCGATCGTGCCGGAGAGCGTGCGCCGGCCGTATTGCTCCACCAGGTAGTCCATCAGCGCCCGCGCCGCCGGGGTGGCCTCGGGATCGCAGAGGGTGGCCGGCGGTTTTTCCAGGGCGGGCAGGGCGGCGACCGGCGTCAGATCCACGCGGTCGACTTCGTAGTGTTTCCACCCGCCGTGGATCGCGAGGACGTTCCCGCCGTCGCGCAGCGCCACCTTGCCAAAGTTTTTTTCGACAAAGGTCCCGTGGGATTCGTCGAACATCCCGGAGAGCGTGAGGCCGTCGACGTCGACCAGGAAACCCTTGTGCGGCGAGCGATAGCGGATGGCGAGGGCGTACAGGCCCGCCTTGGCGGGAAAGTTCAGGGTCACCCGGTCGCCGTCATCCAGGAAGTCCGTCACGTACCCGGTGCCGGAGTAGCCCGAGCCGGCAGTCGCGACCTTGACGGCGCCGATCGTCCGTCCGGTCTCGGCCTCGAGCCGGATCGCCGCGGGCGCGCCGGCGGCCGGCTGGCCGCGCGCGGCGCCGGGCAGACCCAAACCCAGGCCGGCCGCCAGAACGTTGAGCAGAGGCCGCCGCCACCGGGAATGGGTTGGGGAATTCACGCGAGACCGACAAAAGCGTGACGCCGAAGAGCCGCCAATCCCAAATCCGGGCGGCCGCTCAAAACGCGAGCTTGGCTTCGATCAGCGCGGCGGTCAGCGCGACGTCCAGGGTCCGGTGATTGAAGGAGAACGCCGTGCCCTCCGGGTAGCGGGTGGCGGCCTGCATCAGGACCGCCACCGACTTGGCGTGCGGCCCGGCCTGGAGCGAGGCGACGGCCTTGTCGCCGAGGATCAGCGAAAGCCGGAAGTCGCCGCGCTTCGGAATGAAATAGAGGATGCGGCGCTGCTTGCGGCTGTAGATCTGGTGCCAGCCGGAACGCGGCGAGTACTTCCAGTCGGCGGCGAGGTCGGGATGCGCGGTGCGCACCCGTTCGAGCAGCTGGCGCAGCAGGTCGGAGGCGCGGCCCAGCGCGGCGGGCAGGTCGGCGTCGGTCGGCCGCTTTTTCTCGTCCGGAAACGCGGCGTTGGGATCGATCTGAACTGGCTTCTTCATTGAAGGCGGCGCCATCGCCCGCACGTTTCAGCGCGGTACTGGCGCGGAAGGAGGGCCATGATAGCCCGGCGGCCGCCCGACACAATCGCCCGTTGCGGGGCGCCGCCCTTAAGCACCTCGGCTTATTTGAATATTCACGGCTGCTGCTCGCCGCGTGCCCACGGGCTGCCCCCGGCGGCGGCTCCGGGATGAATGGCCTCAACTTAACCCCCAAACCCAAACTTTGGCCCGCGCCGCAGGCGCTACTCCGTCCGCAGCGCCTCGATGGGATCCACCAAGCTTGCCCGCCGCGCCGGCCCGCCTTTGTCCCGCGGGAGCGGGACTACGGCGTGGCTGGCTGGGCCGTGGTTCGTGGAGTTTATTCTGCGCGGAGTGCGATCATGGGATCGACGCGGGAGGCCTTGCGGGCGGGCAGCCAGCAGGCGAGCAGGGCGGCGAGGCCGACGGCGCCCGCGCCAACGAGCAGCGTCACGGGGTTGAGCGGGTTGATGCCGTAGACCATCGACCGCAGCAGCGTGGCCAGCCCGAGCGCGCCGGCGGCGCCGATCGCCACGCCGGCCAGCACCCAGCCGGCCCCCTGGCGGAAGACGAGTGCCACAATTTCGCCGCGGCCCGCCCCGATCGCCATGCGCACGCCGATCTCCCGCGTGCGCTGCAGGACGTGATACGAGAGCGTGCCGTAGAGGCCCACGGCCACGAGGCCGAGCGCCACCGCCATGAAGAAATCGACCAGGCCGGTGACCACGCGCTGGCCTTGGGTGGCGTCGTTGACCACCTCCTGCAGGGTGCGGACTTGGGAGAGCGGCAGATCGGGATCGAGCTGCGCCACCTCGCGGCGCAGCGCCCCGGCGAGCTGGGCGGCCGGGCGCGTCGAGCGAACGACGAGGTAAGCCGCCTCCCCCCAGGCGCGGTCGGGCGTCCAGTAGATCTCCGGTTTGGCCGGGGTCTCCGGGCCCCACTGGCGCACGTTCTCCACCACGCCGACGACGCGGGCCGTGAACCACGGCTTGGGATTATTGCCGCGGATGATCAGGCCGAGCGGGTCCTTGCCAGGCCAGCAGGTGTCCGCCAGCGCCTGGTTCACGACGACCCCGATGCTCTCGCCCTTCGCGTCGCCGGGCTCGAGAGTGCGCCCGCGCAACAGGGCGATGCCGGCGGCGGCGAAGTAGCCCGGGGTGATGCTGGAAACCTCGGCGAGCGTCCGTTCGGCGGCGGGGTCGAAGACCTGGTCTTTGACCAGGATGCCGGTGTTGCTGCCGCCCTCGAGCGGCAGCTTGGTCGTGGTCCCGGCGGCGGTCACGCCCGGCAGCGCGGCGGCGCGCGCGGCCAGCTGGTCGCAGAAGCGGGCGCGCGCCTCCTTGTCGGCGTAGCGGGCGCCGCGGAGATCCAGCTCGGCGGAAAGGACGAACTGGGTCGCCAGCTTTTCGTTGGCGGCCAGCAGCCGGGTGTAGCTGGCGGAGAACAGCGCGGCGCCGTTGGCGAGGACGAAGGCCAGGGCGATCTGGCCGATGATCAACCCGCGCAGGAGGTGATGCCGGGCGCGCGAGCCGGACGCGCCGCGGCCTTCCGAGCGCAGCAGGTCGGTGATGGAGATCCGCAGGGCGGCGAAGGCCGGGGGCAGGCCGGCGAGCACGGCGGTCAGGAGGGTCAGCCCGAGCGAGAAAGCCAGCACCCCGCCGTTCAGCGTCATCGCCGCCTTCCGGGCGTCGGAGACGGGCGCGATGGTCTGCAGCACGCGGACGCCGAGATAGGCGATGATCAACCCGCCCACGGCGCCGGCCAGGGCGAGCAGCAGGCTTTCGGTGAGGGCGAGGCGGATGATGTGGCTCCGCGCCGCCCCGAGCGCGATGCGCACGCCGAACTCCCCCTGGCGGCGGGCGTTGCGGGCGAGCAGCATGCTGGCGACGTTGGCGCAGGCTACGAGCAGCACCAGGATGACGGCGCCGAACAGCATCCACACCCGCGAGCCGACGAAGCGCGTCATCTCGTCGTGCAGCGAGCGGACGAGGAAATGTTTCTTGGTGTTGGTCTCGGGGTAGGCGGCGGTCAGCCGCTTGCCGATCGCCTTGATCTCGGCGTCGGCGGCGGCGACCGACACGCCGTCCTTGAGCCGGGCGAGACCGCAGATCCAGTGGCTGCCGCGGTCCCCATCGCCGCGCTTGATCTGGAGCGGAAGCCAGACCTCGCAGGTTTCCGTGCGCATCCAGGGGGCGACGAACTCGAAGTTGGGCGGCATGATGCCCACGACGGTGACATCGCCGCCGTTGAGCCGGATGGTCCGGCCGACGAGGCCCGGGTCGCCGGCGAATGACTGCCTCCATAGCGCGTTGCTGATCACGGCCACCGGCGGGGCGCCCTTGTCGCCGTCGGCGTCCGTCAGAAACCGCCCCAGCGCGGGCGGAAGGCCGAAGGCGCGCAGGACGCCCGGGGTGCAGATCACGCCGGGCACGGACTGGGCGTTCTCCCCGCCGAGGTTGACCCGCCGGGGCGAATAGACGCCGAAATCGGTGAACGACGTGGCTTGCTCGTGGAGGTCGAGGTAATCGGGGGAGGAGAGCGGCCAGCCGTCGCCCGACCAGACCATCACGAGCTGTTCGGCGTGCGGAAAGGAGAAGGGCTCGACCACCAGCGCCCGCAGCGAGCTGAACATGGCGGTCGAGGCGCCGATGCCGACGGCCAGGGTGAGAATGGAGATGGCGACGAAGGCCGGGGATTTGGCCAGCGTGCGCAGGGCGAAGCGAAGGTCCTGCATGGTGGGGCGGTGCGAACTATAAACCGTCTTGGCGGGCAAAGGTTACAGACGGCCGAAGGGACGGATTGATGCTCGCTCCTGGCGGATTTGCTCTGCCTGCAGCGCCGCCACCAGTTGACCCGCGCCAGCGGTACGGCGGCTTGCGCGGGGACGCGGCGCCGGCATGGTGATCGCCGTGGACTGTCGCCCCGGCTGCGGCGCGTGCTGCATCGCGCCCTCGATCTCGTCGCCGATCCCCGGCATGCCCCACGGCAAGCCGGCCGGGATCCCGTGCGTCCAGCTGCTGCCGGATTACCGCTGCGCACTCTTCGGCCGGCCGGAGCGGCCGGCGGTGTGCGCGAGCCTGCGCCCGACCGACGAGATGTGCGGCGCGAACCGCATTGAAGCCCTGGCTTACCTGACCGCCCTGGAGCGGGCCACGGGGACGGCGTCGTGCTCTTGACCCGTCCGCCGTTGAGTCGCTGTCAGTAATCGATGTTGGTCGACGGCAGCGCGTGGCGCAGCTCGGCCACCGCGGCGGCGGTGACGTTCGCACACGCGCGCAGATTGAGCGCCTGCAGGCCCTTGAGCTCCTTGAGGTGCGCCAAACCCGCGTCAGTAATGGGCGTCTTGGCGAGATTGAGGGAATGCAGCGCCGGCAACGCCTGGAGGTGCGCCAGCCCGGCATCGGTGATGTGGTCGCACCACGACAGGTCGAGGATTTCGAGGCGGTCCAAGCCCGGGAGCGCGGCCAGGGCGGCTTCATTGATATTATCACCTTGAAGCTCGAGAGTCCGGAGATCCTTGATGGTCCGGAGGCTGGCCAAGCCGGCCGGCGTGATCTTGGGGCAATAGCCAATCTCAAGCAATTGGAGCCCCGGGATCTCCATCAACCGGGCGAGACTCGCGTCCGTGATCGTATTCAGGTGCTGCAGGCCGAGGTGGCGCAGACTCTTGAAGTTCTTGAGCCCCGCGAGGCCGGCGTCGGTGATCCCGGGCGACTCCCAGAGATGGAGCGCGCGGACATCGGGGAGTTTTTGCTGCAGGACAAGCAGATCGTCATCGGTTGCGGGCGCCCAGAAGGTGGAGGCGACGCCCGTGGCCTGGGCTTCCACGGCGGCGGCAATCGCCTGCGCGAAGGTGGTCTTCTCCTCAGGCTGCAGGACCCAGGCGTCGCAAGCGGGGATCTGGATCGGCGCGGCAGCAGGCGTCTTCCCCAGTTCCTTCCACCCGGCCAAAAGATCGAAGCCGGTTTCAGACCAGACCGTGAGAGCGAGCTGCGAGTTGAAAGTCTTCGGCGCGGCGGTGGTCGGCGCCGGAGGCGGCGTGGCACCGGCGCCGGCGGCCAGCAGGAGGAAGAGGGCGGCGTGAAGATGACGGGTCAGTTTCATGGGGTGAGACCTTCCGGTGCTTCTCGATGACAGGAATTCCCCGGCGGCTCAATGCTGCGGTGCGGCGGGTGCCGCCGGCAGCCGCCGGAGGACCAGCACACCGACCAGGAAGATCCCTGTCACCTTGAGCAGCAGCAGCGGCAGGCCGCTGATGCCGATGGAGAATGGGAACCACCAGATTACAGCGGGCGCCAGGCAGAGGTGCACGCGCCACGAGTCGCGTGCGTCCCACGCCGCCAGCACCGCCAGCGGCAGATAAAGCAGGCTGTAGTCGTAAGCCGTAACGTTGACGAGCGTGCCCATGGTGGTGAGCCACAGCAGATACGGCCACGCCACGGCGGGGTCCGGCCGCGCGCGGAACACCCGCCAGCTCACCGCCAGGACCGCGGCCAGCACGATCAGGTCGACGATGGCCTCGCGCGGCAGCCGCCCCAGGGCCGGGACGCCCAGCGTCGTCCAACCCAGCTGCCAGTGGACGAGCAGCGAGTGCGAGTAGTCCATGAAGAGCGTGGTGGAGTGCCCCGCATCGGCGCGGATGATGGCAAACCACTCGGCGAACGGATGCCAGAACGCGGCCACCTGGAGCAGCAGCAGGGCCGCCGCGATGGCCGCCGCCCGGTGGCGGCGCAGGGCGAGGAGGCCGAGCAGGAGGATGCCGGGATAGGCCTTGATGCCCGCGGCGAGCGCGACGCCGGCCGCGACCGCCAGGTCGCCGGCGAGCCGGTGCCGCCACGTCAGCGCAGGGACGACCAGCAGCGCGAGGGCGAGCAGCGGCAGCACGTCGCAGTTGCCCCGTTCCAGCTCGAACATGACCGGGTAGGAGATCAGGGTGGCGCCGAGCACGAACACCAGCGGCAGCGGGGGAAGGTGCAGCCGGCCGCGCACCCGCCAGGACTGCCAGGCCGCCAGCGCCGTGATGCCGACGATCGCGGCCATCCACAGGAACACCGCCGGGCGGCAGTAGGGAAACTCCGAGAGGCCGTTCGGGCCGGCGATCGAAATCAGCGTGTGCACCGACGCCGGGGGAAACAGGCCGGCCCACGCGAAGGCCAGCAGCGCCGGCGGCGGATAGATGTAATGGGTGTTGATCGGATCGTCCTCGATCGCGACGTAGGGATCGTGGCCATCGAGCCAGGAGTTGACCGCGGCGTAGTTGTGCTGGAAGTCCACGCCCACGAACGACCAGATCGGCAGATAGGTGATCTGCTGGCGCTCGGACATCGGCGGGCCGGGCCAGAGGGCCGGCACGGGCCGCGTGAGGCTGGCCGTCCACCAGCCGGTCCACGCCAGCAGCAGGAGCAAGCCGGCGAGTTTCCAGGCCCGCTGGCGGCGCCGGTCGGGTGGGGGCGGGCTCGTGGCGGGAGGACGGGGAGATTCGCCGGGGCGGCCGGGAGGCATACGGGATTCCGGGCAGGTCTAACCGCCGGCCCGCCCATGACAACCCGCAAGCGCCGGCGGGCGCCTAGAGCAGGCGGACGAACCAATCCGCGTCAAGGTCGGGCCGGTGCCGCAGGGTCAGCACATCGTAGAGCTTGGCCAGCTGGCGCTCGACCTGTTCGAGCCGCGGCTCCTCGGCCACCAGCAGCAGCATGCGGCTGGTCGCGCCGCCGGCCTCGGGGGCGCAGACGATCGCATCGAGGTTGAAGCCGCGCCGCGCGAACAGGCCGGTGACGTGCGACATCGTCCCGGGGTGGTTGCGCACCCGCAGCTCGAGCACCGACGTCCGGGCCACCGGCGGGTGGTCACCGAGCGGAGCGCCGGCCGTCCCGGCGCCGGGCGGCTGCTTTTCGTTGTCAATTATTGGATGACAAACGTCCGTGGCGGAATTGGTGAAGTCGGTGGCGGGAGTTTCAGCGTCAGGCATGGGCGTGGGCGGGTTCGGGTTCGACGATCATGTGGTGGTTGGCGGCGCCGGGCGGCACCATCGGCAGCACGTTGGCCTCCTCGTGGATCGGGATGTCGATCACGCAGGGTCCGGGCGCGGCGAGCGTCGCGGCCAGGGTGCCAAGCGGGTCGCGCTCCGGGTCGAGGCGCAGGCCGCGCACGCCGAAGGCGCGGGCGAGAGCCGCGAAGTCGGGCACGGCGGCGAAGTGCGCGGCCGCGTAGCGCCGGCCGTAGAACAGTTCCTGCTGCTGGCGCACCAGGCCGAGTTGGGCGTTGTTGAACACGAGCACGGCGACGGGCAGATCGATTTCCGCCAGCGTCGCCAGCTCCTGGATGTTCATCAGGAGCGAGCCGTCGCCGCTCACGCACACGACCCGCGGCCGTCCTCCGGGCGGCTCGCCGTCCTGATCGACTGCCAAGGCCGCGCCGATGGCGGCCGGCAGGCCGAAGCCCATCGTGCCCAGCCCGCCCGACGTCAGCAGGGTGCGCGGCCGGCGCACGGGGTAGGTCTGGGCGACCCACATCTGGTGCTGGCCCACGTCGGTGGTCAGGATCGTCCCGGACGGCAGCAGCTCGCCGAGGAACCGGCAGAGATTCACCGGATGCAGCGGATCGGCGGCGCGCGGCGGATGGCGGAGCGGATGCGCCGCGCGCAGCTCGGCGGCGCGGCCGCGCCAGGCCGGGCGGTCCTGGGCGGGCAGGCGTTCGAGCAGGCGGCGCAGGAGGTCGGCCGCGTCGCCGACGAGGCCGAGGAACGCGGGCTTGATCTTGCCGATCTCGGCGGGGTCGATGTCGAGATGGGCGATGGCGGCGCGGGGGCAGAATTCCGCCACCTTCCCGGTGGCGCGGTCGTCGAAACGCGCGCCGATGGCGACGAGCAGGTCGGCCTCCTCGAGCAGGAGGTTGGTGCCGCACGCGGCGTGCATGCCGAGCATGCCCATGAAGAGGGGATCGGCGGGCGGCATGGCGCCGAGGGCCATCAACGTACACACGGCCGGCGCGCCGGTCCGGTGGGCGAGGGCGCACGCCAGCCCGGCGGCGTTCGCGGTGATCACGCCGCCGCCGAGGTAGAGCACGGGCCGTTGCGCGGCCGCGAGCCGGGCGGCGAGGGCGTCGATGCGCTCGTCCGGGCAGGGCAGGGCCGGCCGCGCGCGGCCGGGCGGCGGCAGAGCCTCCACCTCGAGGAGCGCGTTCTGAACGTCCTTGGGCACATCGACGGCCACGGGGCCGGGCCGGCCGGACTCGGCAAGCTCGAACGCCAGCGGCACGATCTCGAGCAGCTCCGCGACGTCGCGCACGAGGAAGTTGTGCTTGGTCACGGGCAGCGTGAGGCCGTAGGTGTCGACCTCCTGGAAGGCGTCGGTGCCGATCAAGCCGCGCGGCACCTGGCCGGTGACCGCGACCAGCGGCACGGAGTCGAGCCGCGCGTCGGCGATGGCGGTGAGCAGGTTGGTGGCGCCCGGGCCCGAGGTGGCGAGGCACACGCCCGCCCGGCCCGTGACGCGGGCCATGCCCTGGGCGATGAAAGCCGCGCCCTGTTCGTGGCGGGCGAGGACGTGGCGGATGGCTCCCGCGGACGCGGGCGAGTGCAGGGCGTCGTACAGCGGCAGGTTGGCGCCGCCGGGAATGCCGGCGACGATCCGCACGCCCTGCCGTTCGAGCAGGCGGCACAGCAGTTGGGCTCCGGTGATCTTCATGGTGGTTCAGGGTTGGAGCCCGCCCCGGGGCGGCGAACCGGCGGGGCAAAAAAATCCCCCTCCGGTGCGCGGCACCGGAGGGGGCAAATTCGAGTTGGCGATCAGAACCCTCGCGGCGCGCGGCAGAGCGTGACGACGACAACGACCACGAGGACGAGGCCGAGACGGGACAGGGACGCCGGGCGGGAGGATTCCATGAGCGGGCGGTGAGGAAGCGGGGGCCCGGCAAAAAGTCAAGACTCCCGCGCCGGGGACGAATTCTCTCAAACATTTGTAAGAAACGCCGCGGCCCGTTGCGTCGGCAAAGGCCGTGCCCTAAAGGTATTGGTTCATGCCGGATTCCATCTCCATCGTCCAGGGCGACATCACCACGCTCGCCGTCGACGCCATCGTGAACGCGGCCAACGAATCCCTGTCGGGGGGTGGCGGCGTCGACGGCGCGATCCACCGGGCGGCGGGGCGGGAACTGCAGGCGGAATGCCGCCAGCTCGGCGGCTGCCCCACCGGGCAGGCGAAGCTCACCCGCGGCTACAAGCTGCCGGCCAAATACGTCATCCACACCGTCGGCCCGGTCTGGCGCGGCGGCGCCGCGGACGAGCCGGACCTGCTCGCCTCCTGCTACCGCGCCTCGCTGGAGCTGGCGGCGGAAAAGGAGCTCGCCTCGGTGGCGTTTCCCTCGATCAGCACCGGCATCTACGGCTATCCGATCGCGCTGGCCTGCCGGATCGCACTGCGCACGACCCGCGCCTTTCTCGAGCAGCACACCCTGCCGCGCCAGGTGACGTTTGTCTGCTTCTCCCGTCACGACCTCGACGAGTACCGTCTCGCGCTCGCGGAGATCCTGAACGGGGGCGCGCGGCTGCACCCGGTGGTGTGACGCCGCGCCACGGCCCCGCTCCCGCCGGGCGCCTTGCGGGAATGCGCGGGCTGGTTTCCGTCTCTCACGGACGATGAAGACCATTTTCCTGCTCCTGGCCGTCCTGGGACTCGCCGCCCCGGCGTTTCCGGCCGCCGGAGAGAACAAACCCATGGACAAAAAGACGGAATACGCGGTTTTCGCCGGCGGCTGCTTCTGGTGCATGGAGGCCGTGTTCGAGCGCGTGCCCGGCGTCGTGGCCGTGGTCAACGGCTACACCGGCGGCCACGTCGACCATCCCACCTACGAGGAGGTCTGCACGAGCACGACCGGGCACGCCGAGGCCGTGCAGATCGAGTTCGACCCCGCGCAGGTCAGTTACGCGCATCTTCTCGACGTGTTCTGGAACGCCCACGACCCGACGAGCCTCAACCGGCAGGGCGCGGACGAGGGCCCGCAGTACCGCTCGGCGATCTTCTATCTCGACGACGCGCAGAAGGCGGCGGCCGAGACCTCCGAGCGCGCCGCCCAGGCGGAGCTCAGCCGGCCGATCGTCACCCAGATCGAGCCGCTGAAGAAGTTCTGGCCGGCCGAGGACTACCACCAGCACTATTTCGCCAAGCATCCCGACCAGGGCTATTGCGCCTTCGTCATCCGGCCCAAGGTGCAGAAACTCCAGGCCGAGGGCGTGATCACCAAGTGAGCCAGTCGGCCGCCCAGGCGGTTCAGAGCGCCTGCCGCAGGGCACCGGCCAACTCGGCGGCGGTGAGCGGCAGCGGATTTGCCTTCATGCTGCTGGCTTTGGCAGCCTGTCCGACGATCGAATCAACATCAGTCGCCGCGATGCCATACGTACCGAGCGGCGGGATCCGCAATTCGGCGACCAGCGTCCGCACCCAGCGCACGCCCGCGTCGGCATCAGCGTCCGGATCCTGGGTCAGCAGGCGGGCGATCTCGGTGTAGCGCCGGAGTGTCCCGCCGCCGGGCTGGCGCGCACGGGCGGCGGCGAGATTCGCCTCCATGACCGGCGCAAGCAGAGCGGCGCACACGGCGCCGTGCGGCGCTGCGAACGTCCCGCCGATCGGCGCCGCGAACCCGTGCACTGCGCCCAGGCCGGCGTTGGCCAGCGCGAGCCCGCCGAACAGGCTCGCCAGCGCCATGTCCTCGCGCGCCGCGGCGTCGCCGCCGTGGTGGAACGCGGCCCGCAGGCCGCGCGCCGCCCGGCGCAGGCCCTCGACGCAGATCCCGTCGGCGAGCGGGTTCGCGCGGCAGGAAACATAGGGCTCGATGAGCTGGGTGAGCGCATCGAGTCCGGTGCTCGCCGTCAGCGCCGGCGGCAGGCCGAGGGTCAGCTCGGGATCGACCAGCGCGAGCCGCGGCAGCATCAGCGGGCTGCGCAGGCTGACCTTCACGCGATGGGCGGGGGAGAGCAGGACCGCGTTGCGCGTGACCTCGGCGCCGGTGCCCGCCGTGGTGGGAATGGCGACGCAGGGCGCGGCGGCACGAATGAGCGGCTGCGCGCGGCCGACCACCTCCAGATAATCGAGGAGATTGCCCGGGTTCGTGAGCAGGGCCGATACCGCCTTGGCGGCGTCGAGGGCGCTGCCGCCGCCGCAGCCGACGACCAGCTCGCAGCCGGCGGCGCGCGCCTGCGCGGTCGCGGCGGCGATCGCCCCGGTGGTCGGCTCGCCGGTGAGGGCATACACCGTCGCCGCGACGCCCGCGGCCTCCAGCGTTTCGAGCAGGGGGGCCGCGCGGTCCGACTGCCGGCCGGTGACAACGAATGCGCGGCGGCCGAACGCGCGGGCGGCGGGGCCGGCCTCGCGCAGCGCCCCGGCCCCGAAGACGATGCGGGCG
>Ga0335077_10003207_pt1 | contig 19690 bp, 14 predicted proteins | sample Lox_Sample_31_FD_207151 | JGI IMG/M metagenome (GOLD analysis project Ga0335077, IMG submission 207151) | Soil microbial communities from Loxahatchee National Wildlife Refuge, Florida, United States - Lox_Sample_3.1 | ecosystem: Environmental > Terrestrial > Soil > Wetlands | place: USA...
TATATTCCGCGCTCAGATCGAATCCAAGGTAGCCCGATTGCGGCAGGTAGGAAACAATCGTTCCCGGGCCGCACCCGATCTCAAGAATCCTGTCGTCTTGTTTCGGCCGGATGTATTCACCCACAACGGTCTTCACACTGGCGGAACCGCCCACGGCGTTGCCCCATAACTGATAAATAACCGGAATCGATAAGAAGGAACGAATTCGTTGCAGCATGAGACCAGTGTTAGCGCTTAGGTTCCGAAACGGCGTTCGACTCTTTGCGATTGAGTCGCGATCTCTGACTCGGAAGTTTCCTCCAGGAAGTAACTCGGGCGCTGGCGGGCGGCTTCGAGCGTCCTCCATAAATATTCTCCCAGGATTCCGAGCATCATCATCTGCACGCCGCCGAGCACCAACACGACCACGATCAATGAAGACCAGCCTTGGACCGGGCTCTTCGTGGTCAGGCGCAGGATAACGAGCACCAGCGCATACAAAAAGCCCAGGAAGCTGCAGCTCATCCCGAGATACGACATGGTGCGCAAAGGCGCGTACGAGAAAGAAACGAAAGCGTCGGCGAAGGCCTTCAGCTTGCGCTTCAGAGTCCATTTGCTGCTGCCGGCGGCACGCGATTCTTTTGCGTAAGAGATTTGGGCCGGGGAGAATCCCAGGCGGGCAATTTCGCCGCCAAGACTGGGATCGCTTCCGGCGGATTGCAGAAGGGCATCCACAGCTTTCCGGTCGAGCAGAGCAAAGTCGGAGCCGCGCGGCGGCAGATTGACTTCACCTAGCAAATTCAACAAGCGATAAAAAGCATTGGCGAGAAAGACGTCAATCTTCGACACTCCTCTGCGCTCTTCACGCACCGCCCACACGACGTGATGACCGGCGCGCCATAAATCGAGCATCTGCAGGATAAGTTCCGGGGGATCCTGCAGGTCGGCGGCGAGAAACACGGCACAGTCCCCGCGAGACTGCGCGAGCCCAGCCAGGATGGCGACATGACTCCCGCTGTTTTTCGCCAGGCGTGCGTAGCGAAAGCGGGCATCGTTGCGGCAGATGTCCTTCAGCAGTTCCGGCGACCGATCGCTGGAATGATCGTCCACCAAAATGATCTCCGTGACCAGCGGAGTCAGCCGCTCCGTGAACGAACGCAACCGCTCCACAAGGATGGGGAGTACGGCCTCTTCGTTAAACAAAGGAATTACGATGGAGAGAGTCGGACTCTGACTTGCCATTATCTGCCCCGATCCGGATCGACTTCGAACGCCTGAAAGACATTGCGTTCCGAACTTGCATCATCGTGAAACATGAACACTGAGAACTCGTAAGGCATATAGTCGTGACGCAAAAGAACGCGGCGGGTCAGCCTCTTCGCCGCCGATAACGCCCAGCCCGGATCGACGTGATACGCCCCGGGCTTCTTGAAATCGACATAGCTGCTGAGGAAGTCGACGCAAGTTGCACGGCGGCTGTGCGGAAACATTCTGCGGAGAGCCGCCAGAATATGGTTTTCGTTATTGCCGCTGGGCAGCGCCGCATTGAATGCTCCCGAGGAAATCACGAAATCGTAAGTATCAAGAGTCGCGGATTCGTCCGTGATGTCGATTTCGCGCACATCCAGTTCGGGGTAATGTTCACGCGCCACCGAAAGCAGGCCCGGAACGATGTCAATTCCTGTATATCGTCCTCGCCAGCCGCGGTCTTTCAGGAAATCGTAGAGATCGCCAAAACCGCATCCGACATCGAGCACAGAAGAGTCGGGCGAGCGCAGGGCCAGCTCCGCCAGCACTGAGAAGCGGACCTCCTGCCGTCCGTGGATGCCCCATCCCAGAGTTTCCGGGGAATAGCCGAACTCCCGCAGCCGCTTCTCGTAACGCTCGACATAGTCCAGTCGGTCTTCGGTTTTCACGACTACTCCAGATTCAAGATTCGGCTTAAATTCGCTCCCAGCACATTGTTACACTTTTCCGCCGGCAGTCCATGGGCGATCTCACGGAAGGTCTCAATCGCACTCCCAACACCAATCTCGGGGAAGTCCGATCCAAACACCAGTCTTCGGTCAAAAGTGTTTACAAGATACCGTATATCGCCTTCGATCGAACTCGAGCGATATCGATGCAGTGTAAATGAGATGTCCAGAAAAGCGTTAGGACAGTCGCGGATCGCTTCCGCTACCTGGAGAATCCAGCTTCCGCCGCCGTGCAGTAAGACGAACGGCACCGTAGAAAACCGGCTGACCAGCTCGTGGATGGTATCTACCAAAGGTTTCCGCAACGATGCTTCGCGGAAATAGAACAGCGTGTCGAGCCAAATGGGTAAGGGGTGCTCCCATGACGCAACCTCGTCCAGAACAGCCAAACAGCGAGGGTCCAGGGGATCGTACTGATTCAAGCGCGGATGCAGTTTGAGAGCCTTGAACTCATTTTCCTTGAGCTCGGCGCGAAGGGCCGAGGGCACCGCAGCTGGATCCGCGAGGCCAGCAGGATTGAATGATGCGCATGGGATGAGGCGCTGGGGATGTCGCTTACAAACCTCGAGTACAAATCGATTTTCAATGTGCTCAGCGAGAGCGACAACCACAGCACGACTGACCTTGGCTTCCTCAAGCTGACCTAATAACCGCTTTTCGCTGGCATCGTGACTGGTTTTAAACCATTTTCCGTTCGGCGTCACGTGGGTCAGGGAGTCCAGAATCATGATCGAGACAAATCCTCAGTCCATCACATATTGAATGGATGCAATGGCACGGTCGGCGTTCACCATCGCCTCCTCGCGTGTGGAACCGCTGGCGACGGCGTAGCCGGGACGGTCGGCATCTCCCGCAATCGCAGAGACGACTGTGCCGGGATTCATGTGAAAACCGAAATCCAGAACCCCGGGGAACTTAGCAGCCTCTGCCACTCCGGTCACTCCGCGAAACACCCCCGGCGGTGGCGCAAAAAACTTATAACATGCCCCGCGCTGATATTTCGGCCGTATATCAGGGTCATCGCCAAGCAACAGCAGAGCTAACGCCTGTGGCATGCAGACCCCGCTCGAGGCCTCGACGATCTGTCCGAAAATATGACCACCCCCGGGGCGCCCGCCCATCTCCACCAGAAAAACGTCTTCGTCATTGACCATGCACTCGCAGTGGAATGCGCCGTTTTCGATCCCCAGCGCACGTACGGCGCCGGAAATAATCTCCGCAACACGCCTGAGTTGTGGGTCGGTAAATCGCGCTGGATAGTTCAGGGCCATCGCAACACGATACTTTGGATGTTCCTGCGGCTCTTTGTCAGATTGCGCGAGGATCTGGGCCTGTCCCTTTTTGACCAGGCCCTCAATTGTCATTTCCACGCCCGGAACGCATTTCTCGACGATGAACTCTGCATCGCGGCAATTTGCCTTTGCGTATTCAATTGCCCAGGGCAAATCGTCCGGGCTAGCCACCCGGCTGACACCCCGGCTTCCCCAGTTCATGGCAGGTTTCAGGATCACAGGATAGCCAATCGAGGACGCTGCGAAAGCGATTTCTTCCGCCGACTCCACTCGGCAGTACGATGGCTGCGGCAATCTCGCCTCTGCCCACGTATCGCGCATAAGACACTTATTCAAGCAGCGGAGAGCAACGTCGGGCGGAAGATTTGGCAAACCTAACTGTTGACTCGCCTCGGCAGCAGCCAGCACCCCTGCTTCGTTCACGGCAAGAATGAGGTCGACGTTCGTGCTGCGCGCGAATTCTGCGACCGCCGCGCCGTCGCGAATGTTAAGTACTACGTGGTCCTGAGTAAGGGCAAAGCCGGGAGCGCTTGGCGAGCCATCTGCCGCCAGGACATGCAGGCCAATCTCCTGCAGCTTGCGAATGGAGTGGCACATGAGCCGCCCCGCTCCTAACTGGAGTACAGATCTCTTGTTGGGCATCAGCTAAACGGGCTTCAATCCTAGCAGGCTGACCGTGCTCTCGCCGGCCTGCAACCGCCGGTACCAGTCTTCCTCCACGGCGATTCTCTTGCTGCTTTCTTCGAGGACTTCGGCGGCACGAACGGCGGGAACGGAGACGACTCCGTCGTCGTCGCCGACAATGATGTCTCCGGGCAAGACGGCCACCCCTGCACAACTCACAGGGACATTCAAATTGCACGGCCAGCCCTTATGAGGCCCGGCAGGGCAAGTGCCGCGCGCGAAGATGGGAAAAGTGTCGGAGCGATTCTCGGCCAGATCACGGATGCAACCATCAACAACCACGCCAGCGAGACCGCGACTCTTCGCGGCAACCGTCATCACGTGACCCCATACCGCACTATGCATCCCGCCGCGCGCCGCGATCACGAGGACATCGCCGGGCTTTGCCACTGTCAGCGCCTGATGCGCGCCCCAGTTGTTCGATTCAACCGATTGCACCGTGAGTGCCGGCCCGCAGAGTCGCGATCCCGGCACGATAGAACGGATTCCGGCGTCGAGCGATTGCATCCGATTCATGCAGTCGCTGAGAATTCCGGTCGGGACCGCTCCAAGGCCGCGCAACAACTCCGATGAGGGCCGAGCGAAGTCTCGAATCACCCATTGGCTCATCTTTTGCCTTTCACTCCGATCGATCTATAAAACGGTTTCGGTTACGTGTGGCGCGACCAGCCGGCGGTTGATTTCCACGCGTACGCGCCGCACACGCTCCCGGTCTTCCGCGCTGAATTGGAAGCGAACCCCTCCGCGTCCATCACAAATGCCGATCACGCGCGTGGGATGGTGAACACTGTCGACAATAACGTCGCCCGGTCTCCCCATTGCACCGCCTGCCACGACGGCGACGCCGTCCACGACTTCCCAGCCGAAAGAATGTTTATTCTGCATCAGCGACTCGTGGGCCGACGACAAACAACCGGTCAGCGCCGGCCAGATATTGACTCGCAATATCCGGCACTGCCGACGCTGCGCCTCGGCGAGGCCGTCCGGCAGAATCGTGCCGACACCGGCATCGACCAGGAAAGCATCTTGCGAAATTTCTTCCGCCAGTTCCGCACCGAACCACGCGGCATGCGCCGGCCAAACGATCACGACATCCGCGGCTGAGATGGCGCTGCGCGCGCGATCATCGTCGTAGTTCAGCGTCTCAAGTTCGAGCGACCCGCCTCCCAGGGATAAGGAGCGCATGGCCTCGAGACCAGGCGTCGCATCCTTGCCCGGGTCCACCAGCAATGTGACCCGCGCACCCCGCTCGGCAAAGTGCAGCGCGAGAAAACGGCTTCGGGGATGATCACCCGCAATCAGGATCGTTGAATCATTCAGCGCTTCCTCGAGAAGCCGGACAACCTGATCTTCTACGGCTTCTACCCAGACACGACTATCGAGATAGGTGAGCAGCGCGGTTTTGTGGAGCTTCGCTCGCGCAGTATCGGCCGCATCGATGGGAGCGAAGGGTTTACGGTCGACATCGAGCAATACCACATCCGCGAGTCCTTCAACGGCATTCAGAATACTCAGCAATTGTTCCTGCGAGATGAACTCCACTGACCCCACGACGTGAGACTGGGTCGAATGAATGTTTCCTGATACGACGAAGTTGTCGAGTGGCCGCTCGCCGGTAACGATATTCAATGCCGAAAATTTGCCTGACTTGACGGATCGCGCGCGCAATTCCTTGAGCACCAGGCTGAGCGCTTCTGCCGGGGAGCTGTTTTCATTGCGTTCCACGCGGAAGGCTGGAATCGAAAGCACTCGCGGCACCTTCAGCGCTGCCAATTCGTGGCTCAGGCGTTCGAGCAAATCATCCGGTGCCGAAACCTGATCTTCCTGGCAGAGTCGCACAATCAAATCACGCACGTCGATGCTGTGCTTGCGTGCATAGTGCTGTACCTTGCTGGTGAAAGAGGAATGGAATTTGGCCACGCCGCTGGTAATCGCCATGGAATCGACGCCGCGCCTGCCCAGCAGCGGCTGAATCAAGCCCTGTCCGACATCCATGGCCGCCATCAGATCGATGTGCGACAGTGCGCCACGCTTTTGCAGGATGGCGACCAGCACTTCTGTGATCGCGTTTCCGGCGGAGCGTCCCATGCCCTGTAGAGATGAATCGACCAGCACGGCTCCTTCCTCAATCGCGCGAAGAGTATTGGCCATGGCCAGTGACAAATTGTCGTGACCGTGATAGCCGAGCGCAGAATCGCTCTCACCCTTTGCGGCGCGTAAATATTCCGCAACCGAGTCAGGATCCATGCTTCCGGCGGAGTCCACCAGGCAAGCGATATCGGATCCCCAGCGATTAACGTGCGCGACGACCTTGCCAAATTCCGTCGGGGACACGGCGTACGATTTCATCGCGTTATAGGAAACGATGAAGCCGAGTTCTTTGGCGAGGGCGATGTAAGGCTCGGCCTGCGTGGCTTCGGTCACGTTCGTGCCAACGCGCACAAACGACATGCCGTAATCAGCAGCGAGCCGAAGATCTTCTTCTCGGCCGATTCCCGGAATGAAGAACATGCCCCATTTCGCCTGCTTGACCGCCTGTGCCGCGGCCTCGAGATATTCTTCGTCCGATGCGGCTGCGACGCCCTTGCCCGCCCGCGACGCATTCAGTCCGAGGCCATGACCGACTTCGATCCAGCGAAAGCCGACCCTTTCCAGCGCGGCGGCGATAGTGGCCGTGTCTTCCGCCGTAAATTGAAAATCGATCAGATAGGAGCCGTCCCGTAAGGTGACTTCGAGAATATCGGGCGTAGATGCGAACGTTGCCATAGGGGCCTGATTTCTACCGCGACACCGTGGCCGGTCGATTGGCCATCGCTGTTCTTACTGCATGCACGACGTATTCGACTGACTCGGTCGCTAGCTCGGGATACAACGGTAATGACAGAACCTCTCCTGCCGCTTTTTCCGATTGTGGAAATGCGCCGGCCCCATAACCGAGATCGGAGTACGCGGGCTGCAGGTGCACCGGCACAGGATAATGAATCCCAGTCTGAATTCCTTCCGTCGTGAGCGCAGCCTGCAGAGCGTCGCGATCCTCAGCCCGAATCGTATACACGTGATAGACGTGATGCACCCACGGCATTTCGGCGGGAGTCCCAACGTCACAGTCAGCCAACAACGCATTATATTTCTGCACCAGAGCGCGGCGAGACTCAGTCCAGCGATTGAGATGGCGTAGCTTCACGCCCAGGATCGCGCCCTGAAATGCTTCCATGCGGTAGTTATAGCCACGCAGCGTATGGTGATACTTGCGGTCTTGCCCCCAATCGCGCAACGTGCGAAGGGTGCGCGCATATTCGACGCTAGCGGTGGTGACCGCGCCGCCCTCCCCATAAGCTCCCAGATTTTTTCCTGGATAAAAGCTGAAGCAGGCCATATCGCCGATGCTTCCCGCGGGACGTCCCTTGTATTTCGCGCCGTGCGCTTGTGCCGCGTCTTCGATGACGGCCAAGCCGTGTCGCCGCGCGATGTCCATGATCGGATCCATGTCAGCCGGCTGTCCGTAAAGGTGCACGGGCAAGATCGCCTTTGTTCGCGGAGTGATTGCCGCTTCGACCGCTGCAGGGTCCATTGTGAACGAGTGCGGATCGATGTCCACCAAAACGGGGCGCGCTCCCGCATAAAGAACTGCGGCCACGCTGGCAACAAACGTGAAAGGAACCGTGATGACCTCATCGCCCGGCCCGACGCCTGCGGCCAGGAGTGCCAAATGCAGCGCGCTAGTGCCGGAGTTCAGGGCGACGCACTCAGTCGTACCACAATAAGCTGCAAAGTCTTTTTCAAAATTTGCGACTTCCGTGCCGAGTACGAATTGACCGCTCTCCAAAACGCGAGCAATGGCGGCGTCGATCTCAGGCTTGATGCTCTGATACTGCGCCTTCAAGTCGAGATACGGTACTTTTGTCATGAACTTCCATTTCCTCATCCGTCTGGGCGTCAGGCCGTAGCCTTCAACGTGGTCAACCGCAATTCTACGGGGCGGCCACGCTGTGCAATCGATTGTGAGGCGGCCTGCAGAATCTCGACCACGCGCAGCCCCGCGCTGCCGCCGGTGACGGGTTCCTTCTGCTGCTCAATGCAGTCGAGGAAATGCAGAACTTCCTGCCGCAAGGCTTCGGTTCCCTCGATCTGCGGAGCCAGCATGTCGCCTGTGCGATATCCGACCAGCATCTGATACAGCTTCTCGGGATTCTGCTGACTGTTCAGCGTGATGCCCTTGTCGTAAACCTTGATCTTCTCGCTTTGCTCCAGGTCGTCATAGACAATCATCTTGCGGCTGGCGCCGATAAGCGTGCGCCGCAGCTTCACCGGAGCCAGCCAGTTCGCGTGGATGTGTGCGATCTGGCTGCCCTCGAAAAACAGCGTCAGATAAGCGATGTTCTCGGTCCCTCCAGGCACGTGACTGAGTCCGGCAGCGGAAACAGCGCAGGGACGGAAAGGCAAGACGTAATCCATGATTGCGAGATCGTGCACGGCGAGATCCCAAAGGACATTCACGTCGTGCTGAAAGAGGCCGAGATTCACGCGAACGGAGTCGTAATAGTAAATTTCGCCGAGTCCGCCGCTTTCGACCAGTTCGCGAATCTTGCGAACCGCGCCGGTGTACACGAAGGTGTGATCGACCATCAGCACGAGATTCCGTTTTTGCGCGACATCCACCAAATGCTGCACCTGATCCGTATCCGATGCCAGAGGCTTCTCAACCAGCACATGCTTGCCTTCCTGCAGTGCGCGTAAAGCCAGATCGTAATGAGTCGAGACCGGAGTGGCGATGGCGACCGCGTCGATCGAGGGATCTTCGATCAGTTGGCGGAAATTCTGTGTAGTCCTGATTGTTGGATACCGGCTGCTCAGAAGAGAGAGGCGATCGCTTCGCAGGTCGCAGACGCACTCGACCCGTGCGCCCGGTGCTTCGAAGAAATTGCGTACCAGATTCGGACCCCAGTAGCCATAGCCGATCACGCCAATACGAATCAAAGAATCCCCCGTTGCTTACTCGTCAGTTCTCGCCTTTTTATGAATCGCCCTCCCGAGCCGCGCCGGGATGCCTTTTGCCACCTGTCGGGCGGGCACATCGTGCGTCACGACCGCGCCCGCGCCGATCATCGCGTCTTCACCGATCGTTACTCCCGCCAGAATGACCGCGCCGCTGCCGATTGACGCCCCGCGTTTCACTCGCGTCGGAATTACTTTCCAGTCTTGCTCCGTTTGGAGATGCCCGTCGACCGTGGCCCTCGGATACAAATCGTTGATGAACATTACTCCGTGACCGATGAAAACGTCGTCTTCGATGGTTACTCCTTCGCAGATGAATGTGTGCGAGGAGATTTTGCAGCGTTTTCCAATGAAGGCGTTTTTCTGAACCTCGACAAAGGCTCCGACCCTGGTTTCATCTCCCAGCGTGCAGCCATATAGATTCACCAGATCGGGCTGGAAGATCTTGACTTCGCGGCCCAGCAGTACGTTGAGAGAGATCGGCATGAAGACTATTTTACCGCCCGTCCGACACGCTGAAAGGGCTGTTCGCACACTTATCATGTGCGCCTTCGCTCCGGCAAAACGCACAATACAACAGATTGAGGCCTCCTTCAACTGCACTGGGAACAGTGCGGGAAGGCCGCCACTGGCCGCGATCCGGGGGGGGCGATTGTCGAAATGAGGGCCCACGGCTTACAGTAGCCGTGCACTCCTTCGTCATATCTACACTCGCAATCGAGGTGAAGCCATGTTTGCCTTCGACCGGGCTGCAGCCAGGTTCTTTCGTCTTTTGCGGACGCACGCGCGGATTTTCGGCATTTCGGCGGCAACGTTGATCATGGCCTTGGCGATCGATGTTGCAATTCATCATGATCATGCCGCCGCAGCGGACTCCGGTCCCCTCGCGACCAATATCGTCCGGTCAGCCGCCGATTCCAATTGGCGGCAAAGTCCCGCGGCGACGCTGGCTTCCGCCGGAAATAATTCCGTGACCCTCGATTCCTGCCCGGCCGGCGTCATCGCGTCCGAGCCTGCCTACTACGTCTACATCTCCGGCAGTGGCACGCCCGAGGCCGTTCGCGTCACCGGCGGAACGTGCAAGGGCGATGGTCACCCGGGCACGCTGGAGTTCACCGCGAAGAATTCCCATCCGGCTGGGTATGTGATCGGCAGTGCCTCCGGAGGAATTCAGGAAGCGTCGATTGCGGCACGCTACACGCCGCTCAAGCAAGGGCCACAGTCGGGGAAGGTAGTTGTGCCTCCGGGCGAATACGACGTCTTCGCCACAATTTCCATTCACGCCTCGAATCAGACGATCGACTTTTCGGGTGCGACGCTCAACTGCTACACCCCGGACGATCCCTGCATTTTTGTCGGCGATCTGAAATCCTCGAACGATTTCGCCAATGTCACGCTCATCGGTCCCCGTGGACGCCCGATGATGACAGCAGGAACCAAGCCATTTATCGAAGTAAACGGAGAGCAGACACGCATTTTCAATGTGGGCACGCGCTGGCCGCCCAAGGGAGGAAGCTTCGGCTCCTTCGTTCAGGTCGATGACGATCAGGCATTTCTTCTCGATGGGCTCGAAACCGCGCTCGGAGGCGGCGGCGTGACCTGCAATCCGACGTTCTGCGGCGCCGTCATCTCCGCACCGGGACCTTTCAACCGCTGGTCGGCAGTGGGATGGCTCAAGAACCTCAACCTTTCGCTGCAGTGCGGGGGCAAAGGAGTCGAGTGGATTTCAGGCAATGGCTTGAGAATCTCCGACAGCGTGATTCAGGGATGGTCTGTTTTCGGCGTCCGCGCCAGCAATCATCGCGGCGGGTACGCAGGTCTGATGATCGATAATGTTTATTTCGAAGCCTCTCCCGGTTGCAAGCAATACAATCCCTACGGAAATGTGGGTAGTGCGGCGATCGTAGCCGAAGGCATACAGGTCAAAGTGAGCGGCCTGAACGCCAACAGTCCGGCCGGGTCTTTTCCGCATTGGGGCGGCGAATCGGGGTCGCGGCACTGGCTCTATTGGGTGGTGCCGGTTCACAAAAAATTTGGAGAAGGGATTCCGCTTCCCGCTGGACAGGCGCTTACGAATGGCTCGGGGACGATCAAGGGTACTTTCCCGAAAATTGCCGGCGCATCGAGCTACAAGATTCTCAAGATCGACTGGGATGGGGGCGCACCGCGTCCTTATCCCGAAGGCACAGGCAACTATCTACTCACTACCGTCGAGCAAAGCTCGTGCGAAACGCTGAGCTGTTCGTTTACCGACAGTGGACAGGCGCTCACCTCGTATACAAACCTGGGAGAGAATTTCTCCGCTCACATTTACATGCCACGGCTCGATTTTTGGCCGGGCGGGGTCGTGCTCAGTCCGGCGGAGGATATGTCATCCGAGAGTTATGCCATTTCGCCCATCCCGCTTCAGGCCGATACCGTTGGCGTCGGCGGCATCGTAACGACGCAGCCGGCTTGGGCTGTCGCAGCCGAGGCGAATACCATGTTCGGTTCCGCCGCGACTCCGCCTGCGGCAGCGAATGTGGAGGCCTTGCACAGCAACGGCCTCGGTCCGTTTCCCGGTGCGACCATCCTGACTCAGTCGAATCTGCCCCAACAGTTCCAGACAGGTCACAAGGGAAGACTGAATTTCGGATTCGCGGGGCGTCCCGGGGGTTTTACTCCCGTGATCACCCTGGGCGATAGCAACTGGGGGAAGACGTGGGCAACCTCCGGTCATCGGCCTGCAGCGGACGTCAAGGATCTCGACCTCGGTTATGAGGGCGGTATCGACACGCTTTACAGCCGGGCGCAGAACGAAATGCGCGAGTACGTTGGCAAGTTTCCCGATGGAAAGCCGCAGGAATCGCTGACGTCCTCGGCAAAGACCTTCAACGTACCGGTCACTGTAAATGGGAATCTCACGGTGACGGGAAAGTGTGTGGGCTGCGGGGGCGCGCGAGCCGCGTTGAAGTCGATTTCGATGGCGGGGCAGAAAGCGGCAATCGCACCCGCGACTTTGTGCACGGCTTCGGATTGCGGCGCGGGCCAGTACACGATCAGCTACTACATCGACTCCATCGCTCCATGCGCATCGGCAGGAAACGCTGGGGCCAACGTTAGTCTCAGCTGGAAGGATGACGCAGGTGCAAAGAGCATTCGCGTTCCGCTTTCTGGTACTGGGGTGGTCGGGGGCAGTAGCCTGGCTCTCGGTTCGCCTGCGAATTTTGCCAGCGGCAGCTTTTCGCTATGGTCCGCAGGCAGCGCGCCGATAATGTATTCCACCAGTCTTACGGCGTGCGCGGTTGGCGCTGCAAGTTACGGCCTGCATATCACTGCCGAAAAGGTGCAGTGAAGATGGGAATGCCGGCCCTGCCTGCGACCCGGTGAGGTAAATTAGCACTGATGTGTGGAATCTTTGGCATCATCGCGCACCGGTCTCGAATCCCTGACGGGGTACTCGAGCACGGGACGCAAAGCCTGGCACATCGCGGGCCGGACGACTCGGGCACGGTGGTTCTGCATGGGTCGGATTCCGTTGAGGTCGGTCTCGGTAACCGTCGGCTCGCGATTCTCGACCTCTCCCCCTTAGGCCATCAGCCGATGCACGATCCGGCGTCTGGGAACTGGATTGTTTACAACGGCGAGATCTACAACTTCCGCGAGGTACGCGCCGAACTTGAAAAATCTGGCGCGACATTCGTCAGCCACTCCGATACTGAAGTTTTGCTGAAAGCCTTCGCGGCTTGGGGCGAACAATGTCTCAACAGACTCCGCGGCATGTTTGCGTTCGCGATCTGGGACTCAGCGCGGCAAGGCTTATTTCTTGCGCGCGATCCGATGGGGATCAAGCCGCTCTATTATGCTCAGGCCGGCTCGCATTTTATATTTGCCTCCGAGGTGCGGAGCATTCTGGGAACCGGCCTTCTGCCTCGTCGCATCGACCCCGCCGGATTCACAAATTACCTGACCTTCGGCTCAGCCTACGATCCGCTTACTCTGATCGAGGGAATTCAATCGCTGCCCCCAGGTCACGCGTTAACCTGGAAAAACGGATCGTTACAGCAATCGGCGTACTGGGATCTGGTCGAAGACTCGCCAGCAGTTCATCATTCCGAACCGCGAGCGCAACAGGCGGTGCAATCGCAGTTGATCAGCGATGTGCCGGTGGGAATTTTTTTGTCGGGTGGAATCGATTCCAGTGCCTTGGTGAGTCTTGTAAGCCGCAGTGGGGTCAAGCCGAGCACTTTTTCGATCGTTTTTTGCGAGGCGGATTTTTCAGAGGCGGAGCACTCTCGCGCCGTGGCCGAAGAATTCCAGACCGACCATCATGAAATCACCCTATCGCAGGTGGACGCGTTGGCGGCGATTCCCGACGCGCTGGGCGCCATGGATCTGCCCACGATGGATGGCGTAAACACTTACTTCGTCTCCCGCGAAACCAGAAAGGCCGGAGTGAAGGTGGCGCTGTCCGGGCTTGGCGGCGACGAGGTCTTCGCTGGATACTCTTCATTCCGCACGGTTCCCCGCATGGAGCGGTTTTCACGAATTTGGAAACACCTGCCGAGAGCGGTTGGAAGCGGCCTGGCCTCTGCTTTCGGCGCGATTGCCCCAGCCACCGATCAGAACCGCAAGCTGGCCCTGCTGGCCAACGGAAACGGGCGCGCTCTCCACCCGTATTTCGTCACGCGCATGCTGTTTACGCCCGAACAGCGCACGCAGTTGCTGCGGAATGATCACAGTTCCGCGTCGGATTCAGCGGCCCACTCCCTGCGCGAAATGCTGAATCGAGCCCTCGTTCTCGATCCGGTGAATCGCGTTTCCTATCTCGAGTCGCGCTGTTATATGCTCAATACACTCTTGCGCGACGCCGATTTCATGAGTATGTCTCAAGGCCTGGAAGTGCGAGTTCCCCTCATCGATCATCGACTTGCCAGGACCGTTCTGGCGCTTCCCGGCAAACTGAAGCTCAACGGAACGCCGAAGAAACTTCTTGTTGAAGCTCTCGAAGGATCGCTGCCGGATGAGATCGTTCACCGTCCGAAGCGCGGCTTTACGCTGCCCTTCGAGCATTGGATGCGGCAGGAACTGCGAAATGGGATTGAACCGGTCCTAGATGCCCGGAAAATCGATGCAGGTCCATTGGCCGGGTTGCTAAACGGCAGTGCCGTGTGGCGAATCTGGCAGGATTTCCTCGCCGGCTCAGTCTCGTGGACTCGTCCGTGGTCGTTGTATGTGCTCGAGCGGTGGTGCGAGCGGAATTTATAATCCATGCCAAAGTTAGAAGAGATCGCCAACGCGGAATCCGGCCGTGCCGTCGATAAGCTGCCGATCAGCGTCATTGTGGCGGCGCGCAACGAGGAAAAGAATCTGCCGCGCTGCCTGGAATCGCTGCGTGACGTGGGCGAAGTCTACGTAATCGATTCCGGAAGCACCGATGCGACAGTAGAGATCGCCCGCTCGTTCGGTGCAAAAGTCGTTCAATTCCACTATAAGGGGGGATGGCCGAAGAAGCGCCAGTGGGCGATGGAGAATCTGCCGCTGGCTTTTGACTGGGTTTTCCTGGTGGATGCCGACGAGGCGCTGACTCCGCAACTGGCGCGAGAGATTCGGTCTGCGATCCAAAATCAGGACCGCGACGGATATTACATTTCCCTTCGCATGTTTTTTCTTGGCTGCATCCTGCGTCATGGTGACGCCACATTTTGGAAGCTCTCTCTTTTTCGCCACGGAAAGGGCCGCTTTGAATGTCGTCTGCAGGAGCAGGACTCATCCATGGCCGACATGGAAGTCCACGAGCACGTCATCGTGAACGGCCGTACCGAGCGATTGAAAAACCCCCTGATTCATCACAACGTGGAATCGCTGTCGCGCTACATCCAGAAGCATGATGAATACTCCAACTGGGAATCACGTGTTCTGGTAAGAACCCCTGGCACTGCGGAACTGGAGCCTGCATTGTTCGGCACGCAGGCGCAGCGGCGGCGCTGGCTTAAGAGAAGGCTCTTCGCGCTGCCGGGCTCGCCCGTTTTGCTTTTCCTCTACCGTTATTTTTTTCGACTTGGGTTTCTGGACGGAGTCCCGGGCCTAATCTATTGCTGCTTCCAGGCTGTGCAGATGTTTCACACCAAAGCCAAGATTTATGAACTGAAGGCCAAAGCTGGCGCCAGTTAAAGGCAAAAACAGATGTGCGGCATTAGCGGTCTGGTGAATTGCGGAGATCGGGAAACACTGGCGCGGATGACGCTGGTCCAGGGACACCGCGGTCCGGATGACTTCGGTCTGTGGGAGCGCCAATTTTCTGACAGCTCTTACATTGGGCTGAGCAGTCGCCGGCTCGCGATTCTCGATCTTTCTTCCGACGGCCACATGCCCATGTGCAATGAGGATCGATCGCTCTGGATCACATACAACGGCGAGGTCTACAACTTTGCTGATTTGCGGCAGGAGTTGCAAGCGAAAGGCCATCGCTTCATTTCACACACCGATACCGAAGTGATTCTTCATTTGTACGAGCAAGAGGGGCCCGACTGCGTGAAGCGGTTGAACGGAATGTTCGCCGTCGCCATCTGTGACCTTCGCGGGGCCGTGCCGCTGGTGTTCGTGGCCCGCGATCATTTCGGCATCAAGCCCTTTTACTATTTTCACAATGGTAAGCGTTTCGCGTTTGCCTCGGAGATCAAAGCGTTATTGCAGGTGCCGGATATACGGCCGGAACTGGATTCGCAGTCGCTGCATCAATTTCTGACCTTTCTTTGGGTGCCCGACCCTAAAACGATGTTCCGTGGAATTTTCAAATTGCCCGCGGGGCATTACGCCAAGTTTCAGGATGGTGAACTGAAGTTGACGCAGTATTGGGACCTCACATTTCCTCCATCGGACCACACTTTTGTTCGTTCAGAGGCCGAGCTGGTCGAAGAGGTTCGTGAGCGATTCCGAAAATCCGTGGAAGCGCAGATGGTGAGCGACGTCCCGATTGGCGCATTCTTGAGCGCGGGGCTGGACTCTTCCAGCATTGTTGCCATGATGCGCCGGGCGTCCAACCAACCGGTTCGCACGTACACGATTACCTTTCCCGACAAGTATCGAGTGGGAGAGACGACGCTCGATGATCCCGAAGTGGCAACTCGCTTGGCCCGCCAACTCGGTTGCGAGAACCAGCAGATTGTAGTTGAGCCCGACGTCGTCGACTTGTTACCCCGATTGGTTTGGCACATGGACGAGCCGACCGCCGATCCGGCCATCATCGCCGCTTATCTGGTCTGCCGCGAAGCGCGCAGAGAGGCGACCGTTCTTCTTTCGGGAGTTGGCGGCGACGAACTCTTTGCCGGTTATCGCAAGCACGTTGCGCATTACTGGGCGGAAGGACTCGCGCGCCTGCCTGGCATTGGACGCGCGGCTCGATCTGCGCTTGCCGCTTTACCCAGCTTTCGCGGGACCCGGCTCAAGGGTTATGTGCGGCTGGGCAAGAAGATGGCGCGCAGCGCCGCCCTCGATCCCATCGACCGCTTTATTGCGAATTGCACTTATCTTGATCGCCATCAGAAATCAGAACTCTATTCTGATGATCGCGCCGGGGATTTGTCCGAGTCTGATCCCGCGTCACAACATCGGGCCGCGTTCGCACGCGTCAGTGACGCCGATTTCCTGAATCAGATGCTGTACCTCGACAGCAAGATATTCATGACCACCCTCAATCTCACCTATAACGACAAGATGAGCATGGCGTCCTCGGTGGAAGTGCGGGTCCCGTTTCTCGATCGGGAATTGGCAGAATTCGTGGCGTGGAACGTGCCCCCTGATCTGAAGCTGAAAGGGAATCTGCGTCCAACCACAAAATATATTCTGCGGCGGGCGATGCGCGACATCCTGCCGGCCGAGGTGTTGCAATATCCCAAAGCCGGATTTGCCGCTCCGGTAGACTATTGGTTGGCCAACGACCTTAAGACCATGGTGGATGACGAGCTTTCGTCGGCGCATCTGCGCGAACGCGGCCTGTTCAAACCCGAAGCCGTTCGCCGCCTCATCGACGAGCATCGCAGTGGCCGCGATGATTGGTCGATGCAGATCTGGCAATTGTTGACATTGGAGTTGTGGATGCAGACTTTTTTCGACGGAGGCGCACAGAAGTTCGAAGCGGACCTGCTCGCGCCGCCGCAAGTAGCCACCGCATGAAACAGGTTTTGCAGCACGCACGCTCGGGCGAGATTACGGTGGAGGAGGTTCCGGCGCCGCAACTGTTGCCCGGCTGCGTCTTGGTGCAGGTCGCAGCATCGGTCGTCTCGGCAGGAACGGAGCGCGCGTCGGCTGAATTTGCACGCAAGAGTCTGCTGCAGAAAGCGACGTCCCGGCCTGATCTTGTCCGCGATGTGGTTCGCAAAGTGCAGCGGGACGGACTGTTCTCCGCAATTCAGACAGTCCGCAGCCGTCTCGATCAGCCGCAGACTCCCGGTTACAGCAGCGCCGGAACTGTCATCGCGGTAGGCGAAGGCGTTACTGATCTTCGACCGGGGGACCGCGTGGCTTGCGCTGGCGCAGGATTTGCGGCGCATGCGGAACTGACTTGTGTTCCGCGCTTACTGGTGGCCAGTATTCCTGCGGGCGCTTCCGGCGCGGAAGTTCCATTCGACGAAGCCGCGTTCTCTACGCTTGGCGCAGTGGCTGTTCACGGCATCCGCACAGCCGAAGCGAAACTGGGCGACCTGGTCGCGGTGATTGGCCTGGGTTTGATCGGTCAGATCGCGGTTCAATTATTGAAAGCCGCCGGATGCCACGTTGTTGGAATGGACCCTGATGCTGCGCGAGCCGATCTCGCTCGCGCCTTGGGTGCCGATGCTACAGCGAACTCCGATTTCGCATTTCGTGACCTTTGCGCCGAAACATCAAGGGGCTTGGGCGTGGATTCCGTGCTGATCGCCGCGGAGACGCCGAGCAGCGATCCCGTCAATCTAGCCGGCGCGATTGCCCGCGATCGAGCAATCGTCGTTGCTGTCGGTACGGTTGGAATCGAGATCGAGCGAAAAGCCTACTACGAAAAAGAACTCGATTTCCGCATCTCACGTTCCTATGGACCTGGCCGCTATGACAGCGCGTACGAACAAAAAGGACGCGACTATCCGATCGGTTACGTCCGCTGGACCGAAACTCGGAACATGGAAGCCTTCGTCGGATTGCTGGCGCTTAAGAAAATCAGCATCGCGCCGCTGATCACGCATCGTTTCCCGATTGAGCAAGCCCGCAGCGCGTACGAACTCATTATGGGCCGATCTCGCGATCGCTATCTTGGCGTGGTAATCGAATATGTCGGCTCGGCCGCTCGCTCGCATAACCTTGAACTCGTTCCACGCTCGGTGATCGGTCGTCCATCAATGGCCGGTGGAAACGCCCGGGTCTCTGTGGGATTGCTCGGCGCCGGCGGATTCGCCACTTCCACATTGATTCCGGTGATGAAATCGTCTGCAGGCACTATCTTGAACTCAGTTTGCACTTCAAATGGAGCGCGCGCGAAACATGCTGCGCAGAAGTTCGGTTTCCACAATTGCACAACTGACCAGAATGTTCTCGTCGAGGATTTCAATACCAATGCAGTTGTAATTGCTACGCGGCATCACCTGCATGCCACACAGGTACTGTCAGCCCTGGCAGCAGGCAAGCACGTCTTCTGTGAGAAACCGCTGTGCTTGTCCGAGGCCGAGTTAATCGAAATCGTCGACCGCTATGAAGCAATCCTCTCCGCGCGGCCGCTGCTGATGGTCGGCTTCAATCGCCGGTTCGCTCCGATGACAATTCGACTGAAAGAATTCCTGGGCTCGATTGCAGAGCCGCTCGCGTTGCACTATCGCGTCAATGCGGGATATCTGCCGCCCGATCATTGGATCAATGATCGCGAACAGGGCGGCGGAAGAATCGTGGGGGAAGTTTGCCATTTTGTCGATCTGCTCTGGTTCCTGGCTGGATCGGCAGTCACCGAAGTGGATGCGCGCGCGGTCGGCGCATCGGCACGCTACAGCTCAGACAATGTTTTGATTTCCCTTCGTTTCGCCAACGGTTCCGAGGGAACGATCAGCTATCTGGCGAATGGCGATCGGTCCTATTCGAAAGAACGAATCGAAATCTTCGGAGGCGGCCGCACGGCAGTGCTCGAGGATTTCCGCCGTCTCGATCTCGTCCAGAATGGCCATAGAAGGGTCATACGCTCGCGCTGGCGACAGGACAAAGGTCATTGTGCGGAATGGGCGGCCTTTGCTAATGCGATACAGAAGGGAACCGACTCGCCGATTCCATTTGAGGAGATCGTCGGCGCCACGCTTGCAACTTTCCGCATCGAAGAGTCTCTTGCGACGGGAAAGCGGGTACCCGTCGATGCGTCCGCGTTTTTCCAGCGCTCACGAAAATCTATTCAGAATTCCCCCCTCCACCAATGATTCGAGAGTTCAAGACGGGAGTCCAGGCCATTTCATGGTGATTTTGGGCCTCAACATGTTCCACGCCGATGCTTCGGCGGCGATCGTCGTCGATGGCGAGGTGAAGTTTGCCATTGCCGAGGAGCGCCTCAACCGGAAGAAGCATTTTGGCGGTTTTCCAGCGCTTGCCATCAAAGCGTGCCTGGATGCGGTTGGCGCGAAGATTTCAGATATCGATCACGTTGCCGTAGGCCAGGACAGCGACGCAAATCTGGCAAAGAAAGTTCAGTACGCGCTGGCGAATCCGGCAAAGCTTCTCAACTTCATTCGTCTTCACCAGCGAAAAGAAGCGATGCGAGATGTCCGCTCGCTGATTACCACG
>Ga0335077_10003208_pt1 | contig 19686 bp, 17 predicted proteins | sample Lox_Sample_31_FD_207151 | JGI IMG/M metagenome (GOLD analysis project Ga0335077, IMG submission 207151) | Soil microbial communities from Loxahatchee National Wildlife Refuge, Florida, United States - Lox_Sample_3.1 | ecosystem: Environmental > Terrestrial > Soil > Wetlands | place: USA...
GAGCGAGGAGGTGTACCACCACGCCTCGGCCCGGCCGCGCCGCATCGGCTGGCCGTTCTTCGAGGACGCCGCCCGCCTCCCCCCCTTCCCGGAGGTGGCGGTCCCGACGCTCGTCGTCGCCGGGCGCTGGGACGAACTCGTCCGGCTCGAGGACGTCGAGAGCTGGGTGTCCCGCACCCGCGAGGCGCGGCTCGTGGTCGTGGACGACGCCCACGAGCTCGTTGCCTCCCTCGACCGGATCTTCGCGGAGGCGCGCGACTTTCTCGCCCCGCACGGTCGGCGGGGAGAGGTCGGCAGGGACGGGCGGGGACCCTAGGCCGTCGCCTGGGGCATCTCCGGCCCGGCCTCCCCGTCGTCCGGCTCGACGTCGCTGCGATACTTCCGCAGCACGCGCTTGAAGTTCGAGCGGTCCATCCCCGCCTTGCGGGCAGCCGCGGAGATGTTGCTGTCGCAGGCCTTCATGAGCGCCTCGACGTAGCGCTTCTCGAAGCGGCGGAGGGCGTTGTCCTTCGCGGTGGCGTAGCTCTGGCCGAGCAGCTCCGCCTCCTCGGCACCGGAGGCCATCTCCCGGAGCACCGGGGCGGTGCGGCCGGTGATGGAGGGCGGCAGGTCGGCGGCGAGGATGGCGTCGCCGCGGCACAGGACCACGGCGCGCTCGATGGCGTTCTCGAGCTCGCGCACGTTCCCGGGCCACCGGTAGCTGCAGAGGAGCTCGATGGCCTCCGGCGCGAGCGTCCGCACCTTCTTCCCGAGCCGCTCGTTGTAGCGGCGCACGAAGTGGTGAGCGAGGAGCGCCACGTCGTCGAGCCGCTCCCGGAGGGGCGGCAGCGGGATGGCGATGACGTTCAGTCGGTAGAAGAGGTCCTCGCGGAAGCGGCCGGCCCGCACGAGTTTCGGCAGGTCCCGGTGGGTGGCGGCGATGACGCGCACGTCCACCTTCACCGAGTCGGCGGACCCCACCCGCTTGATCTCTCCCTCCTGGAGGACGCGGAGCAGCCGCACCTGGGTGGAGAGCGGGATGTCGCCGATCTCGTCGAGGAAGATGGTCCCGCCGTTCGCGGCCTCGAAGAGCCCCTTCTGGTCGCGGTTGGCGCCGGTGAAGGCGCCCTTCACGTGGCCGAAGAGCTCGCTCTCGAGCAGGGTCTCGGTGAGCGCGCCGCAGTTGAGGGCCACGAAGGACTGGGCCCGCCGGGGGCTCTTCGCGTGTACGGCGCGGGCCACGAGCTCCTTGCCGGTTCCGCTCTCCCCGTTCACGAGGACGGTGGCGGCGCTGTAGGCGACGGCCTCGATCATCCGGACCACGTCGCGCATGGCGCCGGAGTTCCCCACCAGGCCCTGGGTACCCTCGAGGGCCTCGAGCCGGGTCTCCAGCTCCCGGTTCCGGTCGCAGAGGCGCTTGCGCTCGGCCGCCCGGGCCACCACGTGGGCGACCCGCTCCACGTCCTCGAAGGGCTTCGTCAGGTAGTCGTAGGCCCCAGCCTTCATGGCCGCGAGCGCCGTCTCCACGGTGGCGTGGCCGGTCATCATGACCACCTCCACCTCGGGGCGCCGGTGCTTCACGGCGTTCAGGAGCTCGATCCCGGAGAGGTCGGGCATCTTGATGTCCAGCATGGCCACGTCGAAGTCTTCCTGGGCCAGGCGCTGGGTGGCGGTGATGGGCGAGTCGAGGGCGAGGACCTCGTGCCCCTTCTTGCGCAGTAGCGCTTCCAGCGCCTTGAGGAGGCTGGGCTCGTCGTCCACGACGAGGACGCGCGCTTGCTTGACGGTTTCTTCCATCGGAGTTCCTCCGGTCATGCGGCCGCTCCGGCGAGGAGGTCGACGACGAAGCTCGCGCCGCCCTCCGGGCCTTTCTCGAGTCGAATGGTTCCGCCGTGTTCCTCGGCGATTCGGTAGCAAATGGAGAGGCCGAGCCCGGTGCCCTGACCTTCCGGCTTGGTGGTGAAGAACGGCTCGAAGATGCGCTCGGCGATCTCCGGGGGCACTCCGGGGCCGTTGTCGGAGACGGAGAGGCGCACCCGCCCGGGGGCCCCGGGACCGGTGGCGACCACGATCCGCCCCTCGCCGCCGAGCGCCTGCGAGGCGTTCACGATGAGGTTCACGGCGATCTGCTGGAGCTGGTTGGCGTTCCCGAGCGTCTTCGCCGGCTCGAGGGACTTCACCACCTCGATCTTGCCGCGGATTTGCGCCTGGAGGAGGACGAGCGCCTCTTCGGCCACCTTCTTCAGGTCCACCTCGCCCCGCTCGTGCTCCTTGGGGATGCGCGAGAACCGGAGCAGCGACTCCACGATCTTCTTTGCGCGCATGGCCGCGTCGCTGATGAGCCGGAGGTGCTCGAGGTCCTCGCTGGGCCGCTTGTCCTGACCCATGATCTGGGCGAAGGCGAGGATGCCCCCGAGCGGATTGTTGATCTCGTGGGCCACGCCACCGGCGAGCTGGCCGAGCGCCGACAGCTTTTCCGCCTGGAAGAGCCGGCGGGTGACCTCGCGCTCCTGGGTGACGTCCTTGTAGACCACCACCAAGGCGGCACTCCCGAACGGGAACCCCCGGAGCAGCCAGGAGCGGTTCCCGTGGATGATCTCGCGCTCGGCGGCCTCGGCGAGGTGCAGCTTCGGGCAGGGGAGGTCTCCGAAGGCGTGTCCCGCGCAGCGCAGCCCGGGGAGCGCGTTCACGGTAACCCCGGCGCGGCGGGCGAAGGCACTGTTCGCCCGCACCACCTCGCAGCCGTTCCGGATGATGGCGAGGGGGTCGCCGATGGCGTCGAAGCAGGTGCGCCACTCGTCGGCGGCCTGGCGCAGGGCCGCGGTGCGGGCCTCGAGCTTGGCGTCGAGCTCGCGGTTCAGCCGCTCCAGGTCGGCGGAGCGGGCGGTGAGGAGCGCCTGCAGCCGCTGGTTGTCGTCCGCCACCCAGTACTGGTCGACGGCGTCCTGGACGGTGAGGAGGAGGTGGCCGTCGTCCCAGGGCTTCCAGATGAACCGGAAGATCTCGGACTGGTTCACCGCCTCCTCGATGGCGGCGCTGTCCGCCTGGCCGGTGAGGAGGACGCGCTGCACCCGCGGGTAGCGCTCCTTCACGATGCGGAGGAGCTCCACCCCGTTGATGCCGGGCATCCGGTAGTCCGAGACCACCACGTGGACCGGCTCGTTCGCGAGGACCTCGAGCGCCGAGGGGCCGTCGGGAGCGTCGAAGATGGTGCAGGGGGTGCGGCGGAGCACTCGGCGGAGCGCGCGCCGCACGTGCTCGTCGTCGTCGACGAGCAACAGGGTCGCCTCACGCGACGTCGCCACTTCCGCGGGCATGCTCTGCACGTGCGGCTCCATAGCCGGCTCCCTGTGGTGCATTCCCCGGTCCAGGTCCAAGGGACCCGGGGGCCCGTGATATCCCGGCCTTAGAGCGCGTGGGGTACGGGTACTCTACTACCCGGGTCCGGTCGGACTCTATCCCACAGGCTAGGGATGGGGCGCCGAAAACCCCGCGGCCGCAACTATTGCGCCTTGGCGTCGAAGGCGTAGCTCACGGCGTGCGATATGGCGATGGCGTCGCGCGTCTTCTTGGCGGTGTAGAGCGCCTCGTCGGCGGCCTTCACGAGCGCGTCGGCGCTCGTCGTCTGGGGGGCCGGGTAAGAGGCGACGCCGAGCGACGCGGTCACCGAGACGGCGTTCGGAGAGCCCGGTTCGCGGGCCGACGGCCGGGTGTCGTCGAGGAAGGGCGTGGAGCGGAAGGACTCGTGGATGCGGGTCGCCACCTTGAGGGCGCCGTGGAGCGGAGTCTTCGGGAGGATGACCATGAACTCCTCTCCGCCGTAGCGCGCGCAGATGTCCGTGTCCCGGACGCTGCCGCGAATGCGCGAGGCCGACTCCCGGAGCACCTTGTCCCCGAAGGGATGGCCGTGGGTGTCGTTCACGTTCTTGAAGTGGTCGAGGTCGATCATGATGAGGGAGAGCGGGTCGTTGTAGCGCGCCGCCCGCCCGAACTCCCGGCGGAGCTCCTGCTGGAAGTGGCGGTGGTTGAAGAGCTTGGTGAGGCCGTCCTCCACCGAGAGCTTCTCGAGCTGGCGCTTCGCGTCCCGAAGCTGGTCCTGGAGCGCCTTGATGCGGAGCATGGCGTTCGCCCGCGCCAGCACCTCCGCCTCCGCGAAGGGCTTCGCGAGGAAGTCGTCGGCTCCGATCTGCAGCCCCTTCACCCGCGAGTCGAGGTCTGCCTTCACCGACAGGAGAATGACCGGGACGAAGACCTCGTCCTCCTCCTTCTGCAGCTTCTGCTTGAAGAAGCGCAGCACCTGGAGCCCGTCCATGTCCGGCAGGATCATGTCGAGGAGCACGAGGTCGGGCTTCTCCGCGTGCCACCGCCGGATCGCCTCGCGGCCGTCGGCCGCGGTCGCCACCCGGTACCCGTCGCCGGCGAGGACCTGGGTGATCCACTCGAGCTGGGAGCGCGAGTCCTCGACGACCAGGATCTTGGCCTTCGACGCCACCTCGAAAGCCTAGCAGGGAACCCCCCAGACGCTCCACTTTCGGGCTCTTGGCGACCTCTCCGGGCGCCCCTCAGGAAAAGCGCGAGAAGACGTCCTCCGGGAGGAGCGGCGCGAGTCCTCCCCCGCCGAGGATGTTCACGATGGGTGACTGAGCGGCGCGGACCACGCTCCCGGACGGATGGGTGGGGAGGAGGCCCGCGTAGGTGGAGAGGTCCCGGTAGAGCTCTCCCGAGGTCAACCCCTCTGGCGTCACCCGGGTGGCCGGGCGCCGCTCGGCGAAGACCCTCTCCTGGGCCACGAACCCCCCGCCCCGAGCGTCGGCCGCGGCCTCTCGGACCACCCGCTCCCACACCTCCGCATCCGTCTCGGCGCCCAGATAAACGCTTTTTCCGCCGTAGTCCCAACTCCGCTTCAGGACGAAGCGCTCCCGCTCCTCGAGGAGCCGCGGGACGAGGGCCTCCCGGTGGAGCCGGGTGAAGGGGAGCCGCCCGGCCGCGGCGCGCTCCCGCTCGTCGAGCCCGGCCGCCCGGGCGAGCTCGGGGTCCTCCGCCGCCTCGGAGAGGCGCGCGAAGAGCGCCTTCGCCTCGAGGAGCCCGTTCACCGGGTTCGCGAGCACGTAGCTCGCCGGGCGCAGGAGGGCCCTCGCGAAGGGGGACGCGGACGGGGTGTTGTGGGCCCAGACGTGCCGATAGAGGACGTCGAAGCGCTCCGGCTCCGCCTCCATGGGGACGAGGTTCACGGTCTCGTGGCCCATCTCCCGGAAGTGATCGGCGAGGCGCCGGAGCTCCCCGATCTGGGCGTCGCCGGGGCGGGCCACGATCGCGATCCCGGGGCGCGCCTTCGTCCCCCCGCGCCACTCGTAGAAGGCGACGAGCGTCTGGCGGAGGGCCTCCATGTGGCTTCCACAGCGGGCCACGAGGTCCCGCTCCTCCCGGGGCGACATCCCCCGCTCCCGGGCGGCGGCCCGGAGCCAGGAGTGCGCGGCCAGATCGGCGTAGGCCGGCATGGCCGGGATGGTGGCGTTGAGCTCGAGCGCCCGGGGGCGGCCGCCTCCCCTGGGGACGAGGAAGTCGACGCGGGCGACCACCGCCGGGCAGGGGGCGTCGCGGAAGAGCCCCGCCATCGCCTCGGCCTCGAGCCCCTCGAAGGGGCCGACGAGGGCCTCCCGGTCGAGAGGGTCTCCCCGCTCCAGCAGGGCGCGGGCGAGCTTCACAGACCCGGAGAGGATCGCCCCCGCCTCCTCCGCGGCGAAGGAGAGCTCCTCGCGGGTGTAGACCTGGGGCTCCGCGAGGAGCGGGATGGGGACGATGGTCCCGTCCGGCTTCAGGACGCTCATCCCGCCCTGCCAGGCGAGGCGCGCGGCCAGGCGCCCCACCCGGGAAAGCTCTTCGGGTTCGAAGGGACCGTTGCGGGTCATGGCGGCGACTGATACTGGACGCTCGCATGAAGATCTACACGAAGACCGGAGACCGGGGGGAAACGAGTCTCCTGGGCGGTCTGCGCGTCGCCAAGGACGACACCCGGGTCGAGGCCTACGGCTCGGTGGACGAGCTCAACGCCGCGCTCGGCACCGCCCGCGCGCTCGCCCCCGACCCGGACCTCGACGCCCACCTGGCGCGGCTCCAGGGGGAGCTCTTCACCGTGGGGGCGGCGCTCGCCACCCCGAGCGGGTCCAGGGCGGAGCGCGCTGCACCCAAGGTGGAAGGGGCCTTCGCGGGGGCGCTCGAGGCGGCCATCGACGCCCTGGAGCGGGAGCTCCCGCCGCTCACCGCCTTCGTCCTCCCCGGCGGGACGAGGCTCGCCTGCGCCCTCCACGCGGCCCGCGCGGTGGGGCGCCGAGCGGAGCGGCGCGTCGTCTCCCTCTCCCGGGTCGCCGAGGTCGACCCGGCGATCGTCGCCTTCCTGAACCGGCTCTCCGACTTCCTCTTCGTGGCCGCCCGGACCGCGAACCACCGGGCCGGCGTCCCGGACGTCCCCTGGCACGCGCGCCCGCCGCGGCCGGAGCCGTGAGGTGGCCCCCGCCCGCAGGGTGGCGCTCGTCACCGGGGCCGGGACCCGAGTGGGTCGCGCGGTCGCGCTCGACCTCGCCCGCGCCGGCTTCCGGGTGGTGGCCCATTTCCACAGCCACCGCCCGCCCCGATCCGTGCTGGGGATCCGCGCCGACCTCTCCGCCCCGGGCGGGCCGAAGGCGCTCGCCCGGGCGTTCCGGCAGCGCTTCGACCGGCTCGACCTCCTCGTGAACAGCGCCGCCCTCTTCGAGCGCCGGCCGCTCGAGGACGCGGACGCGGCGCTCTTCGACGCCCAGATGGCCCTGAACGCCCGGGCACCTCTCCTCCTCACCGGCGCGCTCCTCCCCCTCCTCCGCCGCTCGCGCGGATCGGTGGTGAACGTCCTCGACGTCGGCGGCGCCCTCGTCCCCTGGCCCGGCTACTCGGCCTACGGCGCCTCGAAGGCTGCGCTCCGGGCCGTCACCGAGGCGCTCGCGGTGGAGCTCGCTCCGCTCGTGCGTGTGAACGCGGTGGCGCCGGGGACGGTGCTCTGGCCGGAGAGCTACACTGCCCGGGTGCGGCGCCGCCTCGCCGCCCGCATCCCGCTCCGGCGCGTCGGCGCCCCCGCGGACGTCTCTCGGGCCATCCTCTTCCTCGCCGACTCCTCCTTCGTGACCGGCGCGGTGGTGCCGGTGGACGGGGGTCGCCACCTCGCCCGGCGCGGGTAGTCGCGGCTCGGCCCCGCGTTGCCGCGGTGAGGGCCGTCGGTTATGTTCCTCTCCCTACGAGGGAACCCCCTCCGCACGAGTTCGGGAAGAGCAACCGAGAAGAAGGAGCACGAATGGAAACCGCAACACTCACCTCCCCCCCCACCGGCATCGAAGAGGCCTTCGTGAGCCTCACCGCCAAGGCGGTCGAGATGGTGAAGGCCGCCATCGAGCAGGAGAACCTCCAGGGCCACGGCATCCGCATCGGCGTGGTCGGGGGCGGCTGCTCGGGCTTCCAGTACTCCATGGACTTCGAGAACGCCACCAAGGATGGCGACGTGGTCTTCGAGCAGGGCGGCCTCAAGGTCTACGTCGACCCGATGAGCTCCATGTACCTGCAGGGAGTGACCATCGACTACGTCACCGGGCTGCAGGGCGCCGGGTTCAAGTTCAACAACCCGAACGCCCGGAACACTTGCGGCTGCGGCTCGTCCTTCACGCCGTAGCGGACGCCGAGCTCGCGCCTGTCCGGGGGCCGGGGGGAATCCCTCGGCCCCTTTCCTCGCCCAGGGGGAGACCGAGAATGCTCGTCGTCCGCCAGCTCGTCGTCGGCCCCTTCGCCGAGAACACCTGGATCGCGGCCGACCCCGAGACCCGGGACGCCCTCCTCGTCGATCCGGGCGGGGACACCCCCCGCACGCTCGCCCTCCTCGAGCCAGGCGGCTTCGAGGTGCGCCTCATCGTCGCCACCCACGGCCACGTGGACCACATCTTCGGTGCCGAGGAGGCCCGGGAGCGGACCGGCGCGCCCTTCCGCATCCATGCCTCGGACGCTCCCTTCGTCGCCGCGCTCCCTGCCCAGGCGGCGGGCCTGGGGTTCGGCCCGGCGCGCGTCCCCCAGGTGGCGAGCCCGCTCGGGGACGGCGAGGTGATCCGGGTGGGGCGCCACCAGGCCCGGGTGCTCCACACCCCCGGCCACAGCCCCGGATCGGTGTGCTTGTGGTTCGAGGGCGACCGGGTGCTCTTCACCGGCGACACCCTGTTCCGGGGCTCGGTGGGGCGCACCGACCTGCCGGGCGGGAGCGCCCCGGCGCTCCTCTCCTCCATCCGCGAGCGGGTGCTGCCGCTCGGCGACGACGTCGTCTTCCATCCCGGGCACGGGCCGGACGGCACCCTCGGCGAGGAGCGGCGGAAGAACCCCTTCGTGGGCGAGGGCGCGCCCCGGTTCTATTGAGAGGCCGCCCCTACCCCATCTGCACGACGCCCATGATGTTCTGCCCGGCGTCGACGTAGAGGATCTCGCCGGTCACCGCCGAGGCGAGGTCGGAGCAGAGGAAGAGCGCGGCCTTGCCTACCTCGTCGTGCTCGATGTTCCGCCGGAGCGGCGTCCTCGAGGCGTTGTCCGCGAGCATGGTGCGCATCCCCTTGATGCCGGCGGCGGCGAGGGTCTTGAGCGGCCCGGCGCTGATGGCGTTCACGCGGATGCCCTCCTGCCCCAGGTCCTCGGCGAGGTAGCGCACCGAGCTCTCCAGCGCCGCCTTCGCCACCCCCATGATGTTGTAGTTCGTCACCACCTTCTCGCCGCCGTAGTAGCTCAGGGTCATGATGGCGGACCCCGGCTTCATCATGGGCTTGAAGGCCCGGGCGAGGGCGACGAGCGAGTAGGCGGAGACGTCCATGGTGATGCGCCAGGCCTCGCGGGTGGTGACGTCGGTGAAGCGGCCGTCGAGCGCCTCCCGCGGAGCGAAGCCGATGGAGTGGACGAGGACGTCCACCGAGTCCCAGACCTTCTTCACCTCGGCGACGGCCCGGGCGATCTCCTCGTCCCGGGAGACGTCGAGGTCGATCACCGCCTTCGGGTTCGTGGGACTGACGAGCGGGACTACCCGCTTCCCCATGGCCTCGCCGGCGTAGGTGAAGACGACCTCCGCGCCCTGGGCGCGGAAGTGCTCGGCGATGAACCAGGCGATGCTCCGGTCGTTCGCGACCCCGGTGATGAGCGCCCGCTTTCCCTGCATGAGTCCGTTCATCTTTCCCTTTCCCGCCGGACCCTCGGACCCGGCTCAACTCTCTGAATCTAGAGGCCCCGGAGCCGGCGGAGGCTGTCTCGGGCCTGCGAGAGCTCCGAGAGCGCGTGGGCGTTGCCGGCCTGTCGCGCCGCGCCCATTCCCTGGTCATACGCCCCCGCGGCCTCCTCGAGCCGCCCGAGCGACTCGAGCGTCTGGCCCCACATGAGGTAGGTGGCGACGTAGTCGGGCCGGCGGCGCGCGAGCTCCTCGAACTCCAGCACCGCCTCCGCGGGGCGGCCCACGGCGCGGTGCCCCATGGCCAGCGAGTAGCGGGCGAAGGGATCGTCCGGGCTCCTCTCCAGGAACTTGCGAAAGGTCTCGAGTCGCTCTTCCGGTGTCACGGGCGGCCTTTCTAGCAGAGGGGACGCCAGGTTTCCATGTCGGGCCATTGTGGGGCGGCCCCGCCGCCGCGCGGAACGCGCCTCGGGCGAGGTAAGCTCGGAGCGTGGAGCGGATCCCGGATTGCACCGGAGTCATCCTGGCCGGCGGCCAGGCGACGCGGCTCGGCGGCGTGGCGAAGGGCCTGCTGCAGTCGGGTCCGGCCACCCTCGCCGCCCGGACCCTCGCGCTCTTCGGGGAGCTCTTCGGCCGCGCCCTGGTGGTCGCGAACGACCCCGCGCCCTACCTCCCCTTCGCCGTCCCGGTGGTCCCGGACCGCATCCCGGGCAAGGGCGCGCCGGGCGGGCTCCACGCCGCGCTCGCCTCGGCCGACACCGGCTGGATCTTCGTGGTCGGCTGCGACATGCCGCTGCTCGACGGGTCCGCCATCCGCTTTCTATGGGACCGCCGCGGGGAGCGGGCGGCAGCCGTGGAATGGGTACGCGGCTTCGAGGGGCTCCACGCCTTCTGGTCGAAGGGCTGCCTCGCCGCCGTGGAGCGGATGCTCGCCGAGGGTGACCCGTCGCTCCGCGCCATCGCCCAGGCCGTGGGGGCGCGGATCCTCCCCGCCGAGGAGTGGCGCACCGTGGACCCCGAGGGACGCTCCTTCGAGAACGCGAACACCGTGGCCGATCTGCGAAGGCTCGGGCTCGAGGTGCCGGGCGGTCCCGGGCGGCGCGCTCGCTAGCGCTTCGCCAGGGCTCGACCCTACTCCGAGGGCGGCGCCGCCGGGACCACGACGAAGCGCTCCCCGGCGCGGGGCGGCGCCTCGCGGAGCACGGCGGCGTCGGGCCAGCGCATCCCGCGGCGGAGGGCGAGGAGGGGGAGCTCGCTCGCCTGGACCGGGTCGATCCCGGCCGAGAGGCTCACCTCGTACTCGCCGCGCCCCACCCGGCGCGCCACCGCACAGGTCCGTTGCCCGCCGTCGCCGGTGCGGATGCGGACCTGCACGAGGTCGGCCCCCTCCGCGCCCTTGAGGAGCACGGCGCACTCCACGATCTCGAGCGATCCCCGCTTCGGGATCCGGAGCACCGGCAGGAAGGCGGGGCAGCCGCGCACCGGGGCGCCCGTCCCGGCGATCGCCTGGGTGGCCTCCTCGAGCGCGCCGGCGAGCCTCGCCCGCATGCCCTCCTCGGGCTCCGGGTAGTCGGGTGTCCAGGTGAGCTCGCCGCGCCCTCCGACCGTGTACCCCACTCCCAGTACGAGGCGGCGGCCGGCGTCCGGGCCCCAGGGCCAGGAGAAGAGCACGTGCGCGGCCCGCGACGGCGCGGGCCTCGGGACGAAGGCTCGGGCGGGAAGGACCCTTTTCCTCCAAGGGATCACGAGCTCATACCTCGCCCTTAGATCTACATGATGGGGCCCGGGGACGGAAATCCGATCACGGAGGGTCGGGTGCCACTCCGCGTGCGCTCCACTCCACCTACACCGGGTCCCGGCGACCTCTCGGAGGCCGACCCTCCGCGGTCCCTCCGCGGGGAGGCGAGGGGCCGGCCTCCTCCTCCGCTCGCCGCTTGCCTCCCCCCCCTCCCGACGTTATCGGAGACGGCTCGATGGCGCGCGGGGACGATGCGCCACGGCGGCCGCTGGAGGGGGAGAGGGATCTTTCGGAGGACAACGGCTCATGTGGATCGTCCGCCTGGCGCTGCGGCGCCCCTACACCGTCGCCATCATGTCCCTCCTCATCCTGGTGATGGGGTTCCTCTCCCTCTCGCGGATGGTGGTCGACATCTTCCCGACCATCGACATCCCGGTGGTGGTGGTCCTCTGGAACTACCCGGGGCTCCCCGCCGAGGACATGGAGCGGCGCGTGGTCCTCATCACCGAGCGCGCCATGTCCACGAGCGTGAACGGGATCGAGCGCATCGAGTCGCAGTCCATCCCCAGCGTCGGGGTCCTCAAGGTCTACTTTCAGCCGGGGACCGAGATCGGAGCGGCCATCGCCCAGATCGGCACGGTGACGAACACCATCCTCCGCATCATGCCGCCGGGGATGACCCCGCCCCTCGTGCTCCAGTTCAACGCCTCGAACGTGCCGGTGGCCCAGCTCACCGCCTCGAGCAAGACCCTGACCGAGGAGAAGATCTTCGACTACGGGCTCAACTTCATCCGCGTCCGCCTCTTCACCATCCCCGGCCTCGCCACCCCCGCGCCCTACGGCGGGAAGAGCCGGCAGATCAACGTGGACCTGGACCTCGAGGCCATGTCGGCCCGGGGGCTCTCCCCCTCCGACGTGGTGGCGGCGCTCCAGACCTCGAACGTCATCCTCCCGGCCGGGACCTCCCGCATCGGGCAGCGGGAGTACAACATCTTCCTGAACTCGAGCCCCACCAAGGTGGAGCAGTTCGCCGACCTCCCCGTGCGGGTGGTGGCTGGCCGGCTGGTGACGCTCGGCGACGTGGCCCGCATCGCCGACGCCTACGCCGACCAGACAAACATCGTCCACATCAACGGCCAGCGCGCCACTTACCTCGCCATCCTGAAGCACGCCGAGGCCTCCACCCTCGCGGTGGTGGACGCGACGCGGGAGGCCCTGCCCAGCATCCGGGCGGTGGCGCCGCAGGGGCTCGAGCTCAAGATCGACTTCGACCAGTCGGTGTTCGTGCGGGCCGCCATCCTGGGCGTGCTCCGGGAGGCGGTGGCCTCCTCCATCCTGGTCTCGCTCATGATCGCCGTCTTCCTGGGGAGCTGGCGGAGCATGGTGATCGTCTCCACGAGCATCCCGCTCGCCATCTTCTCCTCGGTGGTGGGGCTCTTCCTCTTCGGGCAGACGACGAACATCATGACCCTCGGCGGCCTGGCCCTTGCCATCGGCATGCTGGTGGACGACGCGACCGTGGAGGTCGAGAACATCCACCGCAACCGCATGCTCGGCAAACCCCTCACCCGGGCCATCCTGGACGGCGCCCAGCAGATCGCCGTCCCCGCCATCGTGGCCACCCTCGCCATCTGCATCGTCTTCTTCCCGGTGGTCCTGCTCCGCGGGCCGGCGAAGTTCCTCTTCGTCCCCCTCGCCCTCGCGGTCGTCCTGGCCATGCTCGCCTCCTACCTCCTCTCGCGGACGCTCGTCCCCGTCCTCGCCCGCCTCCTCATGGCCGGGGAGCACCACGACGCGCCCCCGCGGACCTGGCTCGGCCGGCTGGCCCGCTCCCTCAACGAGCGGCGCGACCGGGCCTTCGACCGGTTCCAGGCGTCCTACGGGCGGCTCCTCGAGCTCGTCCTCGCCCACCGGAGCTTCACCGTCGCCGCCGCCGGGGTGGTGGGCGCGGCCTCGCTGGCGCTCCCCTTCGTCGTCGGCACCGACTTCTTCCCGTCGGTGGACGCCGGCCAGATGAAGCTCCACCTCCGGGCGCCGTCGGGCACGCGCATCGAGGTGACCGAGCAGGAGGTGCTCGAGGCGGAGAAGCGCATCCGCGAGATCATCCCCGCCGACGAGCTCGAGACCATCAACGACATGATCGGGGTGCCCCTCTTCTACAACCTCGGCTTCGTCCCCACCGACAACGTGGGCGGGATGGACGCGGAGATCCGCATCGCGCTCAAGCCCGATCACCACCCCACCGCCGGGTACCAGCGAGCCATCCGGAGCGCGCTGGAGGCCGACTTCCCCGGGTCGAGCGCCTACTTCCAGCAGGCCGACATCGTCGGCCAGGTCCTGAACTTCGGACTCGCCGCCCCCATCGACGTCCAGGTGGAGGGGCCCGACCTCACCAAGGACTTCGTGCTCGCCCGCAGGCTCCGGGACGAGATCCGCAAGGTCCCGGGCACCGCCGACGTGCACGTGGCCCAGCTCCTCGACTATCCGTCCTTCCAGGTGGACGTGGACCGGGAGCGCGCCGCCCAGGTGGGCCTCGCCCAGGTGGACGTCGCGAACAGCCTCATCACCTCGCTCTCCTCGAGCGCGCTCGTCGCCCCCTCCTTCTTCCTGAACCCGGCGAACAACGTGAACTACACGGTGGTGGTGAAGACCCCGCTGCCCGAGCTCGACTCGGTGGCGGCGCTCATGGCGACTCCGCTCACCTCGCCCTCGAGCGGCTCCCTCCGCCAGCCCGGCGGGCCGGCCGACCCGGCGGCCGTGCCCCAGGCGCCCACCGTGCTCCTCTCCAGCATCGCCGAGGTCCGGCCGCGGACGAGCCCGAGCGAGATCAACCACTACACGGTGCAGCGCGTCCTCGACATCGAGGCCAACGTGGACGGCCGGGACCTGGGATCGGTGGCGAGCGACATCCGCAAGAAGATCGCCGCCCTCGGGACCCTGCCCCCGGGGGTGCACGTCACCCTCCGCGGACAGTACGAGGTGATGAACTCCTCCTTCAGGAGCCTGGGGCTCGGCCTCATCCTCGCCGGGCTCCTCGTCTACTGCCTCATGGTCGTCCTCTACCAGTCCTGGCTCGACCCCTTCATCATCATGGTGGCCGTGCCCGGGGCTCTCGTGGGCGTCCTCTGGATGCTCGCCGCCACCGGCACCACCCTGAACGTGGAGTCGCTCATGGGGGCCATCATGGCCATCGGCATCGCGGTCTCGAACTCCATCCTCCTCGTGAACTTCGCGAACGACATCCGGGTGGCGGATCCCTCCCTCTCTCCCTCGGCGGCGGCCCTCGAGGCCGGGAAGACGCGGCTCCGCCCGGTGCTCATGACCGCCTTCGCCATGGTGATCGGCATGGTGCCCATGGCGCTCGCCCTGGGGGAGGGGGGCGAGCAGAACGCTCCGCTCGGCCGCGCGGTGATCGGCGGCCTCCTCGTCGCCACCGGGGTCACCCTCTTCGTCGTCCCGGTGGTCTACTCGCTCCTCCGCACCGAGCTCCCCACCAAGCACCTCATGGAGCAGCGGTTTCTGGCGGAGGAGAAGGGGCTCGCGCCCGGAGGGGAGGCCCATTGAGCCGGCAGGGGAACAAGGCCGCCTACCATCTCGCCGGCGTCGCCGCCGCGGGTCTCGCCGTCCTCGGCGTCGTCGCCATGGCAGTCACCTCCTCCTCCCGGGCCCGCGAGGAAACGGCCGCCCGGACGCAGGCGGTGGAGGCCGGACCCCACGTCCGCGTGGTCCCGGTGGAGAAGAGCAGCGGGACCCGGGAGCTCCTCCTCCAGGGGGAGGCCCAGCCCTACGCCTCCGTCACCCTCTACGCGAAGATCTCCGGGTACCTCCGCTCCATCAAGGTCGACAAGGGAGACCGAGTGAGGAAGGACCAGGTGATCGCGGTCCTCGAGAGCCCGGAGCTCGACCAGCAGGTGCTCGCGGCCCAGGCCGACGCCCGCAACAAGGAGGTGATGGCGAACCGGGCGAAGGCGCTCGTGGGCTCGGGGGTGGTGTCGCAGCAGGACCACGACTCCGCCGTCGCGGGCTCCGAGATCGCCGAGGCGACCTTGAAGTCGCTCGTGAAGCAGCAGGGCTACGAGGTCCTGCGCGCCCCGTTCGACGGGACCGTCACCGCCCGGTTCGCCGACGACGGGGCCCTCCTGCAGAGCGCCACGAGCGCCCAGACGAGCGCGCTCCCGGTCGTCACCGTCGCCCAGGTGGACCGGCTGCGCGTCTACGCCTACGTGAACCAGAGCGACGCCGCCCGGATCCGGGACGGGGACTCGGCTCAGGTCCGCACTCCAGAGAGGCCGGGGGCGGTGGTCGCGGCGCGGGTGGCCCGCCGGAGCCAGGCCCTCGACCCCCGGACGCGCACCATGCTCGTGGAGGTCGACCTCGACAACCGGGACGGGCGCATCGTCCCCGGGAGCTTCGTCTCGGTGGCGCTCGAGATCGCCGGCCCGGCGCTCGTGCAGGTGCCGGCGGAGGCGCTCGTGCTTCGCGGGAACCGTACCTTCGTGGCCGTCGTCACCTCGGACGACCGGGTCCGCTTCCAGGCGGTAAAGCTCCTCGACCACGACGGCGTCCGGGCCCGGGTGCTCGAGGGGCTCGAGGGCTCGGAGCGGGTGGCCCTCAACCTGGGCGAGGAGGTGGAGGACGGAGGTCGGGTCCAGCCGATGCCAGCGAAGGCCCGGGACTAGACGCCGCGCTCCGCAGGCGCACGAGCCAGGCTGCGAGCCCCGCGCTGGCGAGGACAGCCAGGGCGGCGAGGGGGAGCCTCGACCTCTCCCCGCCGGCCCAGGCCACGGCGGAGGCGGCCACGAGCCCGAGCCGGAGGAAGGCGAGCGGGACGGCGTAGCGGCGCCGCTCGAAGAGGCCGCCCCAGGTGGCCGGGGCGAGGAGCACGAGCACGGCGCCGGCCGCGAGCACCGGGACCGGGACCGAGCTCTCGTAGAACATGAGGGCGGTCGCCCCGGCCACCACGGTCACCGCCTCGACGAAGACGTAGCGCGCCCAGGGCGGGTCGACGGGAGGATCGTACTTCACGAAGGTGTCGGGGCGGACCTCGGGCGGGGCCCGGTGCGGAGGGAGCCCCGGCGGAGTCCAGTCCGGACGCCGCAAGAAGACCCGGACCCGGTCGGCGAGTCGCGGGGTGGCGCGGGCCCGATCGAGCATTTCCCCAAAGTAGTGGAACTGGGCTCGGAAGGGGTCGAGGCTCTCGAGCGGCTTCACGATCCCGTAGACGGGGGGCTCGGTCTCCGGCTCGTAGGTGCCGAAGAGGCGGTCCCAGACGATGAAGGTGCCGCCGAAGTTCTTGTCGAGGTAGCGGGGGTTGATGCCGTGGTGGACCCGGTGGAGCGACGGGGTGTTCACCCACCGCTCCAGGAAGCCGAGCTTCCCCACGAGCTGGGTGTGGATCCAGAACTGGTAGAGGGTGTTCGCCGAGTCGACGGCCAGCATGACGAGAGGCGGCACGCCGAGGAGCGCGAGCGGCAGGTGAAAGGGGATGACCGTCCAGGGGGTGAGCACGCTCTGGCGGAGCGCCACCGCCAGGTTGTAGTCCTCGCTCGAGTGGTGGACGACGTGCGCCGCCCACAGGAAGCTCACCACGTGGGAGAGACGGTGCCACCAGTAGTAGGCGAGGTCGACGAGGAGGCCCCCCACGATCCAGGTGAGCGCGCTCCCCTCGGGGAGGTCGAGGACCCGGTGGCGGTAGACGAAGAGGTAGGCGGCGAAGAGCCCCGCCTTCTTGAAGAAGACGAGGGCCACCTGCTGGGTCATCCCCGTGGAGACGTCGGCCACCGCGTCGCCGAATCGGTAGAGAGCGAGCCCCCTCCTCCGGGCCAGGAGGACCTCCACCGCCATGAGCGCGAAGAAGAAGGGGACGGCGAAGGCGATGTAGTTCGGCACGGCGGGGATCCTTTAAGGGAAGCCCGCCGGAGGCGCCAAGCGGCTCCTTCCCCGCCCTCGGCCCCTAAGCGGGGGTGCGGCGCGGGCCCGCCCCATTTTCAAGGGACTCGGGGGCGAGCCCCGGGGTAGCGTCAGCACCGCCGCCCGCGAAGGCGGCGGACCCCGAGGGAGGGACCGTGGACCTCACCGCCTACGTGAACGAGAACCGGCAGCGCTACCTCGACGAACTCGTCGCCTTCCTCCGCATCCCCTCCATCTCCTCGCGCGCCGAGAACCGGAGCGCGGTGGTCGAGGCCGCGGAGTTCCTCCAGACGGAAATGGAGACGCAGGGGCTCACCGCCGAGGTGCTCCCCACCGCGGGCCACCCCGTGGTCTACGGCGAGTGGCTCGGCGCTGGCCCCGACCGGCCCACGGTCCTCCTCTACGGCCACTACGACGTCCAGCCGGTGGATCCGCTCGAGCTCTGGCACTCCCCTCCCTTCGAGCCCACCGTCCGGGAGGGCTGCCTCTACGCCCGCGGCGCCGTGGACGACAAGGGGCAGGTGTGGCTGCACCTCAAGGCCTTCGAGGCCTGGCAGCAGGCCGGCGGGCCTCCGGTGAACGTGAAGATGATCTTCGAGGGGGAGGAGGAGATCGGGAGCGAGAACCTGGGTCCGTTCCTGGAGAGGGAGAGGGAGCGACTCTCCGCCGACGCCGTGGTGGTGTCCGACTCCCCCATGTTCGAGAAGGGGCTCCCCTCCATCTGCTACGGCCTCCGCGGCCTCGCCTACCTCCAGGTGGACGTGGAGGGCCCGTCGGTGGACCTCCACTCCGGGAGCTTCGGCGGCGCCGTGAACAACCCCGCGAACGCGCTCGCGCACCTCATCGCCCGGCTGAAGGACGAGAAGGGCAAAGTCCTCGTCCCCGGATTCTACGAGCGGGTGCGAAGGCTCAGCGCCCGGGAGCGCCGGGAAGTCCGCCGCCTCCCCTTCAACCGGAAGGCCTGGCTCGCGAGCGCCGGGAGCCCGCCGCGGGACTGGGGGGAGAAGGAGTTCCACGTCCTCGAACGGATCTGGGCGCGCCCCACTCTCGACGTGAACGGACTGTGGGGCGGCTACCAGGGCGAAGGGGCGAAGACCATCATCCCCTCGAAGGCGGGCGCGAAGATCTCGATGCGGCTCGTCCCCGACCAGACCCCCGAGGAGATCGAGCGGAAGTTCACGGCCTACGTGAGGAAGATCGCGCCCAAGGACGTGAAGGTGACGGTGCGCTCCCTGCACGGGGGCGCGGCCTTCCTCTGCCCCACCGACGCGCCGGAGTTCGAGGCCGCCGAGCGGGCCCTCGAGCGCGCCTTCGGCCACAAGCCCGTCCTCGTCCGCGAGGGGGGCTCCATCCCCTTCACCGCCACCATCCAGAAGGCGCTCCGGGTACCGGTGGTCCTCATGGGGTTCGGCCTGCCCGACGAGAACAGCCACGCTCCGAACGAGCGGCTCGACCTCGAGAACTACCATCGAGGCATCCTCGCCGCCGCCTATCTCCTCGAGGAGCTCGCGAAGCCCCGCCCGGCGGCGAAGTCGAAAAGGCCGTCCCGCCGGGCCCGCAGGCGGTAGCGAGTTACCGTGCGCCCCCTCCTCGTCCTCGCCGCCAGCCTCGCCCTCGCCGGCTGCGGGAGCTCCGCCAGCGGCGACTTCGAGGCCGGGATCGTGGCCGCCGCCACGGAGGCGGGGCTCGACATCCCCACCTGGCAGGCTTGCCGCGGGACGGCGGCGCCGGCCGCCCGGGTGGCCGAGGACCTCGCCCTCGGGAGCGCGGCCGGCGTCTCGAGGACGCCGACCTTCCTCGTGAACGGCACCCCGGTAGTGGGGGCCGTTCCCCTGCCCGTGCTCTCGGCGGCCGTGAGCGTGGCCCTCACTTCCGCCGTCGGGAGCGGCCTTCCCCAGGCGAGCTACTACGCGACCGCCTTTCCCGACCTCCCGGTCCTCGACTCCCCGGTGCGCGGGCCCGGCGACGCCTGGGTGACCGTGGTCGAGTTCGGGGACTTCGAGTGCCCCTACTGCGGCGAGGAGGAGCCGGTGGTCGAGGAGCTCCTCGCCGAGGGCGGCTCCCAAGTCCGGCTCGTGTGGAAGAACTTCCCGCTCGCGGCCATCCACCCCCACGCGGAGGACGCCGCCGTGGCCGCAGAGTGCGCCCTCGACCAGGGGAAGTTCTGGGAGATGCACGACGCCATCTACGCGAACCAGGGCGCGATCTTCGGCGGGGACGACTGAAGACCGGCCCGGCCTCCCCCGTCCGGGCCGATCACTGCCAGGTCGAGATCGATCCGAAGGCGATTGGGGAGATGCAGTTCATCCCCCGGTTCACGTAGACGGATCCGGGGACGTTGCCGCCCGAGGCGTCGTAGCACCAAACCCCGCAGGCGACGGGGCCCGCGCTGCTCGGGGTGAGCCAAGAGAGGCAGCCCATGTAGAGCTGGGGGTTCGCCGCCGACCCGAGGGGCGCCCAGGCGACGGCAGCGTCCATGGCCAGCTGGGCGGAGTAGGTTTGCGCCATGCCCACGACGCCGAGCGCGAGGCAGTTGAAGAAGCTCTCGCCGGCTCCGTTGTTGTGATCGAGCTGGCAGGTGGCAGAGTTCCCGGAGCCGCAGCAGGCAGTGCCGGCGCAGCACCTCCCCGCGCAGGTGACAAAGCCCGACCCGCAGGTGCTCACGCAGGCGCCGGCGCTACACACCTCGGTCGACGGGCACACGGTCCCGCAGACGCCGCAATTCTTCGGATCCGTCTGGAGGTTCGTACAGACGAGGCTCGAGCCCGTGCCGCAGGTGTTGGGGTTAGCCGCCGGGCACTTACAGGCGCCTCCCGAGCAGGTTTGAGCGGTCGGACACACCTCCCCG
>Ga0335077_10003210_pt1 | contig 19675 bp, 41 predicted proteins | sample Lox_Sample_31_FD_207151 | JGI IMG/M metagenome (GOLD analysis project Ga0335077, IMG submission 207151) | Soil microbial communities from Loxahatchee National Wildlife Refuge, Florida, United States - Lox_Sample_3.1 | ecosystem: Environmental > Terrestrial > Soil > Wetlands | place: USA...
CACGCGCCGAGCCCGGCCTAGTCCCGCCACTCGTGCCCGCGGCCATCGCGGTGCCACTCGTCGCCGTGGCGCTTGCGGGTGCAGCGCATCCCGTCGGCCTTCGTCCCCGGGCACTGCACCCGCTGCCAGTAACGCCGGCGCACACGGTGCGGCAGGAACGGCAGCACGTAGCTCATCACGCTCCCCATTGTGCCCCTCACCGCCGACATCACCGGAGGTTCAGTGCCCCGCACCGCAGGCAAGCGCGGCCGTCTGCCCGTCAAGCCCGAGGGCGAGCGGTTCGCGATCAGCTACGTCCACGAGTACGCCACCGAGCCCCTCCCGGCCCCGGCATACCCCATCGACGTGACCGGGGGCATCACCGAGTGGCTCATGCTCGGCAACGGGCCCGACCCCTCAGTGCCCGAGCATCCGGACGGCGTGGGCGACTGCGGGTTCGCCGGCCGCCAGCACGCGCGCATGGCCAAGGCCGCAGCGGGCCACGAGGCGATGCCTACCGAGACCGCCGCCCAGCTCGTGGCCGAGTACCTGCTCTACGACCACGGGCAGGACGTGGGCGTCCAGCTGGCCGACGTACTCCTGTACTGGTACCAGCAGGGCAAGATCCTCGCGTTCGCACCCGTGGACCACGCCGACCCGGCAGCAGTGGACTCGGCGATGGCCGCCTTCCATGGATGCTACGTTGGCGTCGATCTGACCGACGACGCCAACGACCTGTTCAACCAGGGGCAGCCCTGGACGGTCGCCAACGGTGAGACACCCGACCCCAATGAAGGGCACTGCATCGTCAAGGTGATGGCCGACGGCCACACCCTGGACGGGTACGTAACGTGGGGCGCGCTCCAGCCGGCCACCCGGGGATGGTCGGCGGCCTGCCTGCAGGAAGCCTGGGTCATCATCACCCAGGAAGACGCCGACGCCGCCAGCCTGGACATCGCGGCACTGCGCGCCGACATCGACGCGCTGGACGGCACCGGCGGCGATGGCACGCCGGAACCTGAGCCCACCCACCTGCACGTGTCCATGCTCGCCGAACTCGCCGCAGACCTGGACCGGGTGGTCAGCAAGGTCCGCGGCTACCTGGCCACGCACGGCATCCTGTAACCGTCCCGGCCTGCGGCGCGCTCCCCCGGGCTGGGATAGCGGAGACCCCCGCTCCTGCTGGCGCATCACGCGCCGGCGGGGGCGGGGGTCTTTTGCGTGCCCGCAGGTGGTAACCAGGCGGGCGCCCGGTGGGGGGCCAGGCGTCCCGCCCGGCGTCTTAGGCGACGGGCCTGATCGAGTAGGCGACCATCCCGTTGTCGGCGCTGCGGGCCTGCAGTGCGCCGAGGCTCCACGACCACCAGATGTCCGGCAGCCCGAACGGTGCCGGGACGGATCCTGGGTGCCTGGCGATCTCGGACTTCACGAGTTCCTGGGCCTCATCCAGTGTGGCGAGCGGCTCGTCGGCGATCTCAGTCCCGCCGCGGAAGACTCTGTATGCCATTGAAGGTCCCCCCTTCCACTATGTGCATCTTGCATTCAGATTGTGCAAGATCGCAAGTGAAACGGGACCTGTGAAGCACAATTCTGGGCAATGGAATTACTGGCCGGGTGCGAATGCCACCACGGCTATCGCCACAACAACCACTACCGCCACGCAGACCCCAGCCACCTGGGCGCCCTTCACCGCCCGGCGCCGGGCCTCCCACCATGCCACTGAGCGCCAGCGCCGGCAGGCGCACTGGCAGCAGTCGCTGCCGCGGCGGTAGTGCTCGTGTGCCTCGCGGTCGTGGCCGCAGCGGCAGCGGTGCATGCGCACCCGGGAATCAGGCAGGAGCATGACGGGGGTTTCCTGTCGGACTGAGCGCCAGCGCCGGCAGGCGCACTGGCAGCAGTCGCTGCCGCGGCGGTAGTGCTCGTGTGCCTCGCGGTCGTGGCCGCAGCGGCAGCGGTGCATGCGCACCCGGGAATCAGGCAGGAGCATGACGGGGGTTTCCTGTCGGTAGGCATGGAACCGGCCAGGACGCAACCTCACCGTGCGTCCCGGCCGGGTCTTGCTGGCACGCGCCCCTGCCGGTGAACACCGCGGTATCGGCAGCGAGCGCTTCTCCGGCACTATGAACTTGGCGCCCGTCGTCCCGCCACTCGGCCAGGATGTAGCCGCGATGCCTCGTCGGATCCGGGTGATCTTGGATGAGCGCACACCTCACGGACACCTCGCCGGGATGGAGGGGATCAAGGTAGCCCGGCGCCCCGCAGGTGGACTCCTCGAAGTCCAGCGGCTCTCGCCGCTCAGCATCAGGCATCCCGGCCCGCGGGCGGTCGCACCGCAGCTCGGGGAAGCAAAGCGGACAGGTGTCAGCCTCGTAATCAGTGTCATGCGTGTGAGGGCTCATCAGTCCTCCGTGGGCCGTCTGCGCGACTCGTTGCTTACATTGGCAACGCTAGTCCGTGGTAGGCTTGCTGTCAACTTGGTTCGCCTACTTGTACCGCGAAGGCTGGCAACGGCATGATGATCACCATGGAACCCGACGAGCGCCTTGAACGGATCCGCCGAGCGCGGAGCAGGTACGACCGCGCCAGAGCCGACCTGTTCCACGAGATCACCGAGGGCCTGACCGAGGCCGCCGCGCTGCCCGAGGACGAGAAGCGCAAGCTCGGCCCCTCGGCGATAGGCCGTGCGGCCAACTTCACGCGCGAGTACATCTCGAAGATCCGCGACGGAGCGGAGAAGTAGTTCTGTGGTCCCCAGCGGAGATGTCGCTCCGCTGGGGACCTTGCCACACCCGCAACCCGTAGCAGAGAGTCGGTGCAGCAAGCATGACGATAACAATCGTGCCTGTAATCAGGCAGCAACAGAGCGTAGTTTTCCTGCGACGCTCCGCATAGCCGTTGCGGTGTGGAGCGCGCACGCCGCGCGACTGCCTTGAGGACCACGTCTGGCCCTACCTCCGCGAGCCCAAGCCCACGGCAGGCGGCGGCTACAGCGTCCTTGCGCCGTGCCATGAGGACACCACGCACAGCCTGACCATCAGCGCGGGCGTACGCGGGGTCGTCTGGTGCTGCCACGCCTGCAAGGCCCGGCTCGGCAAGGAACTCATGCTCACCCGGACGCGGCAGGCGCTCATCGGCGACCATGTGCCCGAGCGGTGCCTGCCCATCCCGGCCGACGAGGCGCGAGACCTCACCGAGGAAATCCGCGGCATCGTGTTCGGCGGCGGCTCGCGGGCTCACGGCTGGCTGCGGATCGCGGCGCTCATGCAGGGCTACGACGGCCTGCCGGGCGGGGAGGAGCTGGCGGCGCTGGCCGAGTCGCCGAGCGGAACAGGGTGCGCCTTTGCATTGGCATGTGTTCCAATCTTCCCGGTCAGGTTTTCCTGGCTTGCTGCCCGTGCCGGGCCATCCCGCGATCAGCGGCCCGGCACGGGCATAGTGCTGTGAGGGCTCAGATGCCGCTGAGCTGCCCGAAGTACAGCGGGAAGTTGCCGCTGTTGGCCCCGATTGGGCCCGGAGTGATCAGCACACCGCCAGCCGAGGTGCCACTGGAGGTGTCCACCACCTTGTTGACGACGAGCCGGGTCAGGCCCTTGCGATTCAGCAGCGCCCAGCCCGAACCGTCCCGCACGCCGCTCTGGTTGAAGTTGGTCACCAGGTTGCTGGCCGGGGTGGTCAGGGTGCCCGTGTCGCCATTGGCTCCGACGCCCGCACGGTCGAAGCCAAAGGTGAAGCCGCCGAAGGTGGTCACGCCACCGGTCTGGGTGGTCTCGTCGGAGTCCGTGAACGTGATGATGTGGTGCTGGCTCACGGTGATCTCAAGCTGGACGGTGTGCCCAGCGGGGATCTGGTCGATGACGGTGCCGCCACCCGTGCCGCCGAACTGGTCCAGGCACCCGGAACTGATGTTGTGGTTCGCGTAGATGTCGAAGCCGCCATTGCCGCCGAAGTCGGCAGGGTTCCACTGCGCGAACAGGACCGCCGCCGCCTGCACGGTGGTTAGCGACTGGTAGCGGCACAGTTCTACGCCGAGGTCGATGTTGACGTTCTCAGCAGCGGGGGTCAGGTTGAACGTGGAGCGCACGCCGGTGACCTTGTCGCCATTGCCGAGCCGGTTGGCGTTCGGTGCCGCGTAGTAGCCCGCGACCCCCGCGTCCGTGTAAGTCGTGGTGGGCGACACCGACGCGCCAGCACCAGCGGCCAGGAAGGCGCTACCGCCGGCCAGGGCGAGCGCGGTAGCCACCGGAGTGGCGACCTTCGCCCACAGCGGCAGTGCCCTCACTGCCCTGATCGCGTGCCTTGGGCTGTACCTCATGGATTACCCTTCCGTTTGGATTCACCTGGGGTGACCCCGGGCCGCCCCTCCGTGGGCCCGGAGGCCACCAGGTATGTGATAGGGACGCCTGAGATCAGTTCCGGGATTACAAGATGCCGTAAGAAGACGCATAATCCCGGCAGGTTTGGGTAACCGGTGTTTCGCGGCGCGCTCACTCGCCGCCGAGGGCTTCCAGCACCTTCCGGTACTCGCGCTGCCGCTGGACGTCGATCACACACTCCGGGCACGGGTGCCCCGTCTCACACACCCGGCAGCCGTTCAGCAGCGTGCGCGCCACCAGGGCGTCATGGGCCATCGCGATCAGCACCTGCCGGATGTCGCCCTCGATGACGTCGATGCCCGGGTAGTCCAGCGGCACCGTGACGAGACGGCCGTCTTCCAGGCGGGTGCCTAGCATCAGGTAGGTCAGGCCCTCGGGAGCGCAGGCCGGGTACTCGTCGTCGGCGGTGCCGGACACCAGGATGGTCAGGCGCGTGCCGCGGGCGTAGCGGGCTGCGGGCACGGTAGCGGTTTCAGTCACTGCTCATCCCCTCCATGAGGCACAACGCTAGCGCGACACGCAGGGCCGGGACGTTAGTGGCGCGCCGCGCCCGGATGCGGGAGCATTAGCCCCGGACCCAGATCACATCCGGCCCAGGGGGGTCACCAGTGACGTAAAGCAGAAGCGGCCTGCCGCCCAGGCAGACCGCTAGCCACAACTTCATCCGGTCTCGCAGCGTCTTCCGCCAAGTTGATCTGCGAACCAGTTCCCCGAGCTGAATACCCGGGCCTAAATGGCACCGGGGCCTCAGCCGTTTACAACCACCTGGAGACGACGATAACACGCCGCCATCCGGCTAGGCCAGCACGCCCACATGGCGTGTCGCCAAAGCCTTCCCGCGCTCCCCCGTAGCGCCGCACCGCACCACCCAGCAGCAGTGAACGTGCTGGGAGCAGCAGCGGACGGCGCTGGAAGGCACCCGCAGTGTGGGCGACCTCCGCCACCCGGCTGGGCCTCCCAGGCGATGACAGTGGCTTTGAGGGGCTGACATCCCCTCGTTGCCCCGGCGACGGGGCGGGTAAATCCCGGGCAGGTCACCCCCCTTAGGTCATCTCTGGGGGGAAGGGGGGGCTGCCCGGGGAGGGAACGTCAATACGGGGGCGGGGAAAAAACTTCAGCCCGGTGGCCCCGGTGGGCGCGGCGGGTCCTCGTCCACATATGGCGGGGACAGCCGCCGCGCCTCACGCATGCACCGGCCTGCAGCCTCGTCTATCTGCTCCCTGGTTTCGGGGACCGGCTGGGACCAGTAGGCGGCCGGGTCGTGCCGCACCTTGCGCAGGAACTCGGCCCAGGCCGCAGAGGAGAACGTCAGCGCCGGGCCACCGAGGTCCAGGGTGTCCCGCAGGGTGACCCTCCCGTCCGGGAGCGGCGTGAAATGAACGTGCTGGCCATTGAGGCCGTTGCTCACTGCGGGCCGTCCCTGAGGCTGGCCAGGAACGCGGCCCAGTCCTCGCGGGTGACGCTCAGCACCGGGCCATCCGGGTCCTTGGAGTCACGGACGTGCACCAGGCCACCCGGGCCGGTGGCCACCTCAACACAGTTGCCGTTGGCCGCACTGAACGAGGACTTGCGCCATTCAGGCTCCGTCACGAGCTGCTCCCCGCTCAGTCGTACATCATGCCCGGCCGGGCGTCATACATCATCCCGCTGTGCACGGGCACGCCGTGGTGCGCAGCTGCCAGGACGGCGATGAACGCGGCGAGCGCGAGGATCAGGAGGACGAGCGCTGAGACGCGGGCGGAAACTGGGATGGCGGGCATGAGGCGTTCCTTCCGGAAGGCCCGGCCGCAGCGGGCGCAGGCCGGGCGGCGTAGCCATTGCATCCCACACTGGGATATTTCCGCATACCCCGTCAATACGCTGGGCCTTTCCCCAGGGTGCGCATTCACTTACCAGGCGGATACGTTGCTTTCCGCGGCGGCCCGGTCATCATGGGCGGTAAGGCGCAGATCTCTCCTGTCACAGCACACGCGCCGCTGCCACCCCAGGGCGTCGCTGGCGGGCCTCCACCCTGGGGTGGTGTGGCGTTACGCCGCCCCGTCCCCCTCGCCGCGTTCAGGGACCACCACAGGCCCCCGGCTCAGGTATTCAGGCAGAGGACCCCGGCAGCGTTCCTCGATGAGCCTCGCCGCAGTTTCAGGGTCGTGGCGCAGGCACACCCAGGCCACGAAGCAGCGGTACTCCTCGGCGGTCACGGCGGTCCCTCCCCGCTGCCAGCGCTCTGCACCAGGGCCTTCGCCGTGGCGTACTCAGCTACGCACGGGTAGCAGCAGAACGTCCCGGCCGCCTCGGTGGACATGCCGCCGCCGAGCAGCCCCGCAAGCCCTTCCTGGGGCTCGGGCTGCGTGATCTCGGTGGCCAGGATCCAGCCGGGAGGCGGCGGGGCGTCGCCCAGCTTGTGGCAGTTGTCGCACTTCCGTGCGGATCATGACGGCTCACCCTCTGCCCGCTCCAGGTCTGGCAGGCCGTCGCGGATGAACTGGACCACGTCCCGGTAAGCCACGGCAGTGGCGTGCCCGTACGGGGTGGCTGGCGTGACCTCGGCCCGGCGCTCAAGACCGGCGGCGATGCGTGCCCGCTCGGCCGCGGCGATGTGCGGGGCGGCTGCGGCGAGGATCTTCCTGGCCCACCTCCGGTCCTCCGCGTCCACCTGCCAGCCGAACATCTCAGCGAGGGCCGCTGCTGCCGCCTCGGTAGCGGCGTTCTCCGCGTCCCCGCAATCCCCGCTGCACTCCGGGGCTTCCCGGGATACCGCCCCGGCCCCGCTCCCCTCGCTGCTACTGTCCCCCGCCTGGGCGCGGGCTACCTCGGCATACCGCAGTGCGCCGATGACCGATCCCACATCCGGGCCGATAGCTTTCAGTTCTTCCCGCTGCGCGGGGTCAGCGGCACCGGCGTGCATCTGCGTAGCGGCGCGCTCAAACCAGGCAGCGAGGGAGACATGCGCTTCCCGCCGGCCAGCACCGTATGTGCAGGCCGGATGGGGCCCTGCGCAGCATCCCGGGTCATCTCCTTCGCCGAGCCAGTGGGTCGCTCCCCGGTTCGGTGGGTAGCGCTTGTTCAGGTAGTCGCCTACCGGGGTGGTGCTCACTGGGGATCACCTGCCAGCCGGGCAAGCCACGCCTGGTGCTCGGCCAGGAAGTCGGGTGCTTCCGGGTCACCCTCCGCCGCGTCGGCCTCGCAGGCCCGGATCGCGTCACGCAGAATGCTCCGCAGCTCGGCCCGGCTGACCGTGACCTGATCGCCGTCCAGCGACGCATTGTGCAGTTCAGCGATATACCGGGCGAGCCGCTCAGTACAGAAGTCCGCCACCTCCGGGCCACCAGATGACGGCGGCTCATTGGACGGCATCACACACCAGCCGCCGATCAGGTCGTTGGGCCGCGGGTACCACGGCGCAGCGAGCGTGGAGGCTTCCCATGCCTGCGTGGCCGCGAGCCGGCCGGTCTCAGGCCCGGAGCCCTCGCTCCCGGTGGTGCTCATCAAAATGCCACCTCGCTGTGAATGCGTGCTGTCGCGTAGTCCGCGTCGAACTGGGCTGCCACGGCGCAGCCGGAGATCCACCAGTGCTCCGGGTCGCCCTCGGACTCAAGGTCCGCCAGCGCGCCCGGCTCGCCGTGACGTGACGCATGCCTGCGCTCAGGTGAGCCGGGCCACGGCAGGCAGCGGGACAGGTCGGTGACCACGTAGCGGAAGGCCATCCGGTCGCACCGGGTGAAGTTGTGCGTCAGGCCGGTTGCCGTGCGGTCGGGCTCGGCCAGTTCGGTGAACCAGGACACCTTGATGTGCAGGAGCGGGTGCTCAATCTGCGGGATGATCAGGCAGTTGTGCCGCCCGATGCGCCGCGCCCCATGCGCGCAGGTGAAGTGGTAGAGACGATCGGGTCCTGAGCGGGCCATCAGAAGTCTGCTTCCGGGTCCACGGCTGGCCGTCCCGGGAACGCATCCGCAGGGCCGTCGTCCTCGCCGCCGGGCTGCGGTACGCCGTCGAAATAGCCCTCGGGGTAGTAGCCCTCACGGGCACCAGCCGGGAGTGGCTCCTGCTGGCAGTCGCACTCCCCGGCCGTGATCGCAGCCACCGGACCGGGCGTGCGCAGCGCGAACGGGGGCGGCGTCATGCAGTGCACCGAGTCGGGCGGGAACTTGGCGATCAGCCGCCCGTCATGGTCATGGATGAACACGTACGGCGAGCCGCAGAAGGTGCCCTCGCTGACCCAGCCCTCGTACTCCTGGTAGCCCTTCACCTGAACGTGGAGGTACTCGCCGTCACGCGGCAGGGGTGGCGCTGGCTTAGGCACCGGGGCGGCCATCTCGTGGCCTAGGGCGGCGTCCTTCGCCGCGATCAGCTCATCCCAGGCCTGCCCAAGCTCTGGCTTGTCAGCACGGGTCCACCCGTCAGCAGCGACATGGGACAGGAACCGGTCCAGTGCCCAGAGCGGCACGGTGACCGGGCGGGTGTCCAGTGGTGGCGTGGTGTCGGTGGTCACGAGGTAGCTCCCCTTGGTGATGGTTTGCGGGTAGGTGGTCACGACGCTTCCGCCAGCCCGTCTTCCTGGCTGCGCGCCCGGGCCTTGGCGGCCTGCTTGTACCGGCGCCCCTTGAGTGCCTTCCGCTCGTCCTCACCGAGTCCGCCCCAGACGCCGTACGCCTCCGGCCGGCGCAGGGCGTACTCCAGGCATTCAGACCGCACCGGGCAGCCAGCACACAGCACCGTGGCCTGCTTCTCGCGCACGTCCCGGTCCGCGCCCCGCTCCCCGTCCGGGCCGAAGAACAGGTCCCCGGCGTCCCGGCAGGCCGCCGCGTCCTGCCAGCGCCACACGATCGCCGCTGGCGCTGACGGTGTGGGCGGGCGGGAAGGGCCGCGCCGCTTGCGCCACCAGTCCAGGCGCCGGGCCGCAGCGCTGTGCGACAGGCCGAGCATCCCGCGGGCGTCCTTGAGCGTCATCCCTCCCGCGCGCAGGGCAGCCAGTTCGGCGGCCTGCTGCTCGAACACGGCCCGCGGGGGCGCAGTGGTGGTGCTCATGACACGCTCCTGAGATGGCGCAAATGCCTGCCGCCACCGGGCTCGTCGATCCAGTCGTACTCGCTGAACGAGGCGGTCTCGGCATCGAGCAGCGCGGCATTCGCTGCGGCTTCCTCCGCGGTGACGGGCGCTGGCGCGTCCGCGTGGACGGCGACGGCCGGCCGGGGAACGGCGCGCGGCGCTGGCGGCCGCCCAGGGATGGCCTCAGCTGCGAGCCGGGCCAGGCGCTCAGCGTGCGTGCACCAGCCGCACCACGGCTCCCCAGCCGCCTGGTGAGCCAGCGCTCCCCGCAAGGTCCCGCAGGTCTCGCGGATCATGACACCCTCCGCTGCGGGAGAGCGGCACGCATCTCAGCCATCCGCTGGGCGATCACCTCGGGAGGGGCCGGGACACAGGACGCGGTGCCCTGTGGCTGCCGGGCAGCGTTGGTCAGGTCCCACGGGGTGGCACCCGCGTCAAAGGCCATGCGCACCAGGAACGAGGCGATCCGCACCTCGGGCCACTGGGCAGTCCGGGCCGCGGCGACAGCGCCGTAGAGGCGGTCCGCCTCCCAGGTCTTGTGGGCGTCCAGGCACCACTCGATGAGCAAGGCGATGTCCGGGGGGGCTGGGGTGGTCATGCCGCTGGCTCCCCTTCATCGCTCTCGCGCTTGGCGCGGGCTGCCTTCACCTGCTCAAGCGCGACGTCCCGCGGGTCAGGCTTGACCGGGTCGGGGCGCTTGAGTGATTCCCGGGCCTGCTGCCACTCGGCAGGCGGGTCGCCGGGGAGCGGGGCACCCCCGCCGATGGCCAAGGGTGGCGCGAACCCGTCCGCGATCCGCTTCACGTTGGCTGCAACGATCTGCTGGTAGCGGCCCGGCTGGTCGGCCACCTCGGCGGGCGGTGCAGGCAGCGGCTGGCGGGCCAGCCGCTCGGCACGCATGGCCCTGACGCGCCGCCGGATGTCGGCAGGCATGATCCACTCGCGGGAGTCGCGGTAGTGGTCCTGCACGGCCCGGGAGGCGTCGGCATAGTCCAGGTCGCCGACCTGGCCCAGCCAGAACTCGATCATGGCCCTGCGGCCCTCGTCGTCCTCGGGGGGCTTGCGGTTGTCCGCAAGGGCCATCAGCCCGAGCAGCAAGCCGACTTCGTTAGCGTCCACCTGGGAGTTCCCTTCCTGCCTGCTCGGCCTCTGCCTGGACTGCGCGGCCGGCCGCGATCCATCCGCGGGCACGGTCTGGGCCCGGAGCCGCCGACGAGCGGCCGTTGGCGCTCTGCCATGGCGCGAGCCCCTCGATCTCGATCCGCAGAGATTCGACCGTGACGGTCTTGCCGCTCTCGGCCATGCGCAGCAGGGCGGCCCGGACTTCCTCGTCTGCGTACTTGCCGGACTTGATCGCCAGCACGACGATCCCGTTGATCGCCTGCCAGCGGCACATCGGCTGTGCGGCGGCGTAGGCGTCGGTGATCGGCTTGGAGCGCTGAGTTGGGGTCAGCGCGGCAGACGCCGTAGGCGTCTGTGTATCTGTCTCTGTCTCTGTGGTCTTTACAGAGACAGAGACAGCATTGCTTCCCGTTTGCTGAGCACCTTGGTTAGCAACTTGCTTACGGTTTGCTTGGGAACCACTCTGACGTGGGCGTTTGCGGCTGACCTTGCCACCCGTCCGGCCTGCCTCGGCGCGCACCTTTGACAGCTTCTCGACGTCCTCGCGGGTGCCGTTCCGGCGCACATATGCAAGCACTTGCCAACCACTTGCTTCCTCTTTGATTAGCCCAACGGAAGCAAGTTGCTTAGCAAGTTGGTTACCGTGCTCGGGGTCCAGCGGGTAGACCAGCAGCCCGATCTGCTCAGTGCTCACGTGGCCGTCCGTCAGGTGCTCCTTGCAGTGCAGGCACATCTGGACGTAGAGATCCCTGGCCAGGCCCGCGTCGGGCGCGCCAAAGCGGGCCAGCGCCCGGACCTTGGGGTCGTTCGGGTAGCCGACCGCGAGCTTGAGATAGATCTCTCCGAGGGCCACTCAGGGGTGCCTCTCCGGGCGTGGGTCATTGCGGACTAGGGCTGTACGAACCTCTCCCATCTGTAATACCATAAGGGAGACCAGTGCGTAAGAGGGTAGCGGATATCATGGGGCTCTGCCCCCCGGTTACGCAGAGAGGATGTGTCATGATGGAGTGCGTGAGCACGGAAACCAGGGCGGCTCTGCGGCGTGCGGGGCGTAACTACGCGAGAGCCAAGAAGGCGTTCGCTGACGCGCGGGCGGAGATGGAAGCGGCGATCGTGGCCGAGCGCAAAGAGGGCACGTTTATCGAGGACATCACTGCCGACGTGCCCGTCCGGCAGACGCAGGTGAACCGCATCCTCAAGGCCGCCGGCCTCACCCAGGAACGCCCGCGCGCCGAGCGCACCTGACCCGCTCCACCACACTCCGCTCCCCCTTTGCTGCCCCGCTCTTGACTTTGACCAGGACCCCCCGGGTTCGTACCTGCTTGCGGCAGGCGCGATCCCGGGGGGTGTTTTGCTATGCCCGGGATCTCATGCCGCGGCCCCCTGGATGTGCTCAAGCAGATGGCGGCCGACGAACTCTGCGAACACGGGCGGGATCGCCTGGGCGAGCTCGTCACGGTTCATCCACTCGATGCCCATGGCGCGGCGCCGGTCGGCTTGCGTTGGCGCGACTCCGTCCACGTACTCCCACCCGCCCTGAGCGCCATGTCCGGCGACGGTGATGGCGCGGCCGGTGTGGTGACAGGAGGGACGCAGGTCGAACGCGTGCCAGGACGTCTCGAACCAGCGCTCGCGGTACAGGTGGCGCCCGCTGTCATCGGCCAGGCCGAACATGCACCCGCACAGCTTGAAGTCGGGGCGCAGCGGCGCCCCGGCGACGTTCTCGATGACCCACGGCAGGCTCTGGGCCTTGAGTAGTTCCCGGGTGGCGCCGAGCAGCCAGGCTGTCCCGTCGTCCCGCTTGGTTGTATGCCGAAGTTTGGAGTGGTCCTTGCACACGGGGGATGCGCCGATGGCGGTGAAGACGGACAGGTCCGCAGATGCCAGGAACTCCAGCGCGTCCGCCTGGATGAACCGGAACGGGTAATGAGGTTGCGGCTCGATGTCTACGCCCACCACGTCGAAGCCCGCGCGGTGGTATCCCATGCTGGTGCCGCCTGCCCCGCAGAAAAGATCGGCCATGCGCGGCTTTCCGTCCCCGGCGGCGGCGGGGATTCCAGCCTTAGCAATCGATTGTATTGATCTTGGTGTCATGGTGCACCGATCCCAGCCACCACGGCCAGTTCCCGCGCCACCTGCCCGCTCAGCAGATGCTCAGGCCGCCACACAGCCGCGTCCTGGCCTGCCGCGGTAAGAGCGTCCAGCCATGCCTGCTGCGCTGCCGTGACGCGCCCCCGCTGCGTCTTGAGCTCCCGGAAGACCAGGCCGCCCGGCCCGACGATCGCCCAGTCCGGCCATCCGTCTTTCGCCCGCCGGGCGTGGAGCTTCCAGGGGTGGTAGGCCAGCTGCAGGCCGAGGTCCTTCAGGATGCGGCGCACCGCGGCCTCGAGCTCGTCCTCGCTCATTGCCGCAGCGATGGAAGCCTGCGCCGCTCCCCCGCCGCGGGACGGGGATCCTGGCGGGGGAGCGGCTCCCGGGCTTACAGCCGCCACGGGGGACAGCGGCAGGCCGGGACCCGCAGCCAGGCGGGAGGCGGGGGCCCTCCTCGCCGCTGCGGGGGTTCTGGGGGATGTGGTCACGGCCTGCTCGCACGCGCGTCGTGGTGGCGCCGCTTCTTCTGGATGCGCCGCCGCTGGGCTGGTGCCGGCTGCCACGTGGCCGCGATGCTGCCGTCCTCGAAGACCCGGCCGGCCTGCCGTGCGTAGGTGACCGTCCGTGTGTGCGGGCTGAAGGGGACGGCTGGGATGATCTCGCGTCTCTTGCCCTGGGCGCAGGGGCGTCCGCCGAGGCTCATGCCGGCTCACCGCCGCACTGGACACCGTGCTCCTCGCACCAGGCCAGGTGGGCAGTGATGGCGCACTCGCGGCAGCACCATCCCTGCTCTTGCCAGTCGGCGGCCGGGTCGGCCGTGCACGTATCGGTCGCCGCGCTCATGCCGCCCTCCCCTGCTCGACCACGGTCCCGGGGATGACCTTGGTCACCGCGACCGCTGGTGCCGGGTCCCGCTTCTCGGGCGGCAGCAGGGCGAAACTGGCTGTGAAGCTGAACTTCACCCATGGCCGCTTAAGCGCTTCCCTGGCCACGAACAGGACCGCACCGAAGGCCGCAGTGGCCTCAACCGACGTGACGACCGTCTCCACAGTGTTCATTCGCCGCTCCCCGCTTGTGTCTGTCTGGTCTCGGTGCGCCGCCTGTTGCAGGCCGGCTCGTTCCGGCACACGTGGGCACCGGATGGCAGCCTCCGCAGCGCGTCCTGCGCTCTGGTCGCCCCGCATTTCAGGCAGTGGGGCTTGGTGTCACCCATCGGGTGTGTCCTCGCTCATGGCCCACTGCTGCTCCAGGGCGTCCAGTTCGGCTTCCCGCTTGCGTGCCGCCCGGCCGTCCGCCCAGACCTCACAAACCAGTGCGGCTGTGAACAGGGAGCCAAGGAAGCCGATGAGGCCGAAGACTGCCTCGGCGATGGCGAACGCGGCGCTCATGACTGCCCCCGGTCCTGGATTTCCTGCACCCACTCGCTGTGCGGCCAGAGCACCTCTTCCAGGTCGTCCCACCACTCCGGGTCACCCAACTCGTAGGCGAGCCTCTCGGGGTGGGTCAGGGGCATCCCGGTCTGCTTGCGGGCGTCCCACTCGGCCATGGGCAGGTGGTAGTGGCGGCGTTCCCGCCATCCCTTCGCCTGTGGCCAGCCGAACAGCAGCAGCCACGTGGCGCAAGCCGAGACAAGGGCGAAGATCAGCAGCAGGCAGGCGCTGCCCAGCACCAGGACGGTGGAGTTGGCCTGGGCGCAGAGGGATGCCAGCCAGCCCGGGATCATGACGCCGCGTCCCAACTGTGAACCAGGAAGCCGAGCTCGTACATCCACGGCTGCTCGTCGCTGGCGAACATTACGTTGTGCGGGTGGCAGACCTTCCGCACGTTCCCCCGGTCGGTGATGCTCCCACCCCGGGCCCGGGTCAGCGGCTCATGCGGGTCCGTGGCCAGGCTGGTGCACCAGGGCACTTCGCAGATGGACGGCTCAGCGAACAATTCGGCGACGAGGGGGACGCGCTCGTTGCGGTAGAGCGCTGCCGTTTTGGCGCTGCGTGGCCTGAGCCGGGCACTGCGTTCAAGGCCGGTTCCGGCCGTCAGTGGAGTCCGGGCCCGCAGCGGGGTACGGCGCTGCAGCGGTGCGCCCCGGTTCATGGCGTCCTGCCTGTCACCGCGTCGTAAATCCGCTTGGCCCACTTGGCGTCACCGAGGGCGGTGTGCCGCTCGTCCTCGGTGACTGTGATGCCGAGCGCGGCGGAGAGGTCGTCGGACTTCCACGGGGGGCTGGCGGTCACACGCAGGGCCGTGGCCTCGTCCAGGGTCGCCTCGCGGTTCTCCAGGACGGCGGCGTGACGATGCAGCCAGCCAGCGGCCAGCGCTTCCACGTCGATCAGGTGGTAATGCCAGGACGGGCAGATGCCGTTGGCGCGCATCCGCTGGCCGAGCACGTCGGCGTCGAAACTGACAACCGCGCCGACGAGATGAGCACCGCGAGTGAATTCCTCAACGGCTTCGAGGACATCCCGCTCGCGCATCACAGCCGCCTTGGATAGCCCGGCCGCGTAATCCGGGTGCCGCTCGTAGAAGTGGCCGATGCTCAGCGAGAAGGGGTCGGCGTTGCCGAGGTCCAGGTCTTCGCCCTGGACGAACCAGCGACATTCCTTCTCTGGCTTGCCCGGGTCGCGCACGACGAGACCGATTTCCCACGCGCGCCTGTCGGGGCGTAGCGAGGTGGTCTCGGTGTCAATGAAGACGATGCGCGTCATGCCGTGAACCCGCTCCCCGCGAACGCCATGTCCGCCTTGAGTGCCGCGCCGAGGGAGCGGCCGGTGTCGATCTGGACCTTGATGGTGGCGATGCGCGCCCGGCAGGCCCGGAGCTTCTGGTCGGCTATCTCGGCCGCGAACTTGTCGGCGTCCGTGGTGACGACGGCCTTCTGCTTGCGGATGTCCATCGCCCCGTCCGAGGACAGGAACGCCCTGGCGAACGCGATCTCGTAGGCGTGCTTGCTTTCCACGGCCTGCCGGTCGAGCACTTCCAGGGCGTCGGTCTGCTCGTCCAGGGCACGCGAGAGCATGGACAGGCGCTCGCTGATCCGGCCGAGGTCGGAATGGGTGAGGGTCACGACTCACCGCCGGCAGGCAGGGCGAGCAGGTCGGCCACGGGGATGTCCCCATGCCGCCACGCCTCCGCGATGATGTCCGCCGCGCCGGGTTCCAGGTTCACCCGCGGCGACGGATCGGACTCGCGGACCTCGATGCCCGGGACCTCGGTCAGCTTCTCCCCCGTCAGGGTGATGTAGTGGCCCGGGTCTTTCAGGGCGGCGCAGATGTCGGACACCCACGAGGGGCGGACGCGCCTGCTCTCCCTCAGTGCCGTGGGGTAGTGCTCAGCGAGGAAGGCGATCAGGTCGTCATCGACGGCGACCTCGGTGACCGGCTCCACCTTGTCCGGGTAGTTCGCCTCGGTCCAGGCGAGCAGTTCCTTCTCGTCGGTGACCGAGGCGCTGACGGAGCCTTTCGGCATGGACGCCCACCCGGCGTGCCTGCCGCCGAACATGACGGGCATCCGTGAGCCGGGGGGCATCTCTGCGGCGCTCTCGGGCAGCAGTTCGTCTCTGCGGAGCCGGGCCAGGGTGTCGGTGAGGAACTTCACCAGAGCGAGGCGCTGCGGCAGGCTCAGCGGGCTCATGCCGCGGCCCTCCCGGAGATTGCGGCCTCACGGGCAGCGATGGCGGCATGGACGGCGGTGGCCTTCGCGTCGTCCAGCTGGCCGCCGCTGAGCGCTTCGGCCACTTCGCTGGCCACAGTCAGCGCGTCGTCTTCGCTGGCGATCTCTTCCACCCGCAGTGCCCAGGGGTCGGCTGGGTCCAGTTCGGGGACGATCTCACCCTGCACCAGTTCGGCGCTTGCCTCGTCGGCCAGCGTCTTCCACCGGGCGCGGATCTTGTCCTTGATGCGCTCGGCGTCGGCGGTGACGATCTTGCCGTCGTTGCGCTTGGCGATCACGTCCTGCCAGAGCTTGTTGCCTGCGGCCTCGTCTGCGAAGATCTCGGCCGCCGCCAGGGTGGCCTTCACCCACTCCTGGTCGCCGCGCGCAACGGCCTGTATGGCGGGTGGGGGCGTGTCGTCGCGGATGACCTCGGCGTGAACGCGCTGCGGGTTGTCGGCCTGCGCCATCTCCTCCTCGGCGTAGATCCCGCCGAGTTCCTCGGGGAACGCCTTGCGGAGCGCCAGCGCCTCGGTGCACTTGGCGATCTGGCCGTCAGGCATCTTGCGCCACAGGCCGACCATCTCGCCGTTGCTGTTCGTCTGCACGTAGGAGGCGAACCGGGCCGTCGTGGGGAACCGCTTGCCGTCCCGGAGCACGACCACCTTGCAGGCGGCGGGCGGCTCGTTCTCCAGCCACACGTCCACCCAGCGGCCATCGGCCCCGCACCAGAGCGTGTCCTCGTACTCGATGGTCTCCTTGGCCTCGTCTGCGGCACGCCGGGCGATGAGCCGGAAACCGTCGATGGAGGTCTGCGAGCGGTACGCCTTGCGCTTCTTCTGGTTGTCCCACCGGCCGATCAGGTAGATCTGGCGGGTGAACGGGTCCAGGCGGCGCCGCTGGCACTCGTGCAGGAACGCCTGCAGTTCGGCCCGGGTCACGCCCTCGTCAATGCCGCCTGCCTGCAGGACGGCGAGCTGGTTCTCGTCCCAGTAGGTCTGGTCTTCCTTCAGTGCGAGCGCAGTCATCTCTTCCCCCTGATCAGCACGTCCAGCGCCCCGCTGACGCGCATGTGCATCTCGTCCCGTGCAACCTCGGTCCGCTCGGGGCCCACGAGTTCGTCATTGACGTCCCGCCAGTCGCGTTCCTCGGCCCAGGGCTCGCCGTTCACCCCGTCCAGCAGGGCCAGTTCGGTGACGAAGGTCTCCCATGCCTCATCCAGGTCAAAGCCCCGCAGCGAGGGATGGACCAGGTCACACAGGCGCAGCATCCGCACTTCACTGCCGGTGTGGTCCCAGATGCGGGCCAGCCCCTCAAGCTCGTGGCGGCGCACGTCCCCGGACGTGAGGGCAGCGGCGGTCATGCTGCCACCGCCCGCCCGCGCAACTGGTCGATCGTCAGCGACCGGCAGGGCTCCTCGTGACACATGGCCACATCCGGGTGCTGGTCCGGGTGAGCCTGCCGGTGCAGGCTGGCCACGACATCGCCTAGATCCAGCAGCGGCGGGATGTACTCCGGGTGCTCGCCCGTCTTTGGGTCGCACTCGCTCTCGTGATGCCAGCCTGCACCGTGGAGGTCGTCCGGGTCGATGTCAACATCGACCGTGGCCTCGGTGGAGAAATACGGGATGCGCTTCTTGGCCGCTACAGCCTTCACTTGGCCACACCTCCCAGGTGATGCCTGCCGGGCTTGCGGGAGCGCCAGGCGAGGGCGTTCACGGCCCGGACGAAGACGCGCCGGAGGGGACGTGGGAGCTTGCGGGCGATGCGCCTGTGCCCGCTCAGGCTCGGCACCGGGGTCACTTCCCCTCACCCCTCGCCATCGCCACGACCTCGTCGCGGTAGTAGCGCCGATGGCCACCGGGGGTGCGGACGCTGCGAAGCTTCCTGGTCGCGGCCCAGCGGGTGACAGTCTTCGGGTCAACCTTGAACAGGTCAGCGACCTCGCCCGGGGTCATCAGGTCCGGCAGTTCGTCTCGCGCGCTCATGCCGCACCAGCCCCGCTGGCCTTGCCCTCGGCTGGCATGTGCCGCACGAAGGGCGAGTGCCCGGCGTCCAGGCCGCACGGTGTCCCGTCCCAGGACGTGAGGCCGCACTTGGTGGCATCCACGGGCAGGGGTTCCGCTCCCGGGACAGCCACTGGCTGCCCATCACCGGTCGGGGGGGTGGCCGGTGCGGCAGTTTCCTGGGCTGCCCCGGGAGCGGGGTCTGTGGTGTCTACCTGCTTGCCGCTGGCCGCGTACTGCGCCTTCCACGCCCGGTCTACGCATGCCTTCCGGTCATGGCACAGCCAGTACGGGTGGTACTCGCCGTAGTTGTCGAGCGCGCTCTGGTCTGCGGGGACGTTCAGGCACATGGCGCAGCACAGGGGGATGGTGCCCCTGGTCTCCTGCGTGGTCCCGAAGATGGTCATGCTGCCACCGCTTTCGGCTGCGGTGCCGCGTACGAGACGTAGGCGACCCGGCCGAACCGCTTGGTGGCCCGGTAGGCACCGTTCGGCCGCTCCTCGGGCTTCTCGCCCATCACCGAGGCGACCCGGTCCACACCGGCACGGCCACCGTCAGGGCTGCACAGGATCTCCTGGCCGAACGCCCAGACCGGCACCTCCGGGTTGGCTTCCAGCCAGTCCAGGAGAGCGCGGGCGTCCTCGATGATGGCGGCGCGCTGCTCACCCTCGGCGTGGCGGTTCATGCGGCACGCCCCTGCGCCTGCTCCACGTCGATGCACAGGTCGCGCATCTCGCTGAAGCAGTTCATGAGCGCATGGCCGAGGCCGAGGTAGTCCAGGCCATCGCGGGCCCGGAGCCCAACTCTGGCCGGGTCAGCACCCGCGCCGTAGAAGCGGTCACGCCAGCCGGCGAGACTGTCCGCCAGTTCCTGCCGCTCCTCTGCGGTGAGAACGTCGGTCCAGCACTTCGCCGGCTCCCAGTGGCGCTCCTTGATGGCGATCTCGCGGCGCATGGCAGTTGGCGTCGGCGCGTCCAGTGTGGTGCCGAACCCGCCGCTGACGTTGCGTGTCGTGACGGCGACGATCCGGCCGGCATCTGAGGTGTAAAGGTGCCAGCCAGGGCAGTCGTCCTCGATGGCCCTCAGTTCGTCGCTGAGGTGTGTGTCTTCGTCGGTGATAGTCACTTCGCTCCCTCTCCTTTACAATCAGTGGCGAAGGCACTTAGCCCCCTCCACCAGCCGCCCTCTGCTTGCTCGGCGCAGGGCGGCTTTGGTGTTCTTGGCGTTACGCGGCGTCCTTGCTCATGCCGCTGGGCAGTCCGTTGGTGATCATGCGGTCCGCTCCGGGACGTGAAGGACGTTCAGGAGCGGGCGCTCGTCGTGGATCGCCCTGATCTCGGCCGTCCGGGCCTGCGCGAGTGTCGGGTAGCGCGTGACCTTGACGTCCGCGATCTGGTCTTTCCAGGGGGAGCCGAGC
>Ga0335077_10003211_pt1 | contig 19674 bp, 10 predicted proteins | sample Lox_Sample_31_FD_207151 | JGI IMG/M metagenome (GOLD analysis project Ga0335077, IMG submission 207151) | Soil microbial communities from Loxahatchee National Wildlife Refuge, Florida, United States - Lox_Sample_3.1 | ecosystem: Environmental > Terrestrial > Soil > Wetlands | place: USA...
GGCTATTCTGGCGCCGGCCCGGAGGTTGGTGGCGACGGAATGGAATCTAGCGGACGCGGCGCCGCCGAAACCCGCCGCTTCGAGCGTTGAAAGGTGCCACTTCAGCACCTGATTTGATCTCGCCCGAAGAATCGCCCCGAGTCAGGACGCGGCGGCCACGAGTGCCCGGGCCACATGGGCCTCGAAGACCGGAGAGGCCCGGGACAAGGCCTGGAACAAGGGCGCGTTCCCGAGGCATCTGCCAAACTCGAGGAAGCAGGTCCGGAGGATGGCGGCGGAACTGCGGCCGGCAGTCCTCGACCGACTGGGCTTGGCTCAATCGTGACCATCAGCCTCAGACGAAATGATGGAACGCTAATTAATTAGTGCGTGTGGGTCGGGAACTAAGGTGGTGGTGCGGCTGCCGCTGTCGGCAGCGGTGGGCGAACAAGCTGCTGATTAGGCACGGCTCTATCCCGACGCGTTCCACATGCAGTCGGGATACGCGCCACCTATCGCGACCCGGACCCGCGCGGCGTTGGCGGGCTGGATCCGCAGCACCATCTCGACAGCATCCGCCGCCTCCCACAAGTACTCACTCATCAGTTCCAGCGCCCTGACTGCGATGCCCCTGCCCCGCCGTTCCGGGAATACCCCGTACGACACATTCACCTGGCCGGGCTCCAGACGAAAGCCCAGGTTCGCCTCGACGCTGCCGATCAGGCGCCCCGTAGCGCAATCAAAAACGCCAAACGCGCGGCGTGGTCCGAGGTCGCGCCAGTTTTCCGGCACTCCCAGATGTAGGCGTGCACGTTGGCCAGGCTGCTGTGGCCGCCGCTGAGCCACGTGGCCATCTCCTCATCTTCGCCGCGCAAGTGCTCGCCCGCGTTCTCTTCCCGCAGCGGCCGAAGCGTTATCACACCATCCGACAACTCCGGACCGCCAGGCGATCGCACCGACACGCACCAGCTTACCTCTCCCCGCCACGTCAAACCCGGGCGCACAATAGTCTTGATGCTGCAAGACCTCGCTTACGCGCTGCGGCAACTCCGCCGCGCCCCCGCATTCGCCGCGGCCGCGATCCTCACGCTGGCACTGGGCATTGGATCCAATACCGCCATCTACCAGGTCTTGGATGCCGTTGCGTTTCATTCGCTCCCGGTGCACGACCCCCAGAGCCTGGTGCGCCTCCAGATCCTCGAAGACGGCAAACCCCTGAACTTCAGCTATCCGCTTTACCGCGAGATGGCCGCGCGGCAACAGGTCGCGAGCGGGATGTTCGCCGTCAGCGATTACCCGCTGCACGCCGCTATTCTGCGGGGACGCGGCCCGGCACGTACCGTGAACGCAGTGCTCGCGAGCGGCGGGTATTTCTCCGTTCTGGGCGTGGCCGCCCGGCTCGGCCGCGTTTTCACCGAAGCCGACGATCAGGCGTCCGCGCCTCCCGTGGCCGTGATCAGCGACAGCTTCTGGGAACGCGAATTCGGCCGCGGTCCCGAAGCTCTGGGCCAACCCCTCGAGATCAACAAAGCAGTAGTCACGATCGCCGGCGTGGCGCCTCCGGAGTTCTACGGCGAGACGCAGGGTAACGCTCCGGACGTCTGGCTGCCGATGAGCGTCGCGCCGCAGGCCATGGCAACGGATTGGCTCAACGCGCCCAAGTCGTTCTGGCTTACCGCAATGGCACGCTTGCGGCCGGGTGTGTCGCAGGCCGCGGCACGGCAGGCCTTCGAATCGCTCTACCGGCAAATGCCGGACTTGAGCGAGCGGCACGGTGGCAGCGATTTCCGTATCGAGGTCCAGCCCGGCAGCCGCGGCGTCGCCGAACTGCAGGAGCGCTTTGAAAGCCCGCTGCTGGTGCTGATGGCAGTCGTCGGGATGGTGCTGCTGATTGCCTGCTGCAACCTCGCCAACCTGCTGCTCGGCCGCGCCGCCGCGCGTTCCCACGAGTTCGGCGTGCGGCTGGCGCTCGGAGCGGAGCGCGCCCGCCTCATGCGGCAGGTGCTCTCGGAAAGCCTGGTGTTGGCCGCAATTGGGGGCGCGGCCGCGCTCGCGCTGGCACACTGGGGTGCGATGGCCCTGGTCCAACTTGCGGCCGAAGGGCGAAGCTGGCGCGTCCCCCTCGGCTCGGGCTGGCGGGTTCTGGCGTTCACCGCGGGAGTGAGCGCGGCGGCCACCTGCTTTTTTGGCCTGGCCCCCGCGTGGTCCGCGGCCCGCGTCGATCCGTATGCCGCCCTGCAATCCAACCGCGGCCAAACGGGCAACCGGCGGCGCCGGGTGCTCGGTGAAGCTCTGGTGGTGGCGCAGATCTCGATGTCCCTGGTGCTTCTGGCGGGCTCGGCGCTCCTGGTGCGATCGCTGTGGAGCCTCCGCCGCCAGGACTTCGGCTTCCGCGGCGAGCACGTCCTGATGGTCGATCTTCCCTGGGAGTTCAGCCCGGCCATGATGGCCCGATATAAGGCCCTCAGCCAGCCTTTGTACGACGCGATGAACCAACTGCCGGGAGTCCGTTCGGCCGCGCTATCCTGCTTCGGACCGATGGGCGGCGATCAGCACACCGGTCCGCTCTCCTCGGCTGAACGGCCTGCGAAACGGGATGACCTGACACGCATCGTACACGTCTCCCCGCGGTATTTCGAGACCATGGGAATCCGCATCGTGGCCGGCCGAGGGATCACGGCGGGCGACTCCGCGGGCGCACCCAACGTAGCCGTCCTCAGCGAGACGGCTGCGCGCCAGGTGTTCGGCGGGGCGAACGCAGCCGGCCGCCTGGTAACGCTCGGCAATCGGTTCGATGCGACGCATGCGGTGGAAGTCGTGGGTGTGGCGCGAGATGTCCGCTTTGCCAGTCCCGGCGAGCCCTTCGGCTTCCTGGTATACGTGCCGATGGCGCAGTCGCCGGCGCCCATCACGGCAGTGGTGCTGCGGACTGCGGGTGACCCGGCGCCGGCCGCGGGCAATGTACAGGCGGCCTTCCACGCGATCGATCCGGGGATGGCGATCGGTGCGATTCGGTCCGCGGGAGAAGTAATCGACGCGAAGCTTTCCCATGAACGCCTGTTGGCCCTGCTTGCGACGAGCTTCGGGCTGCTGGCTCTGGTGCTGACTTCGGTCGGCGTCTACGGGGTGATCTCGTACGCCATGGGGAGGCGGACGCGCGAGATCGGGATCCGGCTGGCGCTGGGAGCGACCCGCGCGCAGGTTTCGGCGACGCTGATGAAGCAGGTGGGCCTTCTGGTCTTGTCGAGTGCCGCATTGGGCGGAGCGGGGGCGGTGGCGATGACTCGCGCGCTGCGCAGCATGATTTTTGCTTTCGGACCCGGCGACTTCACGCTGCTTGCGGCGGTGGGGCTGTTTCTGTTGATGGTGGCGTCGCTGGCGGGATATCTGCCGGCACGGCGGGCAGCGCGGCGGGATCCCGTGGAAGCGCTACGGGAACCCTGAGAAGCGCAGCATACCGGCGGGCAGGAGTGTCCGCGCCACGTTTCAGTGCACGGCTCCGGCAGACCGCATCCAGACGGCAAGGGCCCTGCTACCAAACGATGGGCGCACACCCCTCGCGCGGTGTATAATCAGTCGCTTGTTCACCCCCGTGCGCCTTGCGCTGTTCGGGTTGTCGACCGGAGCAGCCGTCATTCTCGGGCTTCTCTTTGCCCGACCTGCCGGGCACCACGAGAAGTTGCTCGCGCCGCGCCTCTCCGTTCAGCCAGCCCAAATCTACGCCGATGGCAATGACGTCGCGACCCTGGTGATCGAGGCTCCGGGCGCCGCCGGCGCTGCCCGCGTTTCGATTCGGGACAACCTGCATGCCGCTGAGGTGGGCGAGGTCGTCTCCGCCGGCAATGGCTCCGGGTGGCATGCGCAGATCCGCGCCGGTGTGATGCCAGGCCGCCCGACGGTGCGTGTCGATTTCTCGAATCTCCCTCCGGCCACCGTGGAATTGGCGGTCGTCTCCAGCAACAGCGATTCCTTCGGAGATGGCACCCCGGACTTTCTGCGCCTGGACGGCGAGGACGACCGGCGGGCTTTCCGACGTTGGTTCACATACCTCGCCGAGGCGCAGTACTTTCAGGAGCCCGCCAACCGGCCCATGGAAATCAACGATTGCGCGGCGCTAATCCGGTACGCCTATCGCGAGGCTTTGCACGCGCACGAGAGCGGTTGGGCGGAGTTGGCGCATCTGCCGGTCGTGCCTCCGTTCGGCCCTGTCGCCAAGTATCAATATCCGTACACGCCACTGGGCGCCGCTCTTTTTCGGGTGACCGAAGGCCCCTATCGTCCGTCCGACCTCTCCAGTGGAGCGTTCTCGCAGTTTGCCGATGCCCGCGCGTTGTGGCGCTTCAACACGCACCTGGTCGGCCGCGATCTTAGTGCTGCCTCGCCCGGCGATCTGCTCTTCTTCCGCCAGGACAGCGGCCACATGCCCTATCACAGCATGATCTACCTGGGCGAAAGTCAGCTTCGCCAAGACGGCAATCGGTATCTGCTGTATCACACCGGTCCCGGTGGCGCGGATCCCGGCGAAATCCGCCGGCTGACGACCGAAGAACTGCTCAACTTCCCCCGTCCCGAGTGGCGACCCCGCTCCAGCAATCCCAACTTCCTGGGTGTACTCCGCTGGAACATTCTGAGAAAGGCATCCGACCCTGATGACGCGCGCCATTTCTAGAGTCTTTGCGGCGAAAAGCGGCCCCATGAGTGGGGGCGCGGCAGTCAAGGGTGCCCGCGCCGCAATTCGTCTTCTTGTCGTCCTCCTGCTTGCTGCGCCTGCTCTCAGTCAGGGAGAAAGCGAGCCCTACTTCTCCATCTCCAGCAGCCGCACCTTCCCTTCCAACGGCAAGCCCACCATCGAACTCAGCGCCGCCAATATCGACTCGCTCGACTTCCGCATCTACCGCGTCCAGGACCCGCTTGCGTTCTTTCAGCAGATGGAAGACCCGCACCAGTTCGGCGGGCAAGTGAAGCCTCCGCCGCGCGAGCCCACTCTGCTCGAGCGCATCCATTCGTGGAAGCGCGGACTGCGTGTGGGCATCCGGCGATCGCTCCGCGCGCAGTTCAGCGAGTCTCCCAGCGCACACCTGCTCAACGCGCTGCCGCACCAACCCGCCAAGCCGGGGGACCCCGGCACGTACTACGCCGAGACGCCCCTGCTAAACTCCTCGCAGCTTGTCCACTCGTTCGTGCAACCGGTGGCCGGCCACTCCCGCTGGGACCGCGAGACCGTCGATCTGGGCATCCGTGACAAAGGCGTCTACCTGGTGGAAGCGGTCCGGCACGACATGCGCGCCTATACGATTCTGGTGATCACCGACGTCGTGCTGATCACCAAGACGGGCAAGGGCCGCATCGTCAACCTGATGGTGGACCGCGTGACCGGCGAGCCGATCCAATCCGCCAAAGTCTGGATGCTACGCCGCGATGGCCGCAAGACGGAAGCCGACACCAATGCCGAGGGCATCAGTGAGATGAAGATGGACGAAGCGCGTCCCGATGACGTCCGCGTCCTGGCGCGCCGCGGCGGCGATTACGCGCTCAATGCGCTCTCGCCCTACGCCTTCCAACCGAACGAAGACCAGTGGGAGGGCTACATCTACACGGATCGGCCGGTCTACCGCCCCGGCCACACCGTCCACTTCAACGCCATCGTCCGCCTGCGCACGGCGACGGGCTACGTCGTGCCTGCGGGCAAGGCTCTCCAGGTGCAGGTGCAGGATACCGATCAGAAGGCGGTCTACTCGAAGACTCTAACAGTTAGCGCCAACGGCTCGGTTCACGACGACGTCGTGCTGCCGAGGACGGCCTCGCTCGGCTACTACTACATCGAAGTCAAAAGCCCCAGCGATTATTCGATGAGCGGCAATTTCGAAGTGCAGGAGTACAAGAAGCCCGAGTACGAGGTGCGCGTTCTTCCCGCGAAGGGCCGCGTCCTGCAGGGCGATGGCGTGCAAGCCACCATCGATGCGCACTACTACTTCGGCGAACCGGTGGCCGGCGCAAAAGTGGAGTACGGCATCTACCGCGAACACTACTTCTTCCCCATCTGGTACGACCCGGAGGATTCCTTCCAGCCACCGCAGACCGGGGACGACAGCGACGATGGCGGCGACCAGATCGACCAGGGCGAAGGGAAGCTGGATGCGGATGGCAAGCTCACCATCAACGTCGGCACGAAGATCTCCGCGCATAAAGACGACTACATGTACCGGATCGAGGCCAAGGTCACGGACCAGGCCAATCGCGAAATCTCGGGCAAAGGCTGGATCCTGGTCACCTACGGCAGCTACGTGGTGAATGTGGAACCGGAACGGTATATGTACGCGCCGGGGGCGAAAGCCACGGTGGTTGTGCAGTCCCGCGACTACGACAACAAGCCCGTGCCCGCGCGCGCCCGCGTGGAGTTGTTCGATACCGATCGGAAGGGTGTTCCCAAGGCCACCGCCAGCTCGGCGGTGGATGTGGATACTGGACCCGGCGGGTCGGGCACCGGCACGCTGGACATGCCGCGCCAAGGCGGCTCGTACCGTCTGCGGGTGACCTCGCGAACTCCGGAAGGCCGCGACGTGGAAGCCTGGTCGTTCGTCGCCGTCTCGGGAGGCTCGCGGTGGGAGTCCGATTTCGAAACGAGTCAGAATAAAGAAGTCAAGATCATTCCCGACAAGAAGACCTACCAGGCGGGCGATACTGCCAAGGTCCTGATCGTGGCCGGAAAGACCAACACTCCGATTTACGTGACGGTGGAAGGCCGCGACTTGAGGACGCTGCAGTTCATCCGCTCCAGCGATTCCACCGCCACCTTCGAAGTGCCGGTCACCGCCGCCGACGAACCCGGCATCCGCATCGCCGCCGCATTCGTGCGCAAGGGCAGCTTCTACAACGGCAGCAAGATCCTCAAAGTGCCGCCCGCCAGCCACCAGTTGAACGTGAAGATCGCGACCGGCAAGCCGCAGTATCTTCCCGGTCAGACCGCGGAATACAGCCTGGATGTTTCGGGCTCCGACGGCAAGCCGGTGCCTCACGCCGAATTCAGCCTGGGCGTGGTGGACGAGGCCATCTATGGCATCCGCAAGGACGCCACGCCGGATATTCTCACGTTCTTCTTCGAAGGCGCGGTCAACAGCGTCTTCACCGACGATTCGCTGGAATACTACTTCAGCGGCGAAGCCGGGCACCGGAGGATGCGCCTGTCGGAATTGCGCCCGTCGCGGCGGCTGGCGCAGCTCAAGCCCGACCGGCTGGTGCAGCCCAAAATCCGCAAGGCTTTCCCGGATACTGCATTCTGGGCCACCGACCTGGTCACCGACGCCGCAGGCCACGCCCACGCCAAGGTGGAGTTCCCCGATTCGCTGACCACCTGGCGGGCCACCGCGCGCGGCGCCACGCCCGATACCAAGGTCGGCGCCGCCAGTTTGAAGACGCTCGTCCGCAAGAACCTGATTCTTCGGCTGTCGGTCCCGCGCTTCTTGGTGCAAGGCGATGAGGTGGTAGTCTCGGCGCTCGTCCACAACTACCTCGCGGAGACTAAGACCGCTCGCGTCTCGCTCGATGTGACCGGGCTCGATGTGCTGGAGGGCTCGACCAAGGATGTCGAGATCCCCAGCCGCGGCGAGGCGAAGGTGGACTGGCGCGTCCGCGCGAAGCAGGTGCGCAGCGCGACCGTTATCGGCAAAGCGCTCACCGACACGGAGTCGGACGCCCTGCAGCTCGATCTGCCCGTGAATGTCGCCGGCGTGAAGCAATCGCAGTCGAGGGGCGGAACGCTCAGCGGTGGAAACTCGGCGGCCTACGACCTGACCTTTCCCGACAAGATTTCGCCCGGGTCACGCAGCATCTCGATCCGGCTGTCGCCCTCGATTGCCGGCTCGCTGTTCGGGGCGCTGGAATATCTCACTTCGTACCCGTATGGCTGTGTGGAGCAGACCATGTCCAGCTTCTTGCCGGACATTATCGTATGGAAAGCGGTAAGCGATCTCGGCCTGAAAACCACGTTGGACCGCGATTCCCTCCAGGAGAAGATCAACTCCGGGCTCGACCGCCTGTACCAGTTCCAACATGAGGACGGCGGGTGGGGCTGGTGGCAGACCGACGACTCCCACCCGTTCATGACTGCGTATGTGGTTGCGGGTCTCTCGCAGGCGCAAGCCGCGGGCGTCAAGGTGCAACAGGAGACCATCGACAAAGGTGTCGCCTGGGTGCAGCAGGACTTCGCGAAGGACAGCCGCCTCGCCGCCGACTTGCGGGCCTACATGCAGTACGCGCTCGCCGCTGCCGGCAAGCCCGACGCGGCGGGCCTCGGGGAAGTCTATGGCCAACGCGCCAAGCTCTCTCCTTACGGCCTTGCGCTTCTGGGTCTGGCCTTCGAGCAGGCCAAGGATCCACGCGCCGGCGAGTTGGCTGCCGCGCTCGAGAGCGTCGTCAAGCAGGACCAGGAGCAGGCCTGGTGGCCCGCCACACGCGACGAGATGCTCGACTTCTCTGCCGACGTGACTCCCGAGGCCACGGCTTACGCCGTGAAGTTCCTCTCCCACCTGCGCTCCGGCAGCCCGCTTCTGCCCAAGGCTGCCCTGTGGCTGATGGAGCACCGAAACGAAGGCTACTGGTGGTCTTCCACCAAGCAGACGGCAATGGTGATTTACGGGCTCACGGATTTCCTGAAGGCGACCAACGAGCTGAATCCGAATCTCAACGTGACGGTCCTGGTGAACGACGCGCCGGCCGTCACCAAAAAGCTCGATTCGGCCACCGACCTCGCCGCGCCCGAAGTGGTTCTCGACGAGTCCAAACTCCAGCCCGGTGTGAACCACATCCGCATTACGACTGCGGGCGGCGGCCGCCTTTACTACTCCACCCGCGCGGACTGGTATTCGACCGAAGAGAAACTGCAGAAGACCGGCACGGTCTCGCTCAATCTGCTACGCGACTATTTCCGTCTGGTTCCGGCGAAAAGCGGCGACAAGATCGTCTATGACACGGCGCCGCTCTCGGGTCCCGTGGCATCCGGCGACATGATCGCGGTGCGGCTGACGGTCACCAATTCGCCGTGGAACTACGTGATGATCGAGGACCCGATCCCGGCGGGCACCGAATTCATCGAGCGCGACAATCTTTATGAGCTCCGCAACAAACCGCCGTGGTGGGAGTACGACTTCTCGCGGCGGGAGTTGCATGACGACCGCATGACCATTTTCCAGACATACCTTTCGCAGGGGCAGCATGAGTACTTCTATCTGCTGAAGGTGGTGAACCCGGGGATGTTCCAGGTGAGTCCGGCCAAGGCGGGGCCAATGTACCAACCCGACGTTTTCGCGACCACCGGGAGCCGCCGGCTGGAGGTCAAATGAAGACCCTCGCTGCGGTTCATTTTGCCGGCAATGCGCTGCTGTTGTGGCTTGGCTATTACTGGCTTGGCGTGGGTGAGTCGCGGACGTCGTCCCTGCTCTGGAGCGCGGTCATCGCGCTGGTGCTGCTGTGCCTGACGTGCTGGCTCCACGGCGCGACGTTCGCGTTCTTTGCGGGGCAGGAGGGCGGCGTGACCAAGGCGTTTCGCGCCGCGCTCCGCAATCTCCCGGCGCTTTTGGCGGCGGTGGTCGTAATTCTGCTTCTGTATTACGCGATGGCGCGGTGGTCTGCCTACAGCAGCATGCCGTCGTTCACCATCGCGTCATGGCTTACGTCGAAGCTCCGCAAGCCCGTGAAACCGAACTCGGTGCTGGGTGTCTTCAGTGCCGCGACGTGGCTGGTGCGATGGGTGGTGATCCCGTTGATCGTGCTGCCGTGGGTCGCGGCCATCGCGTTCGGCGGATGGCGCGGTTTTCTCCGCAGGCTCCCCACCGGGCGCGCTTACTGGATCGAGGCGCCGGTGCTGCTGGTGTGCGCGTTCTGGCTCCCGTTCGTGGTGCTCAACTGGGTGCCATACACCGGGAAGTTCCCGGTGGAGGTGGTGAGTTTCGTGATCCGGCTGCTGGTGGCCTACCTGCTCTTCGTGGCCGCGTGGCTGGCGCTGGTATTCCTCACTTCCGGCGGCAAACCCGCATGGAGCCACGCCAGCACCGCGGGCAAACCGTAGCGATGCACCAGGCCGCCGACCGCCCGCGACGCGTCCATGTAGGCGCGCCGCGCCCGGGCTGGATCGGCGGTCTGCCTGAGGTCTGCGTCAGAAGGCGTCGCAGTGCCGGCGGCGGCCCGGTTGCCTCCCAGATACTCCACCAGCCCTTCGCGAAACCACAGCGGTAGTTCCGCTGTCGCCTGCAACTCCACCGCCACGTGCAGCACCTCGTGCCGAATCGTGGACTCCAGCGTCCCGCGGGCGCGCAGCACCTCCGCCGGCTGGAGGTGAATCCTCCGTCCTTGCGTGTATGCCGCCACCCATCCGGGCTCGCCTGTCGCGTTGCGGAACGTATCGACATCCGGATACACCCGCACCTCGATGTCGTGTGGTACAGCCAACCCTGTCTCCGCCGCGCTCCGCATCGCCTGGTCGGAGAGCGCGAGCAACGCGCGGTCGCGATCCGGCCTCGTCGTCAGCACCGAAATTCCGTCGCCTCCGAGCCGCTTCCACGAGATTCCGCGCCCGGTGATTCCAACTTCCGCGCCGGGATAATAAAACGCCAGGATCTCGCGAGAGGTCCGCCCCGCCAGGCCCATTTGCTCCGCGCCTTTCTGGCATAATCCCACGCCGTGCCCTGCCCCTGTGCCATCGAGAGCCGGGCGCCCGTTCGCGATGCGGATCTCGTAGCGGTCGCTGAGCACGTTACTCCAGCCCAACTCCCGGCCCATTGCAAACCGGAAAGAACCGGCACTGATCCGCTGCGATTCGCCCTGGCCCTCGAGCAGCAACGTGCGCGCCCGCCCGGACGCCGTCCGCTCCACGATGCTGACGCGTTCCACCAGTGCTGGGGTGCGCAGTTGCGCGCGGCGAAGCGCCTCGGCGACTGCGCGCGGATCGACGTTCCACCGCCACGCCGAAGTGCCGGCGTGAACGCAGTAGGGATCGTCGTGGCTCTTGAGGTACGGCGCGGCGAGATCCGGCCACACCGCGGCAGCGTCCTCGGTCCGCCCGCCGCAGTCGCGCGTGTAGCAGGCGAAGGCCGGCTTGCCCTCGAACCACAGCATCTCTCCCGCCGTCTGGGCGGCCGCCGCCTCGATGCGCGGAGTCACTGCCTCCAGGTCGATCCTCTGGCAGTGCGTGCTGGAGCAGAAGTCGAAGCCTTCGGCGGCATGGCGCCCGCGGAGTCGGACAGCATACGTGCGCGCAGCGACTGCCATCGCCTGGAGCGCCTCGCTCGATTGGAAAACACTGCTCTCGCCCGCCAGCACTGCCGCGACGTAGTTCTCGAGCGGCATCTCCATGATGCGATTTCCCTGCGGAGTGCGGACCCGCACTTTGAATGGCGGAGGGGCCGCGCACAGTGAGAGCGCCACGAGCAACACGGCCAGCAGTCTCACAGGGATCCCGCCCGGTACGCCGCCAGGATCCTGCCCGCCACCGGCGCCGCATCCACTCCACCGGATCGCCCCTGCAGCATCACAGCGACCACCGCCTCCGGCGCGTGGCTCGGCGCAAACCCAGCGAACCAGGCAACGCGCGCGCCATCGGCCGCCACCGAACTGCCGGTCTTTCCCGCCACCCGCACGCCATCTACGCGCGCCAGTTGCGCTGTACCGTATTCCACGGCTCCGCACAATCCGTCTACGATCGGCCGCATCTCCGGGCGGTCCGCATCGAGTGCCAGTGAGCGGTATCCCATCGCCAGTTCCGCCGGGGTAATCAACACGCCATCTTCCCCCAACGCCTGCAGGCGGTTCGCCTCCAGCCCATGGGGGGGCTGAATGCGGCCCGACACCTCGGCCGCGCCGCCCCATCCCGTAAGCGATGCCAGGCCGGCGCGCTCCAGGCTGCCGGCCAGTTCGCCGGGCGCGAACCGCTCCGCGAAGTGCGCCACGAAACAGTTGCAGGAATACGCCAGGGCAGTGTGTACCTGGAGCGCGCTCGCGAGCCGCGGATGCGAGCAGTTGAACGAATGTCCCCCAGCCGAAAGCTTGCCGGGGCAAACATAGGTTTCCGATGCGTCGAGCTTCCGTGCACGCAGCAGAGCCGCCAGGACGAACGGCTTGAGCGTGGATCCCGGCGGGAGCAACTCGCCGCCGGCTCGCGCCGCTCCGTGTACGGCGATCAGGCGGCGCGTTCGCACGTCCACCAGGAGAGCAGTTCCCTCGGCGCCATCAAAGAAGCGCGCGAGACTGGCGGTATGGAAACCCGCCGCCGCACCTGCCGCCAGCAGCAGCGAAACTACCTCCCTGCGTCGCACCAACCCGATTGTAGTCCAATCACTGCCCGAAGACTTGCACCTCCGCGAGACTCAGGTAGTTCGGACTACTGAGCTGCACACGCACATATTGCCCCTGCATGCCCACCACAATCGGCGTCGATGGATTCGGCGCGCTGGTCTGGTGGCTGGCGAAAGTTCCCGGGCGAAATTGCAGTGTTGCAGGAGTATCGGTGGCGAGGAACGGCGTGTTCGAGACGAACACCCAGTAATCGCCCAGGCGCGAAGCGCAGCAGTCCGTCCGATTCCAGACCACCACCGAGTTGACCGTGTGCGACGAGCCCAGATCCACCTGCCACCAGGCGTTCGAGTCGAGGTTTGTGGCTGTCACCGAGCCGTCGAAGAAGTTGCCGTCGGTGATGCCATCCACCGCCGAGCTTGCTGCGGCGGTGGGCGCTCCGGGCAGCGTGCTGCTCTGCGTGGAGGTCTTCCCCAACGCCAGGTCCGGATTGGTGGGTGCGACTGTACCAAACACCTGCACCTCTGCCAGGCTCAGGTAATTGGGGCTCGAAAGCTGGATGCGCACGTAGCGCCCCCGGACTACCACCGCTGTGCACGCCGGGACCACACAAGGTGGAGGAACCAACGCGGAAGGATTGGGGGCTACGGTTTGGTGGTTGCCGTACGTCCCCGGACGATTCTGCAGCGTTGCCGGCGTGTCCGTAGCCAGGAACGGCGTATCGGAGACAAACACCCAGTAGTCGCTCAGGCGCGAGCCGCAGCAATCCGTGCGATTCCAGATGGTGATGGAGCCGATCTGTACGGAGACTCCGAGGTCCACCTGCCACCACGGGTTCGGATCGAGGTTTGTGGCGGTCACCGAGCCGTCGTAGAAGTTGCCGTCCGTGTTGCCATCCACGGCTGAACTGGCGACCGCGGCCGGCGCTCCGGGCAGCGTGCTGCTCTGCGTGGCCGGTTTCCCGAGCGCCATGTTCGAAAGGAGCGGCGCGCTGGTGCCGAACACCTGGACCTCGGCAAGGCTCAGATAGCCCGGGCCCGACAACTGCACGCGAAGATAGCGGCCCTGAATGAGCTGCACGGGTAGCGCGGCAGGCAACAGGCACGGCGGCACAGCAGTCAGGCAGGCCGGAAATTGCGGGATGGTCGTGGAGGGATTGGGAGCGCTGGTCTCGTGGAAGGCGAACGTCCCGGCGCGATTCTGCAGCGTCGCCGGCGTGTCCGTGGGCAGGAACGGCGTGTCGGAAATGAAGACCCAGTAGTCGCTCAGTCGCGAGCCGCAACAATCCGTGCGGTTCCAGATGACCACGGAATTCACCGCTACGGAGGCGCCCAGATCGACCTGCCACCATGGATTTGGATCGAGGTTGGTGGCGGTCACCGAGCCGTCGTAGAAGTTCCCGTCGGTATTCCCGTCTACGGCCGAGGAAGCGCCCGCCGTAGGAGACCCCGGCAATGTGCTGCTTTGTGTGGCAGTCTTGCCCTGCGCGAGATCGGTGCCTCCGTTGACTGTCAGAGTCAGGGCGATTGTGGTCGTGTCGTTCGCATTCTGCGGGTTGAGGAGCGTGATGGAGCCTGGATACGAGCCAGGTGCCAAGGTGCTGGCGACCGTTGGATCCACGCGGAGCAGATACGAGCCGAGCTGCAGACCGCTGTAGGCGCCGGCCGGGTTATTTCCGAAGATCAGCCAGTTCGACTGGCTGCTGAAAGTCAGATTGAAGGTGGTGATCGCCGGGTTGTTGCTGCCGATCGCAACCAGGGCCGACGTTACGGAACCCGGGTACACGAATTGGAAAGACGAGGGATTGGCCGTGATGGTCCCGCCGCCGCTGGGCGGCTGCGCCAGCAGCGTCACCGCAATGATGGTCGGCGCACCGGTGCTGGGCGTGATGGTAATGTGCCCTACATAGAAGCCCGCTGCCAGCGTGACGGCGCTGGCGGACACGGACAAGAGCGCGGGACTGGCCGGAGTGACGGTGGCACTGCTGAGAGACGTGGACAGCCAGGTCACGTCGGATACAACGCCGAGGATGGTAATCGGGCCGCTTGTGGCGGGCGTCAAAGTGACCACTTGCACGGGCAAGGGCACAATTTGGCCAGCGGGCGCGAAAAAGGTCAGGCTCGACGGGTTCGCCACGATCGCGCCAGTGACGCTCCCGGAAGTCACATTGAGGGTCACCGGAATCGTGAGCGTTCCCGTGCTCGCGTTCACCACGACGTTGCCGGTGAACGGCCCAACCGGCAGGCGGGCGGCCGTGGCTGTTACCGTCAGGGTCACCGGATTGGTGGCGGAAACGGTGGAGCCACCGCCGTTCAAGGATGCAGCGAGGAAGTTGGGAGAATCCGTCGAGACCCCGAAGATGGTGATCGGAGTGGAGTTGGTGGTCGTCAGGGTGACGGTTTGCGACCCCGCACTCTGCCCGCTGGGTGCGGTGAACGTCAGGGTGGGTGGTGTCGGGGTCAGGCCGGTAATGCCTGGAGGCGGGCTCACCACAAAAGTGACGGGGACCGCCTGCACGGCGCCATTCGTAAAGAAACTGATGGTGGCGATGTAGGTTCCCACCGAGAGTCCCGACGGGTTCACCGAGACCGAGATCGTCTGGTTACCTGTCAACGTGCCGCTGGGCTGCACGCTCAGCCAAGGCGGCGCGTTCGGAACGCCGGCAGTGACCGTGTAGGAGGTGGAAGCTGATGGCGCGGTCACCGTGAGTGTCTGTGTCGTCGGTCCGGCCGGAAAGTTGAACGTCAGCGATGCAGGCGCGAGCATAAGCGGACCGCTCGCGCCGGAGCATCCCGCGGCCGTACTGCCGCTCACCGTCACCACGATCGGGATGCTGAAGCCGTTGTTGGCCGCGTTCGGCGCAGTGATAGTCACCGCGCCCGCATTCAAGCCGTTGCACAGGCCCGTGGGATTGATCGACAACAGTACCGCGGCCGGCGTGGTGGTGGACGACTGCGATTGCACGGTGATCCAGGGAGTCGATGTCGAGGTCAACACCGGTGTCGCCGAACCGTCGCTGGCAAACAGGTTTAAGGTTTGCAGGATCGGCGGAGGCGGCGCTCCACCCTGATAGCCGAGGTTCGCGCTGGCCGGGTTCGATTCGACCACCATGGCGGAGGTCACAGTCAAGGTCACCGGGATGACGACAATCCCGCTGGAGGAGTTGACGGTGATCGTGCCTGGGTAGGTGCCCACAGCGAGCCCCTGCGGACTCACGGTCACGACCACAAAACTGGGGCCGATGTTCCCGACCGGATTCGCCACCAGCCAGGTCGGCGTTGTGCTGGTGGTAGCGGCGACACTGAAAGTCTGCACCGCGCCGACGCTGATCAGTTGCTGTGGAGGCGCGTTCGAGCCGGTCTGGTAGAAAAAGCTGAGCGCCGAAGGGGCCGCGATGGCAGAAGTCCCCCCCGTGCCGGGGGTCAGGGTCAGCCTCACCGTCACGTTGACGCTGACCCCGCCGGATTGGAGCTGGATAATCCCGTTGTAGGTCCCTGGGTTGGTGAGCGTCGAGGGGTTCACCGTTACGTTCAAAGTCTGGCTGCCGTTCAAGGAGCAGGCCGGATTGGTGAGCGGATTCGCCACGCAGCTTCCAGCGCTGACGCTGAAAAAGTTCCCGTTGTAAGTGGTGAGGCTCAGTTGTACGGGAGCATTTCCGGGAACGTTCACCGCCACAGGTTGAGTCTGTGGCGCGCCGCCCGCAGCGGCGGTGAACGAAAGCGTGGATGGGACTGCGGTGAGCGTGCTGCCTGGACCACTCAGGACCAGCGATATGGGAACCGACACGGTGCTGCTACCGGATTGAAACAGCAGCGACCCGCCGTACGTGCCCACGTTGGTGAGGTTCGCCGGGTTCACCGCGACCGTCAGCATCTGGCTGCCGGTAAAGGTGCAACTGAAGGAGGCGTTTGGCGACCCGCTGCATAGCGGCGAGGTCACGCTGAAGAAGGGGCCGTTGTAACTCGTGATCGTGAGTTGAACGGAGGCTCCGGCGGGCGCTGTGACGTTGAGGTTCTGCGCCTGAGGCGGGCCGCCAGGCACCGCGTTGAACAAAAGCGTAGACGGAGTGACGGCGAGCGACCCGACCGTGCCGGCGTTCACCGTGAGGGTCAGGCTGATGGTGGTGGTGTCTCCCTGGTTTTGCGGATTGATCAGGGTAACAACGCCGCTATAAGTGCCGGTTGGCAGCGTGGAGGCTACGGCGGCGTTGACCGCGATGTTGTACGTGCCCAGCGGGAGCCCCGCAAACGAGCCCGCGACTCCCTGGAACAGCAGCCAGTTGGACTGGCTGGTGACGTTCACATTAAAGGTGGTCACCGCGGGATTGTTGCTGCCAATCATCACCGGGGCCGACAGCGAGTTGCCGGGGTAGGTGAATTGAAACGCGCTCTGGCTGGCCGTGATGGTGCCCAGGCTGCCGGTGGCCCCGACGTTGAGAACGACGGTGATCACGGTTGCCGAGCCGGTATTGGGAAGGATGGTAATGTGCCCGGTATATATGCCGTTCGCCAAACCCGCCGGGAATGCCGAGACGGAGAGTGTGGCCGGGCTGGTGGTTGTGATCGTGGAACTGCCGCTGGTAATGGAGAACGAAAGCCAGGACACATCCGGGGTGATCCCGACAATCGTAACCGGTGCGGCGCTGGCGGTCGTCAGGCTGACGTTCTGCGCGGCCGCGGGTTGAGCGGAGATGGAATTGAAGATCAGCCTGCCGGGGGTCGCCACAATCGTGCCGGTGCTGCCCGCGCCGACGTTGAAGACGACGGTGATGGTGGTGGCGGTGCCGATGCCCGGGGTGAGGGTGACGTGGCCCGTGTAGGTTCCGTTCGTCAGGCTCAAGGCGCTGGCCGTAACGGTCAGGGTGGCCGGGCTGGTGGCGCTGACTGCAAAGCTGCCCGCGGTGATGGAGGCGGACAACCATGGCTCATCACTGGCAATGCCGGCAATCGTAATCGAGCTGGGACTGGTGGTCGTAATGCTGACCGGCTGCGGCGCAGCGCTTTGGCCCGCCGCCGCGCTGAAGGTCAGCGATGACGGGCTCGCCATCAGGCTGGCGGGTCCTCCGGTGCCGCCCGGCGTGTAGTTCACAGTCACGGTTACGGGCGAACCGCTGCCCGGTGTCAACGTAATCTGGGCGGTGCAGATCCCGCATATAGTGCTGAAAAGTTGGAACGAGAGCGTGTCCGGCGTAGTGAAGTTGTTGGAGCTGAAAACGCTCAGCCATGAGGGGATATTCGAAACCGTGTAGGTCAACGCGGCCGTGCCTGAAGCCGTCACCAGGATCGAGCGCGCCTGGTTGTCATTCAGGTTCACCGTTGCCGAGCTTACGAGCAATTGCGATTGCGCTTGTACCGGCGCAGCGATCGCCAGCGCCGCAGCGACGAACAGCACTGGCTGTGTCAATAATCTACGATTCCCGCGCATTTGAGTACACCTCGACTTGCCTGCTTGCATGCCTAACAGATTGTGTGCTTGGATACTCGAAATCCTTACAGCGTTGGTGCTCTGTGTTTCCCAATTTAGCGCTCTTTTTGTACGATTTCGAACTTATTTCGCCTACTATAGAATTGATCCACAGAGATGCTGGAAAACATCAACCTGAAGAGAAAGCAATCGCGCGAGGCCTCGAAGCGCCTGCTGCCGCCGCTGCAACAGCGCCTCAACGACCTGGAAAAGGCGTGCTGGGACCAGCACGTGCCTACCATGATCGTTTTCGAGGGATGGGACGCGGCGGGCAAGGGCACGATCATCTCGTTGCTGACGCAACGTCTCGATCCCCGCGGATTCAAACTCTATCCGATCAACGCGCCGCGGACGTACGAGCAGCAGCGCCCGTGGCTGTGGCGTTTTTGGCTGAAGGTCCCGAATCGCGGCGAGATGGTGATCTTCGACCGGAGCTGGTATGGGCGCGTGCTGGAAGAGCGCGTCGAGAAGATCATCCCCGAGGAGTCGTGGCGGCAGGCTTATCGCGACATTACCGAGTTTGAGCGCATGCTCGCCGACGACGGCACGACGATTCTGAAATTCTTCCTGCACATCAGCAGGAAGGAGCAGAAGGAACGGTTCCGCGCGATTCAGCAGGACCCTCTGGAGGCGTGGCGCGTGACGCCAGAGGATTGGAACCGCCATAAGAAATACGACCAGTATCTGAAGGCAGCCGAGGAGATGCTGGAGATGACCGAATCCGAATATGCACCTTGGACAATCGTCGAAGCGACGTCCAAATGGTACGCGCGGACCAAGGTCTTCGAGACGATCATCGGCGCGATCGAAAACCGGCTGGGGCCGAATGCGCCGCCGCGGATCGCGCCCGACGACGCCGCAACCCGGGACGCGGACCTTCGCGAGGCAATGGAGTCATTGGGAGAAGGGGGCGCGTGATGCTCGAAACCGTCGATCTCACCAAATCGCTCGACCGCGAGTCGTACGTCCGCGAAATCACGCGGCGGCAGATCCAGCTTCGCGAACTCGGGTACCAGGTGTATCTACAAAAGCGCCCCGTGATCCTCCTTTTCGAAGGTTGGGACGCCGCCGGGAAAGGGGGCGCCATCAAGCGGATCACGGAGAAGCTCGATCCCCGCGGCTACGTCGTTTACCCGATCAGCGCGCCCGAGGGCGAGGACAAGTCAAGACACTACCTGTACCGCTTCTGGAGGCGGCTGCCGGAACGGGGACAGATCGCCATCTTCGACCGCTCCTGGTACGGGAGGGTAATGGTGGAGCGGGTCGAGAAGTTCGCAGCGGAAGCGGAATGGAAGCGGGCATTCAAGGAGATCAACTCGTTTGAGCGCCAGTTGCGCGATTTCGGGACGGTGGTGGCGAAGTTCTGGATCCACATCTCCCGCGATGAACAGCTCCGCCGCTTCGAGCAGCGTAAGGGCATCGGGTATAAAGCTTGGAAGCTGACCGATGAAGACTGGCGCAATCGCGCGAAGTGGGACGCGTACGAGGAAGCCGTGGAGGAGATGTTGGTAAAAACCAGCACCCGCAACGCGCCCTGGTGCCTGGTGGAAGGAAACGACAAGTACTGGGCCCGAACCAAGGTGCTGGCGAAGCTGGTGGAAATTCTATCCGCGGAACTGGAGTACACACCCGCCGATCCGCTCAAAAGGAAAAGGGGGAAAAAGAAGAAGGCGGGGGAGGTGGGCAACGGCTAAGAGCTGCCGGCCTTTCCTAATCCCTCTGCTTATAACCTAGGGCCTCCTTGAGACTCTGGTCAGCGGTTTCGAGACACTCTTCCACCGCTTTGCTGTTGGGGATCCTGCCGCGATCAATCACATCCAGACTCTCCCGCACGGACTGAATCTTCAGAAGGCTGTCATGCATTCGTTCCCGTTCCGCAGCTGTCAGTTTGATTGAGGGCCTGCCTTCACTGTTGCGATCCATGTCTTCCCGCGACCTCCACTCGTGACG
>Ga0335077_10003212_pt1 | contig 19669 bp, 18 predicted proteins | sample Lox_Sample_31_FD_207151 | JGI IMG/M metagenome (GOLD analysis project Ga0335077, IMG submission 207151) | Soil microbial communities from Loxahatchee National Wildlife Refuge, Florida, United States - Lox_Sample_3.1 | ecosystem: Environmental > Terrestrial > Soil > Wetlands | place: USA...
GAGGAGGTCGCTCGCGCTCGCCATGAGGAAGAGGCCGAGCACGATGGAGACGAGGAGGGCGTAGAACTGGCCCACCAGCGCCGCCGGGAAGGCGCCGGAGGGCGCCGCGATGAGGACGGTGAGCACAGCGCCGGCGAGGAAGATCCACTTGAAGAAAATCGCGAAGGCGTCGTTGACGATGAGGCCGTTGAAGAGGGCCTGGGGCGTGGCCGGCTGGAAGGCGAGCGCCGCCGCGGCCCCGAAGAGCACCGCCAGGGTGGCCACCAGCATGAGCCCGGCGCGGCGCGGGCTCTTCCGCCAGAAGACGTCGAGGAGGAAGAGGGCGAGGGTGCCGAACGTCAGCCAGAGCTCGGGCTGGAACCAACCCGCGCTGCGCACGTTCTCAACGGCGAGGTACGTCTGGATTTCCATCAGCGGTCTCCCCGGGGCGTTACGCCCGGATGTTCTGGATGAGCTGTTGCAGGGTCGGGTTGATCGCGGTGAGGATGAACTGTGGGTAGAAGCCGAGGAAGATCATGATGGCGGAGAGCGGGTAGAGCACGAGGCGCTCGCGCCAGTTCACGTCCGGGTACCCTTCGTAGGCCGGGTTCCGCTTGCCGAGGAAGATCCGCTGCATGGCCCACAGGTAGTAGGCGGCGGTGATGATGACCGCGGTCGCGGCGATGGCCGTGTAGGTGAGGTACACGGGGAAGCTCCCGGACAGCACCATGAACTCGGCGATGAAGCCGGCGAGCCCAGGCAGGCCGAGCGACGCGAAGAAGGCGAGGCCGGTGAGCCCGCTGTACTCGGGGAGCACCTGGGCGAGGCCGCCGAAGCGGTCGAGGTCGCGGTGGTGGGCGCGGTCGTAGATCACTCCCACGAGGAGGAAGAGAGCTGGGCTGATGATGCCGTGGGTGAAGAGGTTGAGCACCGCCCCGGAGATGCCGACCGGGGTGAGTGACGCCATCCCGAGCAGCGTGAAGCCCATGTGGGACACGGAGGAGTAGGCGATGAGCTTCTTGAAGTCCTTCTGGGCTAGGCACACGTAGGCGCCGTAGACCACGTTGATCACCCCGAAGACGGCGATGGCGTTCGCGGCCCACTCGGTGGCGTCCGGGAGGACCTGGAAGTTGAAGCGCAGCATGCCGTAGGGGCCCATCTTGAGGAGGATGCCGGCCAGGATGACCGAGATCGGCGTGGGCGCCTCGACGTGGGCGTCGGGCAACCAGGTGTGGAAGGGGAACATCGGGACCTTGATGGCGAACCCGACGAAGAGGGCCACGAAGATGATCTTCGTGAAGGCGAACCCGAGTATCGGGGCGGCGCTCAGGAATTGGCCGGCCCGGCCCTGGGCGGCAAGCTCGAGGAGGTTGAAGGTGTGGCGGGCGGAGAGCGTCCCGTCGGCGAGCGGGGCGGGCAGGCTCCGGTAGTAGATGGCGATGATGGCGAGCAGCATGAGCACCGAGCCCGCCAGGGTGTAGAGGAAGAACTTGATGGCCGCGTACTCCCGGCGCGGGCCGCCCCAGACGCCGATGAGGAAGTACATCGGCAGGAGCATGACCTCCCAGAAGACGTAGAAGAGGAACATGTCGAGGGCGACGAAGGTCCCCATCATCCCGGTCATGAGGAGGAGCAGGAGCACCATGTAGGCGGGCACCATCCGCACCGAGAAGTGCTTCGGGTGGTGGGCGTCTTCGTGGCCGTGCTCGTCCATGCCGGCCATCTCCGCGGCGTGCTTGCCGCCCTGCCACCAGGGCATGGAGGCGATGGCGGCCACGAAGGAGATGATGCCGGTGAGGAGCACCATGGAGATGGAGAGCCCGTCCACGCCCACGAACCAGTCGACGTTGAACGGCCGGATCCACACGGCCCGGCTCACCAGCTGGACGCCGGTGGCCTTGCCGGCCACCGCCAGTCCGGGCGCCGCCGGGTCGTACCAGCGCCAGGCAAGGAAGGAGGCGACGAGCATGAGGGCGCTCGCCGCGAGCGCCACCCAGCGCGCCGACTGGTCTATGAAGCTCTTCGGCAGCCGGAAGGTGTACCCCAGCGCCGTCAGCGCCAGGATGATCCCGGCGCCGATGAGCGGGAAGAAGGTGGCCCAAACCAGGACGTTGTCGGGGCGGATCATTCGCCGTCTCCTAGCGGAAGAGGAAGTTGATGAGGACCACGAGCAGCGACCCCAGGGTCAGCCCGTAGAGGTAGGTGGTGATGCGGCCGGTCTCGATGCGGCGGAGCGCCCGGCCCGCCTCGGTGGTGACGCCGGCCACGGCGTTCACGGCGCCGTCCACCACGTAGGTGTCGATGGCCCCGTCGATGCTCGCCAAGAGGCGGCCCAGCCAGGCGACGAAGTTGACGAGCCAGTCGATGACGTGCTGGTCGAACCAGAAGAGGAACCGGGCGAGGAAGAGCGCCGGCCGGACCACGAGCGCGTGGTAGGCCTCGTCCACGTAGTACTTGTTGTAGACGACGGTCCAGGCCGAGAAGAAGCGCCGCTTCAGCCGCGCCGGCACCGGGCTCTTGCCGTCCTTGAAGAGGAGGCGCGCGAAGAACCAGCCCACGGTGGCGGCGGCGACGCCTATGAACTGGAAGAGGAGCTCGGTCGAGTGCGAGAACTCCTCGAAGTGGACCTCCGCCGGCAGGGAGGGCGCGAGCCACCGCTCGAGAATGGGCTCGGTGTGGCTCCACAGGGACGGAATGCCGAGAAGGCCGGCGAGGACGGACCCGGCCGCGAGCACCACGAGGACGAAGGTGATGGAGAGGGGCGACTCGTGCGGGACGCCGCCGTGATGGGCGTGGTCCGCCGCCCCGTGCGCCCCGTGGTCGTCCTTCGCGTGGGCGGCGGCGTGGGGTGCCTGGACGGCGTGGGCTGCGTGGGGGGCGGCATGGGTCCCGAGGTCCGGATCCACGTTGTCCTGGGGGTGCGCGGGGGTGGCGTGGTGCGGGGCCGAGCGCGCCGCGTGCGGGTCCTCGTCGTGCTCCTCCACGTGGCCCTCCCCGCCGCGGTAGGAGCCGGTGAAGGTCATGTAGTAGCTGCGGAACATGTAGAAGCTCGTCCCGGTGGCGGCGAGGATCCCGAGGACGAAGATGGCGGGGCCGAGCCAGGGGGCGCTGTGGCCCAGGAAGGCGAGGTCGCGGGCGCAGAACGCCTTCCAGAGGATCTCGTCCTTCGAGTAGAAGCCGGAGGCGACGGGGAAGCCGGCGATGGTCACGCAGGCGATGAGGTACGTCCAGGCGGTGACGGGCATGTGCTTCTTCAGGCCGCCCATCTTCCGCATGTCCTGCTCGTGGTGACAGCCGAGGATCACCGAGCCGGATCCAAGGAAGAGGCAAGCCTTGAAGAAGGCGTGGGTGAGGAGGTGGTAGGTGCCGGCCCAGAAGGCGCCCACCCCCACCCCGATGAACATGAAGCCGAGCTGGGAAACGGTGGAGTAGGCGAGGACCTTCTTGATGTCGTACTGGAAGAAGCCGATGGAGGCGGCGAAGAAGGCGGTGAGGGCGCCGATGATTGCCACCCACCCCATGGCGGTCGGGGAGAGGGCGTAGAGGTAGCTGAGCCGGGCCACCATGTAGACGCCGGCGGTGACCATGGTGGCGGCGTGGATGAGGGCGGAGACCGGGGTCGGGCCCGCCATGGCGTCCGGGAGCCAGACGTAGAGGGGGAGCTGCGCGCTCTTCCCCATGGCGCCGACGAAGAGGAGGATCCCCACCACCGCCATGAGGGCGAAGCCCCACACGGTCTGGTGCTTCAGGTGCTCGGCGACGCCGGTGCTCTCGATAGCCACCTGGTCCCTGAGCTCGCGGAAGTTGAGGGTCGGGCCGATCTTCACGGAGCGCCCCCCCTTCTCGACGGCCTTCGGGCCCACCGCCTCGTAGAGGTTCCTCGCGTCGGGGACCGCCTGCTCGCCGATCTCGGGGTGGTAGGTGAGCGAGCGCACGTCGGCGCGCGGCTCCCAGACTCCGCCGAGCGTCCAGAAGAGGAGGAAAAGCCCGAGGATGAAGCCGAAGTCGCCGAAGCGGTTCACCACGAAGGCCTTCATGCCGGCCTTCGCCTTCTCGATGTCCGTGTACCAGAAGGCGATGAGCAGGTAGCTCGCGAGCCCCACGCCCTCCCAACCGAAGAACATCACCGCGAAGTTGTCCCCCATGACGAGGAGCAACATCGCGAAGACGAACAGGTTCAGGTACGCGAAGAACCGCCAGTAGGACGGCTCGTCGGCCATGTAGCCGATGGAGAAGACGTGGATGAGCGTCCCGATGAAGGTGATGATGAGGACCATCATCATGGAGAGCGGATCGAGGGCGAAGGCGAGGTCGAAGCTCAGCCGGTCCGCCGTGACCATCCTCCACAGGGTCTGCTGGAGGAAGCGCTCCTCCGGCGCGAGCGAGTAGAGCTCCGCGAAGGCGCGCACCGCGACGGCGAGGGAGAGGACCATCACCCCGACGCTGATGAAGTGCACCGCCCGTTTGCCGAGGGCCCGCTGGATGCGGATGCCGAACAGGGAATTGATGAACGCTCCCACGGCCGGGAACAGCGGGATGAGCCAGAGGTAGCTCACCTTCTGGACGGCGACGGGGGCGAGCTCGTTCAGGGCGTGTTCCATCTCACTCTCGCATCAGGTCCGCGGCGCGGACGTCGATGGTCTTGAAGGTGTGGAAGATGCTGAGGATGATGGCCAGGCCGACCGCGGCTTCGGCCGCGGCCAGCACGATGACGAACAAGCTGAAGGCCTGGCCGCCGATCCCACCGACCACGTAGTGGTTGAACGCCACCAGGTTCAGGTTGGCCGCGTTGAGGAGGAGCTCGACGCCCATCAGGATGGCCACCGCGTTGCGTCGAGTCAACACGGTGAGCAGGCCCAGGACGAACAGGAGCCCGGCGACCACGAGGAAGTGCGAGAGGGTCACGTGTGCCATTCGGTTCTCCAGGCCCGTCAGTCGGCCTTGAGCTCCTTGCGGGCGATGACGATGGCGCCGATGAGGGTGGCGAGCAGGATGAGGGAGACGAGCTCGAAGGGGAGGAGCCAGCGCTGCAAGAGCGCGTTCCCCATCGTCGCGGTGGTGACGGCGAGCGGGCGGCCGGGCCTCACCCGCCAGGGGACCTCGAGGGCCACGGCGAGGACGAGGATGGTGGTGACCGCCGCGAGGAGGGCCCCGCCTACCCATCCCAGGCTCGTGTTCGAGATGTTCACCTCGCCGATGCGGTTCGTGAGCATGACGGCGAAGAGGATGAGGACGAGGACGCCGCCGATGTAGATGAGGACCTGAGCCACCGCCACGAAGTCCGCGGAGAGGAAGACGTAGAGCCCGGCCACGCCCATGAGCGAGAAGAGGAGCGCGAGCGAGGTATGGAGGATGTTGCGGGAGAGGGCGACGCCGGCCGCCCCTCCGACCGAGAGCGCGGCGAAGAGCCAGAAGACGAGGTCGGCGAGCGTCACCGGCCCGGCCGCGGACAAGCGTGGAGAGGCGGCGAGTGCCGGGGCGAGGTGCGCGGAGGCCACGGCCACGGCCAAAACCACGGCGAGGGTCGCGATCGACCAGGCGAGGAGCTTGCGGATGGGGCGCATTCGGGGCCTCTCCTTCACGACTTGTTCTCGCCAGAGCCTGGCATTGCCGCGGGGCCGGCCGGGGGCGCGGCCGAGGGTGGGGCGGCCGCGGCCGGCTTGGGCACTGCGGGAGCGGCGGGCTTCGCGGCCGGCTTCGGCGGAGGCTTGAGCGGTTCGGGCGGGAGATAGGCCGGCCCGATGGCGTCCCAATTGCGCTGTGCGATCACCTCGCGCACGAGCGACCCGAGGGGAGCCCGGGGGAAGTAGGGTGCGCCCTTCTGGACCTTGTAGACCGGGAAGGGGTGCAGCGGGTCGGCCCACCGGAACACGAGGTTCCGTACCGAGCGCTGGGTGGCCTCGAACTCCCGCGTGTGCTGAATGGCGCCGGTCGGGCAGGGCTCGACGCACAGCCCACAGAACATGCACTTCGCCTCGTCGATGTCGAACTGGGACACCACCCGCTGCTTTGGGTTCGCGGGGTCCTTGTCGAGGACGATCGAGATGCAACTGATGGGGCAGGCGCGCTCGCAGGCCTGGCACCCCGTACAGATCTGCGCGTCCACTTCCAGAAACCCGCGGTAACGCGCCGGCAGGACGTCCTGCACGGGCAACGCCAGTCGATCGGGGTACTGGACGGTGATGGGGCGCCGCAGTACCTCCGAGAGGGTGACGGACATGCCCTGCCAGAACGACTTCACGGTGTCGCGGATGTTGCCGATGTACTCGCTGCCGGAAGTGGCCATGACGTCCTTCGCCTACCAGTTGGTAAGGTCCACGCGGTCTCCGACCACCCGGGAGACATTCGCCCGGGTCAGGACGAGGAAGCGGTAGACCGCATACACAGAGACGACGAAGAGCAGGATGCCGCTCACGCGCTCGACGATGGGGGCCTGGGCCACGACGATCTGCCAGAGGAGCGTGAAGAGCATCGCCACGAATCCGGCCGGCACGAGGTACTTCCAACACAGGTTCATCATCTGGTCGATGCGGACGCGCGGAAGCGTCCAGCGGAGCCAGATGGCCACATTGACGAGAGCGAGGGTCTTTAGGGCGAAGACGCCGATCGAGAGGAGCTGCCAGAGCCACCAGGAGAAGCGAGGGAGCTCGGCGCCGCCGCGCCAGGCGGCCCAGTCTTGGGCGGTGACGCCCGGGATCTGCCAGCCACCGAGGAAGAGGGACACGACGATCGCGCTGATGACCCAAAGGTTCGCCCACTCTACGAGGAAGTAGAGCGCGAAGCGGAACCCCGAGTATTCGGTGTTGTAGCCGGACACGAGCTCGGATTCGGCCTCCGGCAAGTCGAACGGGGTCCGGTTCGCCTCGGCGAGCTGGCTCGTGTAGAGCATGAAGAAGGCGACGAAGGCGGCGGGGTTGCGGAAGACGAACCATTGCCACGGCCACCCGCCCTGGGCCCGGATGATGCCCTGCATGGAGAGGGTTCCGGCCATGAGCACGGGGGTCATGATGGCGAGAGCGGACGGCACCTCGTAGCTCATCACCTGGGCAGCGGAGCGCATGCCGCCGAAGAGCGCCCACTTCGAGTTCGACGACCAGCCCGAAAGCAGGATGCCGACCACGTTCAAGGCAGTCACGGCGAGGAGGTAGAAGATGCCCACGTTCAGGTCGGCGGCGATCACGGACTGGCCGAAAGGCAGCGCCACGAACGTGAGGGTCATGCCGGTGACGACGAAGTAGGGCGCGGCGCGGAAGAGCAGCGCGTCGGCCTCGGCCGGCACCAGGTCCTCCTTGAAGAGCATCTTCACGGCGTCGGCGATGAACTGGAAGAAGCCAAAGGCGCCCACCCGGTTCGGGCCGATGCGGCTCTGGATGCGGGCGGCGACCCGTCGCTCGTACCAGGAGAACATGCCACCCGAGAGGGCGGCAAAGGTGAAGAGCAGAATTCCGGCGACGAGAAGGGCGCCCGCGTAGACCCACTGCGTCCCCGGCCACGTCGCCGGGTCCCGGTGCAGGGTGTCGCGCACGAAGGCGAAGAAGACCGGCTGCTGGATGAACGGCAGGTACACGAGGACGAGACCAAAGAGAGCGACCGGGAAGAGCACCACCGCGGCGAGCGACGAGAAAAGCAGGACGCGGCGGGTAGCGGGCTTCGGAAACGCCAAGGAGAACGTGGGCATGGTTATCGATCCGTCTCGGGGGCAACCAGGTCGAGCGAGCCGATGAGGGCGATGAGGTCGGCGATCATGAGGCCGGACGAGATGTCCTCGACGATCCCCATCGCCAGGAAGGAGCCAGTGCGCTCCCGAACGCGGTAGGCGCGCTCCGTGCCGTCCGAGACCACGTAATAGGCCATCTCCCCGCGAGCGCTCTCGACGCGCGAAAGGGCCTCCCCGGCCTCCGGCTTGATCTTGCGGGGGACCTTGGCCATGTACTCACCGTCGGGCAGCTTCTCGAGCGCTTGGCGGACGATTCGCGAAGACTGCGCCATCTCGAGCACCCGGACGTAGTAGCGGTCGAAGGCGTCGCCGACCGTCCCCGCCCAGCCGCGACCCACCGGAACCTCGAACTTGAAGTCCGGGTAGGCGCTGTAGGGAATGTCGCGGCGCAGATCCCAGTCGACTCCGCTGCCACGCAGGTTCGGGCCCACGAGGCCGTAGTCGATGGCCCGCTCGCGGGTGATGACCGCGACGCCGCCGAGCCTTTTCAAATAGATCTCGTTCCAGCTGATGAGCCGGTCCCACTCCTGCAGTAGGCTGTCGAAGCGGTCGAGGTAGCGAAGGACCTTGTCCCGCCAGCCCTCGGGCGCGTCGAAGGCGACCCCGCCGATGCGGTGGTAGTTGTAGGTAAGCCGCGCTCCGCAGAGGGCCTCGATGAGGTCGTTGATGGCCTCCCTCTCGCGCAGGGCATAGACGAGCGGGGTGACTGCGCCGATGTCGCTCGCCATGCTCCCGATGGCCACGAGGTGGCTTGCGATGCGGTTTAGCTCGCAGCTCACCGCCCGCAGGTATTGAGCGCGGCGCGGAACCTCGACCTTGATGAGCTTCTCCACCGCGCTGGCGTACCCCTCGTTCGCGAACATGGAGGCCAGGTAGTCGACGCGGTCGGTGTAGGGCATGTAGCCGGGGTACCCGACCATCTCGCCGATCTTCTCGAGCGATCGGTGGAGGTAGCCGATGTCGGGGATGGCCCGGCGCATGACCTCGCCGTCGGTCTCGACGAGGAAGTTGAGCACACCGTGGGTAGCGGGGTGCTGTGGCCCGAAGTTGATGAGCATCTCTTCGTTGTTTCGGTCGATGCGGCGCAGGACGAGCTTGGACATGTCCGTTCCTCGCTAGGCCTTGGGATCCGCTGGCGGCGCGGAGGAGGCGGGCGGGGTGCCAGCCGGAGGTGGCGTGGGATTGTTCTTCGCATGCTCGGCCATGCGCGCCTCGTCCAGGCGCCGCAATTCGACGAGGGGGTTCTCCCTCAGGTTGGGGATGCCGTGGTAGCCCCCAGCCTCCTGGTAGTCCTTGCGAAGCGGGTGACCCACCCAGTCGTCGGGGAGCATGACGCGGCGAAGGTCCGGGTGGCCCGAGAAGGTGACGCCGAAGAGGTCGTAGACCTCGCGCTCCATCCAGTTCGCGGCCTTCCAAACGCCCTCAACGCTGGGGACGCGCGGGTCGGCCCGACTGGTCTCCACCTTGAGTACGATGCCGTGCCGGTACTTGTAGGAGAAGAGGTGATAGACGACCTCGATGGCGTCGCGCTTCGGCCAGTCGATCGCGGTCAGGTCCTCGCAGAAGTTGAGCTCGATGCCGGGCGTCTCCTTGAGGAAGCGGCACACTTCGACGATCCGGTCCGCCTTCACCACGGCGAAGGGGTCGATCTTGGGCTCGGATAGCGGCCCCACCGCCTCCCCGAACTGGGCTTGAAGCCTCTGGTGGATCTCGCTCGTCGTCATCCGTCTCCCTCAGGGATGCTGGGGTGAGGCCAGGGCGCCCACCGCCCGCCCTTTACTTCCTGTCTGCTCGCGGCCCGCCGCTCTAGGCCTTTCCGCCCTCTGCCCGCGCCGGCCCGGGTGGCCGCCGCTTGTCCTTCCAGCGCTCTCGCATCACGAGGTCCTGAAGCCGCAGCAGGCCCTCGGTGAGGGCCTCGGGGCGAGGCGGGCACCCGGGAATGTAGACGTCCACCGGGACGACCTTGTCGACGCCCTTGCAGACCGAATAGGCGAGCTGGAAGAGCCCGCCGCAGTTCGCGCAGGAGCCCATGGAGATGACGTACTTCGGCTCCGCCATCTGGTCGTAGAGGAGCTTCAGCCTCTCGGCCATCTTGTAGGTGAGGGTCCCGGCCACGATCATGAAGTCGGCCTGGCGGGGGGTGGCGCGGAAGACCGCACCGAAGCGGTCGGCATCGGCGCGCGGGCCGCCGAACTGCATGAGCTCGATCCCGCAGCAGGCGAGGCCGAAGAGGAGGTAGTGAAGCGAGTTCGCCCGGGCGAGGTTGATGATCCGGTCGAGCTGGCTCGTATGCGAGGTGACGATTTCGCCACCGATCCCGGCGTCCATTGAGTCGCGGTTCATGATCTGGTCTCCTTCCGCCTCCCGGGAATCGTTTAGCGCCGCCTGATCAGGCCGCTCGCGTGGGCGCGTCGGCCACTTCGCGCTTCGGGCCCTCGTCGACGACGGCGAGCTTCTTCACCCATTCGAGGTCGCCGTGGGCCCAGACCCAGACGAGCCCGACGAGCAGGATGCCGATGAAGAGGACGAGCTCTGCGAAGGCGATCCAGGCGAGGGTCGGGCCGGTTGCGACCCAGTCCTTGAACACCACCGCCACCGGGAAGGTGAGCGCGATGTCGACCTCGAAGATCTCGAAGACGAGGGCGATGAGGTAGAAGCGGGGGTTGAAGTTGAACCACGCTCTCCCGATCGGCTTCTCGCCGCACTCGTAGGTAAGCGATTTGTCCGCCTCCGGAAAGGATGGGCGAAGGAAGCTAAACCCCGCGAGCAACGCGAAGGGCATGAGGACCGCGATGGCGGCGAAGGCGAGGACTGCGCCAAACTGGTAGCCCATGTTAGGAACCCTGGGGGGAAGGGTTGTACCTAGGAAGGGCGCGGAGTTTATATATCTGGACCATGGAGTCAAGGGGTGATTCCGCTTGACGAAACCGGTTGAGGCAGGCAGTTAGGAGCACCTTGGCCCCCTTCCTCCCCCAAACGACATGACTACATCCCTGCAGAGCTACTTCCCGCTCGCGGTCGTACTCGTCGTCGCCGTGGGTCTCGCCCTGACGCTTCTCGGGCTCGCGAACCTCCTCGGTCCCCGGCGACCGAACGAGGCGAAATCGAGCCCCTTCGAGTTCGGGTCGAAGCCCTCCGGTCTCGCGCGCGAGCGCTTCGACGTGAAGTTCTACCTCGTGGCGCTGCTCTTCGTGGTCTTCGACATCGAGGCGGTGTTCATGTACCCGTGGGCGGTGGTGCTCACCGAGCTCGGCTGGTCGGGCTACATCACCATGGTGGTCTTTGGCGTCACCCTCGTCTTGGGGCTCGTCTACGTGTGGAAGAAGGGCGCCCTCGACTGGAAGCGAGAGTGAGCATGAACCCACAAGCCGACACCGATCTTGTGCCCGCCATCGCCACGCGCCGGGAAGAGGCGCTCTCCGGCCTCTCCAAGCTCGTCTCCAAGGGGCTGGGCTGGGCGCGCAAGTACAGCCTCTTCCAGTACCCCTTCGTCACCGCCTGCTGCGGCATGGAATTCATGGCGGTGGCGGCGGCTCGCTACGACCTCGACCGCTTCGGGGCGGCCCTGCCGCGCTTCTCGCCGCGGCAGGCGGACCTGCTCATGGTGGTGGGCACGGTGAACTGCAAGCAGGCCCCGGTCCTCCGCCGCATCTACGACTCGATGGCGGACCCGAAGTGGGTCGTGGCCTTCGGGGTCTGCGCCTCCTCGGGCGGCTTCTACGACAACTACGCCACCGTGCAGGGCATCGACCGCATCATCCCCGTGGACGTCTACATCCCCGGGTGCCCGCCCCGCCCGGAGCAGGTGCTCGACGGCATCATGCTCCTACAGAAGAGGATCCAGGAGCAGCCGCACAAGCTCATCGACCGCACGAGCCCCGCACTGCCGGGAGAGGGGTAGAGCCCGTGTCCCAGCTCGCCGTGGAGAAGCTGAAGGAGCATCTGCCCGACGCCCTGTCCGACTTCTACGAGGGGGTTGGCGGGGACGACGTGGCGATCGTGAAGAGGGAGCGGATCGAGGAGGTGTGCCGCTTCCTGAAGGAGGATCCGGAACTCCTCTTTGACATGGCGCCCTACATCACCGCCGTCGACTACCAAGGGGAGGACCCGCGGTTCGAGGTGGTCTACCAGCTCTACTCCACGAAGAAGAACCACCGGCTTCGGCTGCGCGTACCGGTCCCGGAGTCGGATCCGGTGCTGGCGACGGTCACCACCCTGTGGAAGGGGGCGGACTGGTACGAGCGCTACTGCTGGGACATGTACGGCATCCGCTTCCGGGGACACCCGGACCCGCGCCGCCTCTACATGTACGAGGAGTTCGTGGGGCACCCGCTCCGCAAGGACTACCCGCTGCGCGGACGGCAGCCGCTCCTGGCGGAGCGCCCGGTCGACGAGCCGTGGCGCGGGCCTGGACCGGCGGGGCGAGACTAGCCAGGCACGGGCGGGGTGCCGCCCAGGCGAGGATCCATGGCCAAGGACATCGAGACCCAGAAGGCCCCTCCGGACGCCCTCGAGGCGTCCTTTCCGACGAAGCGGATGCACCTGAACCTCGGGCCCAGCCACCCCGCCATGCACGGTACGGTGCGGGCGGTGGTGGACCTCGACGGCGAGGACATCCACTCGATGAAGCTCGACATCGGGTTCTTGCACCGCGGGTTCGAGAAGTCCTGCGAGGGCGTGACCTGGACGCAGGTCTTCCCCTACACCGATCGGCTGAACTACGTCTCGTCGATCATGAACAACGTCGGGTACGCCCTGGCGGTGGAGAAGCTCTGCAAGATCGACGTTCCCGACCGGGCGAAGTACCTGCGCGTCCTCACCTCCGAGATGCACCGGATGTGCGACCACTTGACCCTGGTGGGCGCCATGGGGCTCGAGCTCGGGGCCATGACGGTGCTCATCTACGCCATGGAGGCCCGGGACATCATCTGGGACCGGTTGACCGAGATCTGCGGCGCGCGCCTCACCTCGAACTACGCCCGCGTCGGCGGCGTGGCCCGTGACCTCCCGCCCGGCTGGGGGGAGAAGGTGCTGAAGACCTTCTCGCGGGTCACCGAGCTCCGCGACGAGATCGACAAGCTCCTCACCCGCAACCGCATCGTCATAGACCGCTGCCAGGGGACGGGCGTCATCTCCCGCGAGGACGCCATCAACTACGGGTTCACGGGTCCCTGCCTGCGGGCCACCGGCGAGCCCTACGACGTGCGCAAGGCCTCCCCCTACCTCGTCTACGACCGGCTGGAGTTCGACGTGCCGGTGGGGTCGAGGGGTGACAACTTCGACCGCTACCTCATGCGGATGGAGGAGATGAAGCAGTCCGACCGGATCGTCCGCCAATGCCTCGAGCAGATGGAGCCGGGCGAGATCGCTCTCGCCGACTACCGGTACGTCCTTCCCCCGAAGCCCGAGGTCTACGGGACGATCGAGGGGGCGATGGCCCACTTCAAGATGATCATGGAAGGCATCAAGGTCCCCGCCGGGGAGGCCTACAGCTTCATCGAGGCCGCCAACGGGGAACTCGGGTTCTACGTGGTCTCCGACGGCGGAGGGCGCCCCTACAAGCTCGGCGTCCGGGCTCCGGGCTGGAACATGCTCATGGCGCTCCCCCAGATGCTCGAGGGCCAGCTGCTCGCGGACCTCATCCCCACCTTCGACACCATCAACATGATCGGCGGAGAGGTCGAGCAGTAGCGACCCGCCCAAGAGCCCAGAGACCGGAGCCCGAGATGGCCGAAGAAACCAAGCCCCCCGCCCCCGCGGTCGCCCCGCCCAAGCCAGCGCTTCCGGCGGGCCCTCCTCCCCCCAAGAACCCGGGGTTCGTGACCTTCACCATCGACGGGCGCGAGGCGGTGGTGAAGCCGGGGACGAACCTCATCGAGGCCGCGCGGGCGGTCGGCGTCGACATTCCCTACTACTGCTACCACAAGCGGCTCTCCATCGCGGCGAACTGCCGGATGTGCCTCGTGGAGATGTCGAACGCCCCCGGCGGGAAGCTCATGCCCGCCTGCCAGATGACGGCGGCGGAGGGGATCGCGGTGCGGACCGACACCGCGAAGGTGAAGGACCAGCAGCGCGCCACCCTCGAGTTCCTCCTCCTCAATCACCCGGTGGACTGCCCCATCTGCGATCAGTCCGGGGAGTGCAAGCTCCAGGACTACTACATGAAGTACGACACGCGCGCCTCCCGGCTCCAGAGTCCCAAGGTGGAGATGCGCAAGCGCGTGCCGCTCGGTCCTCTCGTCGTCCTAGACGAGGAGCGCTGCATCCTCTGCACCCGCTGCGTGCGCTTCATGCGCGAGGTGCGGAAGAACCCGCAGCTCGGAGTAGAGGCCCGCGGCAACCACTCCTTCATCGTCGCCTTCCCCGGCCACCCCCTCGACGACCGCTACTCGGGGAACGTGGTGGATCTGTGCCCGGTGGGCGCGCTCACCTCCACCGACTTTCGCTTCCGGGGCCGGGTCTGGTTCCTCTCCAGCGCCCGCAGCGTCTGCACCGGCTGCGCCCGCGGCTGCGACGTCTTCCTCGACTACATGCGGGACACGACCTACCGCTATCGCCCGCGCGAGAACGAAGCCGTGAACCAGGAGTGGATGTGCGACCAGGGCCGCCTCTCCTACAAGCCGTTCAATGCGAAGCGGGTGGAGCAGGCCCGGGTCGGGCGGGCCCCGGGGCGGATGGCGACGAGGGCCGAGGCCGCGGCGAAGGCGGGCCGGGCACTCGGGGTCCATGCCGGACAGGGGACCCTGGCGCTCCTCGCCTCCCCGGTGGCCTCGCTCGAGGACCTGCTCGTCTCCCTGTTCGTGGCCCGGGACGGGCTCAAGCTCTCAGACGTCTACGTCGGCGGGCGCCCGGACGGGTGGCAGGACGACTTCCTGAAGCGCGCCGACGAGAACCCGAACCGGAAGGGGCTCGAGCTCGTGGCCCGGGCTCTTGGCTTCTCGGTGAAGCCGGCCGCCGAGCTCGCCGCAGCGGTGGAGGCCGGATCGGTGAAGGCGGTGTGGGCGGTGGGCGCGGAGCTACCCGACCCACGGCTCGCGGCCATCCTCGCCAAGGCCGAGGCCCTGGTGGTGCAGGCGACGAACGAGAGCGAGCTCACCGCCGCCGCCACCGTGCTCTTCCCGGCTGCGCCGACGCCCGAGTCCGACGGCACCTTCGTGAACTTCGAGGGCCGGGCCCAGCGCTTCGAGATGGCGTACTGGCCGCGCTTCGACGCCCAGCCGCACTGGGCACTCGCCGGCGAGGTGGGGATAACCCTCGGGCTCACCGCCCGTTGGCCCACCGCCCGGGACGTCTTCGAGGACCTCGGCCGGCGTGTCGCCGACGACCTCCCCGGCTACCGCTGGGACTCCTTGCCGTCCATCAGCCGCCGCAAGTCGCTCGTGCCGCTCGCTGCCGGAACGGTGGACGGGCGCCTCCCCGGCTACCGGGAGCGCATGCCACTCGACGGGAGTGGGAACGTGGTGTGGAGCCGGCTGCCCAGCCGCTGAACAGGAGACCCCCGTGAAGCGATTCGTCGGCATGTGGCTCGTCATCGGCGCGGTGCTCCTGGGCCTGTTCGCGCTCTTCGAGGTCTTCTACCTCTTTGCCGGGCTCGCCGCGTCGGTGGCGGTGAGCCTCGGCGCGCCCCCTTTCTACGGAACTGCGATCGCGAACACCGTCACCCTCATGGCCGTCCTCCTCATGACGGTGGCGGCGCTCCTCACCGTGGCGGAGCGCAAGTGGTCGGCGGCCATGCAGGACCGGGTGGGCGCAAACCGCATCCGCGTCTTCGGGACCGCGCTCGGCGGCGTCCCCTACCTCCTCGCCGATGCCCTGAAGATGCTGACGAAGGAGGCCACCTACCCAGCGGCGCGTTCCCGGCTCCTCTTCGAGCTGGCGCCGGTCATGGCCTTCGCCCCTACCTTCGCGCTGTTCGCGGTGGTGCCGGTGGGCCCGAGCGTGGAGGTGTTCCGGCAGCCGGTGGCCCTGATCGTGGCGAACCCCGACGTGGGCCTCCTCTGGATCTTCGCCCTCGCCGGGCTCGCCGTGTACGGGACCACCCTCGCCGGCTGGGCCTCGAACAGCCGGGCCGGCCTCCTCGGCGGGGTGCGAGCCGCGTCCCAGATGATCAGCTACGAGGTCTCGCTCGGCCTGTCGCTCGTCGGGGTCATGCTCGCCTACCGGACGCTCAACATGCAGGACATGGTCGTTGCCCAGGGGAACCCGGTCTTCGGGCCGGTACCGGCTCTCGGCGTCCTCCTCCAGCCGCTCGGCTTCTTGGTGTTCTTCACGAGCACCTTCGCCGAGACCAAGCGCGCCCCCTTCGACCTGCCGGAGGGGGAGAGCGAGATCGTCGGCTACTTCGTCGAGTACTCGGGGATGAAGTTCGGGATGATGTTCCTCGCCGAGTTCGTGGAGGTGGTGATCCTAGCCGGCGTGGTCACCGCCGTGTTCCTCGGGGGCTGGCACCCCATCCTCTTCGAGGGGTGGCTCAAGGACCACCTCGCCCCGCTAGCCTTCGCCGGGATCGGCGCCACCGCCTTCATGGCGAAGGTGGTCCTCCTCTGCTGGCTGCAGCTCGTCATCCGCTGGCTCCTCCCGCGCTTCCGCTTCGACCAGATCCAGGCCCTCTGCTGGAAGATGCTCCTCCCCGCCGCCCTCTTGAACCTCTTCGTCACCGCCGCCGCCGTGCTCATCGACCCCACCCTCACGGTTCTCGCCTGGGTGGGCGCGGTCGAGATCGTCGCCATCTTCGGCGTGACCGCCGCCGTGGCCCGCTCGCCGGTGGCGGGCGGGGCTCACGGCCACGAGGGCGGGCACGCCGCCCACGCCGCCGGACACTGACCATGCCCTACCAGCTCAAGAACCAGCCCGCCGACGCCCGCGAGAAGCTCTACTTCCCGGAGATCTTCCGGGCCCTCGGCATCGTCATCACCACCTTCTGGCGGAACGCTTTCTTCTCCCGGGACGCGAACCCCGACGTCCTGGCCCGCGACATCCGTCGGAGCCGCGTCACCACCATCCTCTACCCGGAGGAGAAGATGACCTACGCCCCCGGGTACCGGGGGCTGCACCGCCTGGTGCCGCGCGCCGACGGAAGCCCGCGCTGCGTCGCCTGCTACATGTGCGCGAGCGCCTGCCCGGCGCAGTGCATCTACATCCAGGCCGCCGAGGTCGAGGGCGACCCCATCGAGAAGTACCCTTCGAAGTTCGTCATCGACGAACTCCGCTGCGTGGTCTGCGGCTTCTGCGTGGAGGCCTGCCCCAAGGACGCCATCCGCATGGACACGGGCGAGCACCCGGCCCCCACCTACGACCGCGGCGGGCAGATCTACGACGAGAAGCGGCTGCTCCGGGGGCCGCCGGTCTCCTACGACTACGACCCCTGGCTGCGGCGCGGCGCCCGCCTTCCGGAGCCGGACATGAAGCGGATGCGCGACCTCGCCCGCCCCTTCGCGAAGGACGCGAACGACGAGTTCAGCCAGACCCCCGGGTTCTCGGTGCGGGCGCTCGCCGGAGAGGCGAAAGTCCGGGCCCAGGGAGATTCGAAGTAGCGAGCCCCCGCAACTCAAGTCCCGGCGGGCGGGAACGCGGCCCCGGGAACCTCCCGCTGCGCGAGCGGGGCGATCCGCTGGAGGAGGAGGAGGCCGGGAACGGCCGCCACCGCCGCCATCACGAAGAACGAAGGGTACCCGAGCCGCTCGGCTAGCCAGCCGCTCGGAGGCCCGGAGGCCCAGCGCCCCAGGCCGAAGAGGCTGGAGAGGAGCGCGTACTGCGTGGCGCTGTACTGCCGGTCGCAGAGGCGGGTGACGAGGGCGAGCTGGGCGGAGGTCCCCATGCCCTGCGAGGCGTACTCCCCGGCGATGGCGAGGTAGGTGGCGAAGCGGGTCACTTGCGCCACCCCGGCGCCGCCGCACAAGGACACGTCGGCGACCGGGTGGGTGGCCGCGGCGGCAGCGTAGAGGAGGCTCCCGGCTGCCTGGGCCAGGCCGAAGACCCACAGGGCCCGGCCGAGCCCCATCCGCGTCATCAGCGCCGCCCCGGCGCCGGCCCCGGCGATGACCGACACCGTGCCGATGGTCTTCACCGCCAGACCGATCTCGGCGTTCGAGAAGCACAGGTCCTTGAGGAAAGGGTTCACCATCGAGAGGCCGAGGTTGTCGCCGAACTTGTAGAAGACGAGGAAGAGGGCCACGGTGAGGGCGCGCGGTCGCGCGAAGTAGCTCCGCAGGGGCTCGAAGACCGCCACCGCGAGCGAGGCGGGCGCCGCCGGGGCAAACCGGGGACTCGGTGCGGAGAGGGTCAGGAGCATGAAGAGGAGGAAGAGCGCGCCGAGCCCCGAGAACACGAGCGGCCAGGGGACCCACTCCGAGGCGAAGATGGCGAGGGCTCCGGAGAGGAGCATCCCCACCCGGTACCAGAGGATGCGGAGCCCGCTCGCCGGCCCGACCTCGTCGGGCTCCAGGATCTCGACGGCGTAGGCGTTGAGGGCGATGTCCTGGGTGGCGGAGAAGAAGGCGAGGGCGAGCGCCAGGACGGCGATCCCGAGGGCGGCCCCGGCGGCGAGCACCGCCCGGCCCTGCTCCAGGACGAGGTTTCGGGCAACGAAGGCGGCGAGCGACCCCATCCCCGCCGCGAGCGCGAGTTGCATGGCGAGCACCCAGCTGCGGCGCCGGTCCGGCCAGGGCCAGAAGTAGCGATCGACGAGCGGGGACCAGAGGAACTTGAGCGTCCAGGGGAGCGACACCATCTGGAGGAGCCCGATGGCGCGGAGGCTCACCCCGGCGCCGCGCAAGAACACCTGCAGGGTCTGGAGCACGAACCCGAGCGGCATTCCCTCGGACACCGATAGGAGCCCGAGGATCTGCACGCGCCGGTTCCGGATGGAGGCCAACGAAGCCCGAGCCTAAGGCGGACCCGGGCTGGCGTCGAGTCCGCGTCCGCCGGGTAGGTAGGCCGCGCCTCTACCCGGCCGGCCGCACCGCCCGGGCGAAGGACTCGAGCGGTTGCGTGTTCAGGACCTCGCCGCGCGTCACCCAGCCGCGGCGCGCCACGAGCGCGGAGAAGCGGAGGTTCCTGAGTCCGGCCACCGAGTGCGCGTCCGTGGTGAGGACGAAGGGGATGCCGCGCGCCCTCGCGAGCCGGAGGAAGCGGGGCTCCATGTCGAGCCGGTGGGGGTCGCCGTTCACCTCGATGGCGCAGCGGGACCGAGCGGCGGCGTCGAGCACCTCCTCCATGCCGAGGCCGTAGGGCTCGCGCTCGAGGAGGAGACGGCCGGTGGCGTGCCCCCAGATCTTGAAGAAGGGGAGGGTGAGCGCGCGCACCAGCCGCCGCGTCATCTCCGCGGAGTCCATCTTCATCCGGGAGTGGACGCTGGCGATGACGACGTCGAGTTGCTCCACGATCTCGTCGGGCCAGTCGAGCGCCCCGTCCTCGAGGATGTCCGCCTCGGTCCCCCGCAACAGCCGGATGCCCACCTCCTGCTCCACCCGCTCAATCTCCTCCCACTGCGCCTTGAGGCGTGAGACGTCGAGGCCGCCGGCGTAGGCGGCGCTCCTCGAGTGGTCGGTGACGGTGAGGTAGCTGAGCCCCATGGACTTCGTGGCCCGGGCCATCTCGGCTAGGGAGGCGCGGCCGTCCGACCACAGGGTGTGGACGTGGACCATGCCTCGCACGTCCTCCTCGCGGACGAGGGGCTCCGGGAGTCGGCCCTCGAGCGCCGCCTCGATCTCCCCCTGGTCCTCGCGGAGCTCCGGGGGGATCGGCTGCATGCCGAGGAGGCGGTAGACGTCGTCCTCGCTCGCCACCGGGACCCGGGTGCCGTCCTCGAGGCGGGTTACCCCCCACTCGCCGAGGGAGTAGCCCCGTTCCCGGGCAAGGCCCCGGAGCTTCACGTGGTGGGCCTTGGAGCCGGTGAGGTGGTGGAGGAGCGTCGGGTAGTCGGCGGCCGGGGCGATGCGCAGGTCCACTTGCAGGCCCCCCGCCAGGCGGACG
>Ga0335077_10003213_pt1 | contig 19669 bp, 15 predicted proteins | sample Lox_Sample_31_FD_207151 | JGI IMG/M metagenome (GOLD analysis project Ga0335077, IMG submission 207151) | Soil microbial communities from Loxahatchee National Wildlife Refuge, Florida, United States - Lox_Sample_3.1 | ecosystem: Environmental > Terrestrial > Soil > Wetlands | place: USA...
GCTTTGCTGGCGGTGCCGGCCGCGACATGCCGACTCGCCTCCAGCCCGTACCGCTCCAGCAAGACCGGGGCTAGCGCTCCTTCGGCTACCTTCACGAAGGCCATTCTGCCGTCACCGTCGCGGTCGACGCGGATGAAATCTCCCAGCTTTACCTGCCGGGTTGCCACCAGGTCCGCCAGAGGAAAAACAATGTGCCGTTCGATGGCCCGCTTCAAGTGACGCGCGCCATACTTCATGTCGGTTCCCTCGCTGATCAGGAATTGCTTTACTGAAGGCGTACAACTGAATACGAACTGGTTGTTGCCGGTGGTTTGAAGAATGCGCTGCTGCAACATGCCCAGCTCGATTTCGAGGATCTGTTCCAAATGTTCGGCACGCAGAGTGCGGAAGACCACGACTTTGTCGATGCGGTTCATGAACTCGGGGGAAAACTTGCGGCGGGCGGCGTCCACCGCGGTGCTATCAATCTTGTTGTCGAGCCGGGCGTCCGCGTGGGCCGGCTTGTGAACGAATCCCATGCTGCCGTTGATGAGGTCGCTCATCTCCCTTGCCCCAAGGTTGGAGGTCATGATGATGACGCATTGCGAAAAATCGATTCTACGATTGTCACCCAGCGTCAAGGTGGCCTTATCGAGAATACCGAGCAGCAGTTGCCACAAGGCGTCGGAGGCCTTTTCGATCTCGTCGAAGAGCAGGATCGACAGCTTGAGCTTTTCTGTATGCCACCGGTCCAGCGCCTCTTGCGTCAGCAGAGGGTGGGTCTCACGATGACCCAGATAGCCCGGGGGCGAGCCGATCAGCTTTGCGATCTCATGCGAATGCTGGAACTCAGCGCAGTCAATTTTGATGCAGGCGCCCGGGTCGCCAAACAGAACCTCCGCAACGGCCTCGACGACACGAGTCTTGCCGGACCCCGTCGGCCCCAGAAACAGGAGATTGCCGACCGGGCGGCGGGGAGGATTCAAGCCGGCCAGAAACATCTGATAAATTTCGGTGATTTTCTTGACCGCGGAATCCTGCCCCACGACCCGGCGCCGGAGGGCGATTTCAAACTCCTGCGTGTCGGCGCTGCGTCGGGTGGGATCCAGAGTTTTGTTCAGTCCGGTTTTCATTTCGTGCGCCATTTTCAGCCCTCCAGGGATAAATTCCTATTGCTCCACCTAACCTGGGGCCCAGGACGTACTTATGATGTGCAAGCAAGAGGCCAAGGGCTCAGCAGGAGCCGACCCTCTCGCAAGTACGGCATAAGCCTGCACTTGAGTGTTGCTGCTCTTCCAGATTGGCACTTGCAGTCTGCTGGGGCAACGGCAGGTGCCAGCCCGCTGACACCCGTGGCCGAGCGATAAAACTTAGGCTTTTCAGTGGCTTGCAGGTGGCGAGGGGCTCTCCGGCCGAACTCCAGAGTGTTGCCCGCACATGCAAGGCAGGTGAACAGATGGCGATTGACCAATTGCGAAAACTGATTGTCGCGCGCGAAAACCCAGCAACTGTTACACATTCGGCAAGGACTGCAATCGCCGCCGTATTGTCGTTGCTGGTCGCCCGGCTGTTTCGGCTGCCGGAAGCCTACTGGGCTTCCATCACAACCTTAATTGTCATGCAATCGACTCTTGGAGCGGCTCTGCCCATCTCAGCGCAGCGCTTCGCTGGAACAGCCGTAGGCGCGGCCGTCGCAGCCGTGGTTGGCACCTACTTCCCTGGCAATGTTCTGGTTTATGGTATCTGCGTTTTCGTGCTTGGACTTGTGTCGGCCATATTTCGGGTGGAGCGCAGTGCCTATCGCTACGCCAGCATCACGCTGGCGATCGTCATGCTCGTTCCCCGCCCCAATAACGAATGGGTGATAGCGATCCACCGGTTCTTTGAAGTCTCGATAGGAATCGCCGTCGGCCTGGCGGTTACTGCCATCTGGCCCGAGCGCAGGATTGAGTGATCGGCGGCGTAGGACACGAAGGCAATTCGCGGCCCTATTTTTGGGTTTTCGTTGTAAGCCTGCGAAAAAGGAATTCCTGGGCCACGCTGCTGACCAAGCGTTCGGCGGTGCCAAGGGCAAAGTTCCCGAACACCAGGCCTGCCCCACGATTCGACTGGGGATAATAGGCGTTCGAAATGGCAGCCGCTGCCAGGTCGCCCCCTAGGCTTGAGTAGTTTGGCTGCAGACGTCCGTTGTCTCCCCGGCAGACAAATGGGTTAGAGAGTGCGTGGAGAAGGCGAGATTTCGTTGTTCCCGTGCCTTGATAGAAGTAACGCGGGTCCTGGTGCAGAAGCGATGGCAGGATCGCCCCGCCAATCATAATGTCGCTAAGGCCATTGGCAGCAGTGACTCCAAACCGCTGGCCGTATCCCTTCGCGCCCTGCTGGAAGTCTGGACTGTTTGCCGCCTGGCGTACCCCAGCAACGAAGCCTACACCCATGGCGGTGACTGGATCAACGGAGATTTTCATAGCAAGCTGGAACTTGAGTTTTGTAGTGAGCGGCGCGGGATCGCGATCGTAATTAACATAAAAATTGGGGATGAAGCCCAGGATGCGCTGCTTTTCCTGCACTGCGACCTGTTCGGTGGCGACCTCTACCGGCGAGTAACCCACATTAACGCTGGTTTGCACCCCTTCAAGCTGAAGTTTGCAGCCAGTCAGGATTTTGTACTGGCCTGGCTCGAGCACAACGGAGGCTGAGGTCCAATCTGCAAATCCATTGGCTTGGATCGTGACTCGGTAAGGGATTCCTGACCGAACATCGTGCAATTCAAAGAAGCCATCCTCGTTTGCCACAGTGGTATAGGGCTCGCTGGATCCGGGACCTTGCAGAACCACAGTGGCGCCCGGAACGGGATCGCCGTTCGGATCGGTTACAGTTGCAGCAATACGGCCGGGCCGCTCGTCTGAGGTCGGCACCTTTTTTGCCAGCGCTGGGGCCGTCAACATCGCGATCAAGACTGCCAGAGAGACTATCCGGCAAGGAATTCGCAACTTGTAATTCATATACCAGGCCTAATTAACAAAAGCCGCCGCAACATGACCTCAAAGCTCCTAGTCGCTGAATCTGGTAAACAGGCAGCGCGAGTCCGGGGACTGTGGTTCCTGTGTCTGCCGCATTGGGCAGCAGCAGAGCGAGCACCGCACCGTGCTGAGGTGCATCCCCTCCTCCGGTAGTTTCAGGTAGCCGCAGTGACAGCGATAGAGCAAGTTATTTTCACTCATGGTTTGGTTGTCCTTCATTGCCGTCCGTCTTAACGATTTGCGCTTCGCGCAATCGTCTATCTGGAGGTCGAACACCTGGCGGGATTGCAAACGCGCCCCAGAACTGCGTACATGAGATTTCCGAGGTGATTGAGGATCGCCGGCAGCATCCCAGCCGGAAACTGTATCTGCCGGTCCATGTCTTCGGGCTCGAAAATCGTGACCTTTTCCTCTTCTCTGATGATCTCAAGAAAGGGACGCCTCCGATGTCGTAAACAGTCTTGATTTCCCTTGTCATAAGCATGAATCCCCTTTCTCACAAAAATGTCATTACCTAGTCACCCCGACCTCCGGCTTTGGACGCCCACCCGTCCGATGCGGCGGGCCACTCGGCGATGTGAGGATCCAGGCGCCGCTGCCGATGCGAAAGTCGAAATGGCAGACCGGTGTCCCTGGCCGAATGCCGTCGTACGCTTAAGCGGGTCTGGGGTCGAAAATGTGCGACCAACACAGCGAGTAAGCTTGCGCTGGTTGGCGAAGGCGCTCTCCCAGACCGCCCGCCAATCTCTTCCGCATCGGCCGTGGCAATTGAATTCCTTCGAGCGTCCACCCATTTGCCCGCCACACTCGGGACAGACCAAGTTTCGAATCGCCGATATGCACTCTGCGCTGATGCCAGTCAACGCCGCGTTGATCAACTGCATACACACCTCGCAACAGAAGCTTGCCGCCGTTCGAGAATCAATGGCGGGAATTGATTGATGCGCTCTACAGGAGCGCGTATGTCGGTCTTGCCGTCTTCGGAGCGGACCCGGTCTGCATCGGCTCTCCGGCGGGGGCACAAGCGATTGATTGATACTCTTGTCGCAATATGTTCCACAACCGCGCGACCGCTTCAATGCACGGCCGGCAGAGCTGCTGCTCCGGCTCCCGATGACTTGAACTACACAACTCGCACTTCATAACGACCTTCCCGGCCTGAGTATCACGTGGGCCTATCCCCAGTTGAGCATTTTGAATGCCGCAAAGGGCCTCGCCTGGAGTCGGAGAAAGTGATTGGATAATAGGAGGATAGAAAGGTCGGACTGGTTGGCCGTGTCAAAGACTACAAACGGAACCGGGGGGTTCCTTGGCAGGTGTCGACTGATTGACACCGCGTGCAGCAGCGTCTTCGAACCAAACGACTGCAACTGCGCCGGCTAAGAAGGAGCGAACGCCGCAGAGGGGCGGTGCCACACTTTCGTAAACACTTGCCGACTTCTCGTGAGTAATCTCCTACAAACCCTAGTGCTGTATCGGATGCGCCCCACAGTCAGTGTGCAGGTAGGCTCGGTGCTACGGGGCGCGTCCGATACAGCGGTTTGAAGGGAGCCGCCCTTGGGGAGGAGTTTATGGATATTCGATGGTCTTGGGGGCTGTGAGAGAGGCTCCGGAAACAGCTACTGGAGTTGGAAACAGCAAAGGCAGAACTGTTTTGGTTGAAGTTGCTGGTGGTAGGAGTTGGATTTTGGGCTGAGGTTGGGAGCGGATGACTTGTTGGGAGGCAAGCAGGGCGCACACCGCCTGCTGGCGGTGATGAGCACCGAGTGGGGGAGCTTGGAATTGTAGTTTCATGCGGCGACTCCGGAGAGGGAGGGTGGCGAACGGAGCTGGAGTTGGGCGGCGGTAAGTCTCTCGATGACCACCATGGGGCCGCCACACTGGGGACAGAGCCAGAGCGGTCTGGTTTCTTTGGCCGTGGATGCTTCTGGTTGGGTTTGCGGCTGGACCACTGCGAGGGCTTGCCGGCAAAGTGGCAGGAGAGTGGCCCGCCGCCGGTTGGCGAGAAAGCCAAAATGGCGAATGCGGACGAAGCCTTTGGGGAGCACGTGCAACAGAAAGCGGCGCAGGAACTCATCGAGCGATAAGCTCATCACTTTCTGTTCATTGTGGTGAGCCGAGTCGCGCCAACGAAAGGTGACTTGGCCGTCAGCCAACGAGATCAGGCGATGGTTAGAGATGGCCACGCGATGGGTGTAGCGGCCGAGATACTGGAGCACGCATTCGGGGCCACCGAAGGGTGGTTTGCAGTAGACCACCCAGTTCTTTCGAAACAGTGGTCTTAGCCAGCAGGCGAAGGTCTTGGGCTGAGCCAGCAGGGCCAACTCGCCGGAGAAGCGGAGCTGACGGTGTTGGAAGGCGGACTTGAGGCCGGCGACGAATTTACCACGAAATACGCGACGCAGCACCGGGCGGGGAAGAAAGAAGCGAGGGCGGGATCGAATCCATCGAGTATGGTCGAGCGAGAGGCCGCCGGCAGGAACGACACAGTGAACATGGGGATGAATCTGGAGCTTCTGGTTCCAGGTATGCAGCACACTGAAGAAGCCGATCTCGGCCCCGAGACGTCGGGGATTGCGGGCGACCTCGAGGAGAGTTTCTGCACTGGCACGGAGTAGCAGATCATAGATGATCTTTTTGTTCTGCAAAGTCAGGGGCGCCAGCTGCTGAGGCAGAGTGAAGACGACATGGGCGTAGGGCGAGGGGAGAAGTTCGCGGCGCCGTGCTTCGAGCCAGTGTTCGCGGGCACCGTTCTGACACTTCGGGCAATGCCGGTTTCTGCAGCTGTTGTAGGAGATGGCGGCGCGATGTCCACAGCGGGAGCACTCATCGATATAGCCGCCGAGGGCGGCGGTGCGACAGCGGGCAATGGCCAGCCAGACCTTGATATGGGCCCAGCGGATCCACTGGCGGTTGCGCTCGATGAAGGCCGTTCCAGCCGTGCGGACCAGGTCAGCCACCTCCAGAGGTGGCCGAATCATCTACTCCTCCTGCGGTGACCTGCCTTTTAGCTTGAGCGAATCCAGAGGACTGGCCGTGGCCTGGAGGTGACGTCGCGAAAGATGAAGGTAGATCGAGGTCTCTCTCAGATCATGATGTCCCAGGAGCAGCTGAATGGTGCGCAGGTCAGCACCGTTTTCGAGCAAGTGGGTAGCGAAACAGTGGCGCAGGGTGTGGGGATGGACCCTATTCTGCAGTCCAGCGCGTCGGGCGGCCTGACGGCAGGCGTGATAGACGGTCTTGGGGGTGATCGGATGACCCGCCCTATGGTTACAGCCCCCGGGGAACAACCACTGCGCAGGTTTGCGCTTTAACCCGCGCCAGTAGTCGCGCAAAGCTTCCAGCAGGATGGGACTGAGCATGACATCCCGATCCTGACAGCCTTTCCCGCCGCGGATGTGGATGACCATGCGTCGGCTGTCGATATCGGGGATTTGCAAGCGAGCCAGTTCGGCGCGCCGTACCCCGGTGCCATAGAGCGTCATTAATACAATGCGATGAAACCGAGTCGATGAGGAGGGCAACTTCTTCTGGGCTCAATATGCTGGGCAGATGTCGCGCCTTCTTCGGATACGGCGTATCGGCCACGCTCCAGGGCTTCTTCATCGTCTGGATGAAGAAGAAGCGCAGCGCGGCCAGCCGTTGCGTGACGGTATGTGCGGCGAGTTTCCGCTCGCGGAACAGATATGCCTGGTACTCGCGGATGTGCTCCGGACCGAGCTGGTCAGGAGGACGCTTGAAATAACGAGCGAAGTCCTCAATCGTCTGGATGTAGCAGTCTTTGGTAGTCTGGGCGTAATTACGACGCTCGAGTTCCTCGAGCATCATTTTGCGAAGGTGGGTCATAAGTCATCTCCTTATGCCCCCACCCTATCTCTTCATCTCGTTTACAGCACTGCTGCTGACACCGAGCACGCGAAAGCGTCCGCCGCAAAGCGGCTCCGTTCAAACCCATTTCTGGACAAGCTGGCGTAGCCGGTGCTGCCGCTCGTCAAAGTCGTGTTCGAAGTCGCCCCGGCGATGAGGTAGACACTTCATTTAAGGCATGAAAAAGCCCTCTCCTGCTTATCGGGAAGAGGGCCACTGTAGTCGAAATGTGTGTTTTTAGTCTCGATCAACAACGGGAGCCGAGTTGGTGAAGCTGCTCGGGAACCGAACGGTTTTCTCACCGGGATAGGGCCGCGTAAAGCCGGTGGCCTCGTACCAGTCGTAATGGCTGACGGTGTCCGGGTCTTCGGCGTCGGGCTTGTGATATTTACCAGCGAAGATCTGCGCCTTCTCTTTGAGCCAAGCAGCCCTTACAGCCGCGACCTTAGGGCTCTCCTTTGTTTGGGGTTTTCTAGCGGATGCCAGGGACATACAAGTCGTACCCGAAGTCAGCGGGTATTCGGCCTGCACGTGCGTCCAAGGCTGGAAGTTTTCCTGGGGTGGATTGTCGGTGAAGAGCGTCCTCATCGGCGAGGCCCACAGGTCGAACTGGTTCATGGGTGTGATACCGAGAATCTGCTCGATCGTACGGGTCATGTTGACCTGGGTGTAGAAGGTGTGTTCGGTGGGGCCGTTCTGGTTGACGTAGGGGCTGATGACATAGCCCGGGCTGCGGTGGCCGTCGATGTGGTCCACGCCGTTCTGCGCGTCGTCTTCCTCGACGAAGATCGCCGAAGTCGACCAAATGGAGCTGTGGGTGATGGCGTCGACAAAACGGCCAAGCGCCAGGTCGTTATCGGCCTGCATGGCCATGGCGTTCGGTGGTCCGCCGGTGTGGTCGGAACTGATCCACATGAACTCCAGCTGAGGCACCGTACCGTTAGCCACGTCGTTGGCGAAGTCCTGCTTCCAGATATCGACGCGGAACTGGTCCGGGATGCCCAAGTCGAACTGCGGATAGTTCTGAACCGTGTTATTGAGCAGGTTCGGGAGCGGGGTGTACGACGAGACTGTGTTGTAGTAATACAGTTGCTGTTCCTTACCATTTTCGTATGCCTGTGTGTCGTCATAGAACTGGCACCAGCTCGGCTCCTGGTGGCCACCGCCCGGCGGGCTGAATAGGTTGAACTCGACGTACTCGCCGTAGTTCTTAAAGGAGACGTTGGACTTCACAGCCTGGTCCCAGAGATGGCCCGCGTTCTGGTAAGCGATGGAATCGCCGCCGTTCGAGGGGTAGTCGCGGATCCAGTCGGGCGACTGAATGTCGTCGGAGTAGGGCGCCATGGCCTGAACGATCCAGTTGTGGCCGTCGGCCGACTGCCGACTCGGGTCGTAGAAGTTGTCCAAAAGCGGGAAGCGCTGGACCAGCGAGTGAGCGTTGGGCGTGTAGATGCCGCCGAAGACCGCAAGCGTGGGGTCGCCATTGCCGGCGGGTACGTCGCCCAGGATCTGATCGTAGGTGCGGTTCTCACGAATGATTACAAACACGTGCTTGATAAACGAGGGATCGCCGATCTTCTTCGGGATTGCAACCGGCGGGTTACTCGGCTTGCCGCCCCAGGCCCCCGAGATATTCGCCGCCAGATCCCAGTGATTGTTCTGGAAGACCTGCACCGACATCTGGGCCAGCATTGCGCTGCCCGGAATGGGAACAATGCTGACGGTGCCTTGGTCCTGGTGGCTGTTGAAGCCGCACACGCCATAGTAGCTGGTGCAATTATCGGTGATATCCGTGTTCGTGGTGCCGATGCCCTTGTCGTTGGCAACGAGCAGCAAACTGTCCGGCGTGTCCAACACAACCGAACTCGGCGCATAGCCGACCGGGATCATGCCTTTGATGGGCTTCGATGCGCCGGCGCTAAGGTCGACGACGGCGACGGCATTGGCGTTGTAAAGCGCGACGTAGGCGATGTTATTCACGGCGTCAACGGCGATCGAGTTCGGCGCCGCACCATAGGCCGAAGGGCCGGACCCCGGTGACGGTGGAATGGCCGTCTGGCCGAACACTCCGATTGGTAACCCAAGGTTGATCTTACGTACCTCCGTGTTGCTGGACGTGTCGATCACGGAGATGACGTCGCTATAGGTATCGGCGGCTAACAGGTACTGGCCCCAAAGAGCCATACCGGTCGGGTGCAGACCGGTCAACGTGATGGTGTTGGTGAGCGAAAAGGAGCCCAGATTCACCACGGAAATCGTGGCGGTGGCGATGGCGCCCGTCGGATTGACCGCGACGACATTGGTGCCGTTGGAGTATCCCTGGAAGTCGTCCGGGGTAGCAACCCGGCCGGCCTCATTGGAGACATAGGCGATGCCACCGTCGCTCGAGAGCACGATGCTGTTCGGGACATTACCCACGCGAATTTCCGCAACCTGCGTCGGGGGGTTCGTGGTCAGGTCGATCTTGGTCAGCGAATCGTTCGTGTCCAGCACGGAGTAGGCAGTCTTGCCATCCTTCGTAATCGCGAGGCCGAGGGGATAAGCTGTGTTCGACGAGACGGTCTGGCCGCAGGGAATCTCGGCGCTCCCCGTAGTTCCCGGAGGGCTGTTCGGGAAACAGGTGATGAAGTTAAGGTTCACCGGAAGATTGATTTGAGTCACATAGGTCAGCAGGCCGTTAGGCCCGACACTGGCGACGGTAACGTAGCTGTTGTCTTGGCTGAACAGCAGCTGGCTGCCGTCCTGCGTATAAGCGATTCCGGCGGTGCTGCCGTTTGCATGGCCGTTCGGCACAAACTCCTGCAGAATAGCGCCGGTAGTTACGTCGAGGACCTGGATGGCACCAGACACCGCTTTGGACCCCAAGGTAAGGACGGCGGCGGTGCGATGGCCATTGGAGAGCGGATTGGGATTGAGTGCGATGGCTTTAGCGCGAACCCCGGTGCCGGTGCTTTCAGTGGCAACCAGGTTGACTTGGGTTCCGGCGGGGGTGATGATCTGACCATTACCCACCACCCACGCGCCGTTTCCCAGCGGGCCGACGGGGTAGGTTGGGAAGTACTGGGACTGAGCGAACGCGGAAACGCTCAGCCCCACCCACAGCAGGCTGGCGATCAGGCCCGTCAGGATCCGAGAACGACTGCGAAACGAATTCATCTGCATAAAACTTTTCCTCCACGAAGGAACTGGCTCAGGTTTGCACTGCCTAACGTTTTCAGTTGATGGGTGGCAAAGGTAATACTGGACAGCGAGGCAAGTGTAAGTGAGGAATCCGCACAGCCAGATGACGCAAACATTACGTTTTTGTCATGTGGTGATTGGGCACTGCCGGCGCGTGGCCTTGCTCGGCTATTGGCATATGGAGCGTGACCCTCGTGCCCTGTCCAAGTTGACTGGCAATTTCAACTTTCCCGCCGTGCAGGAGCATGATGCTCTGCACGATCGATAACCCCAATCCGGTACCGCCGGACGCTTGGGAGCGCGATGCATCCACTCGGTAGAAACGGTCGAAAACTTTCGGCAGGGCCTCCGGCGGAATACCCTCGCCGGTGTCGGAGACCTCGATGCGGACCGTCGAGGCTTCCACGTCAGTTCCCAGCGTCGTCCCCAGAATGATCGCTCCGCCGGGTGGCGTGTGCGCAACCGCATTCGAAACCAGATTGCCAACCGCCCTTTGCAAGAGAGTGCGATCCAGTTCGGCGATGACCGGCTCGGGACCGACAGCCGTTGTGAGCGAGATACCGCCATCTTCAGCAGAAGCTTCGTAGTACTGACGCACCCCATCCAGTAATTCGGCGACATTGACGCGTTCGCGATGCAGGTGGTTCAGCGGGCTCTCTGCTCGAGCCAAGAACAAGAGATCGCTGATGAGGTCCGACAGGCGCACGGCTTCTTCCAGACAGGACCCAAGCACATCGCGGTACTCATCGACGGTGCGGGCGCGGGCCAATGCCACTTCCGCTTCGCCGCGGATGTTATTCACAGGCGTGCGCAGGTCGTGCGCAATATCGGCGGAGAACTTGGAAATCCGCCCGAAGGATTCTTCTAGGCGGTCGAGCATTTTGTTGAAAGTGTCAGCAAGGGACGCTAGTTCAAATGGATAGCCTTCCGGCGAAATGCGCTCGCGCAGATTCGTTGAGCTGATGTGGCGAGCCGTGGTTGCAATCTCTTCGACTGGCCGAATGCCATGACGCGCAACCTGGTATCCGATCAGGGGGAAGATCGCGAATGCCCCCAGAAGAATTGCGAAAAACCAACGCCGGTAGCGGGCCAGCAATGCCTCCTGCTGCGAGCGGTCGATAGCAATTTCAATGGTGTCCGTTCGCGTCGAAGGCGAGCCGACTTCCGCGGGCGCGCTGGTGACGCGAAAAGATCGTCCGTGCGTCCCCGTCATCGAGAAAGGCCGATCTGGCCGGCCCCGTATTACGCTGGCGAGCTGCGAAAGGTCCAATTGCCCCGCCATGCCAGGGGTTGTCAGCAATGGTGTGCCGGATTCGTCAAGCAGCCGAATGTAGAATTGCTGATATCGTCGGGCGGCCGCTTCCAGCTCAATTTCCTCTCGCAGCCCATCCCAGTCATCAGGCCGCTCGCGCAAAAGCGTGCGCACTACATGGAGTTTATCGGCGAGAAACAGATCAGTACTTTTCTCCAGTTCCGAGCGCAGCACCAGGTAGAGGCTGAGCGTCGCGACGAATACCAGAAGTAGACCCGCCAGCGCATAGCTGGCCGTCAGGCGAAAGGCCAAAGTCCTCCACCAGGGAGCGGAGCCATTAGTCGCATTCCAGGACATAGCCGGCGCCCCGGACGGTATGGATGAGTTTGTGGGGAAAGGGTTCGTCGACCTTGCTGCGGAGCCGGCGGACGTTGACGTCGACCACGTTGGTATCGCTGTCGAAGTTCATGTCCCAGACCGATTCCGCAATGAGAGTTCGCGAGAGCACCTCACCGGCACGCCGCGCCAACAGCGACAACAGAAGGAACTCCTTGGTCGTCAAATCCAACCGGTGACCAGCACGGGTAGCGCGCTGGCGCAACAGATCGATTTCCAGGTCTTCAATGCGCAGGGTTTCCGGCTGGCGAGATGGACCTCGGCGAAGCAGCGAGCGTACACGGGCCAGCAATTCCGAAAAAGCGAACGGCTTCACCAGATAATCGTCGGCTCCCAGTTCGAAACCGCGCACGCGCTCGTGAACTGCATCACGAGCAGTCAAGAACAATACCAGCGCCCGCCGTCCGGCGTGACGTAAACGGGTCAGGATCTGCCAACCGTCGAGGCTGGGAAGCATCACGTCGAGGATCAGTAGATCGAAATCCATTTCCTGCGCCAGGTGCAGGCCTTCCAGACCGTCGCGCGCTACGTCCACGACGAAGCCCGCTTCACTAAGCCCCTTCTTTAGGAACTTCGCGGTTTTCGTTTCGTCTTCGATGACCAGAATTCTCATAAGTTCGGTTATCAGTCCGCTGTGACCCATTCAGAACGTGAACCCTGCGGAGAACGGCAACACGCGGGGCAGGGCAACCTTGAGGCTTTCTACGGTTCGCGCAGGTTGGTTTCTCCCTTCAAAACTGTAGTTTCAGCAGAAACTGGAACTGACGCGGCGTACCCATCCCTATCGGAGTTGTATTCAAAGGCAGATATATCCTGCCGAAGTCGGAAGCCGAAATAAGGCCATCCGGATTAGCAAACTGCGCTCTGTTGGCGATGTTGAACACCTCGGCCCGGAACTGCAGTTGTACGCGTTCTGTGAGAGGAAACCGTCTGGAAAGTGCCCAATCAGATTGCCAGACCCCGGGGCCCCGCAGGAAATTGCGAGGGACATCGCCGAACCCAGCCCGGCACGTGCCCCCCGGATAAAGCGGTTCTTTGGTCCCGGGGGTGCAAAAAGCCGCGAGATTGAAAACCCCGCCGGCCAAATACAGCGGCTGGCCGGGAACTAAGTTGGGACGCTGATCATTGGTGTTTCCGTCCGGACCAGTACCACTCGTCGTGAGGTTCACGGGGAAGCCGGTACGGGCGATGAAGATACTGCTGATCTGCCAGTAACTGAAAACGGCCCTCACGAAACCGTTTTGGGAAAGGTACGGCTTGCCTGCCCCAAAAGGAAGCTCATAGATGAAATTTGCATTGAACACATTACGGGCGTCGAAGGCGCTGTCGGCGCGCTCTCCACATTGCGCCGCCGCCCGGGGCCAGCAGGAAACATTCTGTGGCGTAATGGAGTCGCCGTCGCCGCTTCCATTGGAATCGTCGTCGATGCTGTGGGACCATGTGTAGTTGGCGGAGACGAGCAAGCCGTGCGAGAACGAGCGCTTCAGCGAGAGCGCCAGCGCGTTATATGAGCTGTTGCCGATGTTGCCTCGCCAAGCGATCTGCGAGAAAGCCGGGTAGGGGCGCAGGCCGGTGGGCGGGTCCGCGACGTTAACATAGCTTAACGACAGCAAATGAGTGCCTTTGCTGCCTACATAGGCCATATTAGCGACGAAATTGCCGCCCAGCGCATGCTCAAGGGAAAGCCCCCACTGGGTCACATACGAATCTTTACGATTCCGCTGTTCCGCGTTCGGTGATTGTGTACCCTTCGAGCAGACCGGATTGCCGTGCGAGTCTAGAACTAAGGGGTAGCTAAGCCCCGGGCAATTCTTCGGGGTCAGCGCATAGCTTAACACCTCGTTCTTATCGGGGATGTTCTGATCGTCCAATTGGCCGTCCTCGTGATAAATACCAAAGCCGGCGCGAATGACGGTCGTTCCGCCGTATTTGGCCGGGGCCCATGCGAAGGAGATGCGCGGATCGAAATCGGTATAATTCGGCGGGCCGAAGCTCGCGCCTACGCCGCAGTACCCTTGCGGCCCGCAGGTGGCGAAATCAAAAGGATTCCCGCGGCCCTGTACTTCGTGAAAAATCCCGAAATAGCTGTAACGCAGGCCCAGGTTCAGAGTGAAAGTCGGCCGCCACTTGAACTCGTCCTGGATATAGCCGAAAAACTGCGTCTTGCGCAGGCCGTTTACGGGATATTCGCCCGTGATACTGGCCTTGTAGGATTGGTTGGCCGCAAAGCTGGCGAGGGAGTTATAACTGATCGTGCCATAGTAGCTGCTCCCCTGATTCATCTGTATGCGGCGAACCTCGACTCCGGCCTTGATTACATTTCTCCCCTTGACCCAGGTTAGATCGTCAAGCCAGGAAAACGAATTGCCCACGCCGGTGCTGACACGGCCGTTGTTCAAGGAAGTGAGGCCCGCTACTGAGATCGCGTAGAGCTGTCCGGTAGGATTGAGAAAGTGGGTGTAGGTCGTGCCGCGGTTGAAACCAAACTTGAAGGAGTTGAGCAGGGTCGGAGAAAAGACGTGAGTCAGCGCGATGGCGCTATTGACCGGATAGGACGTAAGCTCCTCTCGTTCATCGAGATATTGCCCGGAGCTTGGGGAATAGGGGAGAAAGTAGTCGGCTTGGTCGATGTTGGCCCGCCAAAAAAGACTGGTCGCGTCCGAGAAGCGATAATCCAGGCGGAACATCCCCGAGTTTTCCTGGCCCACTTGACTGCCGTCCCCCACGAATTGAGAAATGTTTGGGTTGCTTGTAGGGTTCTGCCCTGTGGGATAGGCGTTGATGACCGGCGCAAGAGCTGGCGACTTCGCTAGCACCTGCGACCGAAAGGCATCACTAGGTACATACCCAATAAGAGTCTGACCCAGATCTTGCCGGTAGCCTTCGTAGGCAACAAAGAAAAAGGCCTTATCACGCACGATGGGACCGCCCAAAGCCCCTCCGAACTGATTCAAGTGGAACGACGGCTGGTGGTTTGGATTCAAGGAGTCAATCGGATCCGTGGCATCGAAGGCGCTGTTACGCAAGAAGTCGTATGCATCCCCATGGAATTGATTCGTGCCTGAAGGCGAGGCTGCACCTACCTGGCCCCCTCCCGTGGCGCCGGTCTGCGCCGTCCCGAGGATGGGCAGGATGCTGATCTCCTCGATGGTATCGAGCGGAATCGCTGCGCGAACGTAATATAGCTGGGACTGATTAATGACATAGGTGGCATCGATGCCGTCGTAGGTATAGTTATTATCGTCGCGGCCCCTGCCGGCATAGCGAATCGAACGCTGGTTGCCGGCGCCGGGTCCGCCGGCTGTGTCAACCGCTGTTGGAACCAAGGCGGTCAAGGTGGCCCAATTCTGCCCATTCAAGGGAAGTTCTTGGGCCTGTATGCGTTCAATGCCCGTGTTTAGCGTATTGTTAGTCTGATCCAGCGATTGCGGGGTGGTTGAAACATCCACCTGCTCTGTGGGTCCCGCGATCTTCAGCGTTACGTTGAGGATCCGGGTTTCTTGCAGCTTCTGCACCACATTGTCGAAACGCAGCGACTGAAATCCCCGCAAGTCAAAGGTGACGGTATAGGACCCAACCGGCAGTTTAGGAAAATAATAGGCTCCCTCCGCGGAAGATGTCGCCTTGCGTTGAAGCCGTGTAGCGACCTGTACTGCCGTCACTTCGACACCGGGCAGTCCTTGTCCGGAGGAATCGCTGACGGTGCCGGTCAATCCGGTGCTGGCCCATTGTGCCCAAGCGGGCGAGACAAGACAAAGGAGGATAAATAGCGCGCCTGAAAGCCGACCGCTGCGCCGCGACATCATTCCTCGGCAGAGTTCGTATCCCGAGTCCATTTTTTGTCGCATAAAACCTACTGACAGCTTGGATGGCTTGGTGACACTCGCACAGCGGCCTTGGCCGAGAGGCCAGGATGCATTGACAAGTGAGATTACACTCTTGTCATCTGCACAGTAATTTCTGATCCTCAATAGGAAATGAATGCACCGTTAATGTTCGTGCAAAATCCTGCTATCGGCGATAGGAGTTGCACGCCCCCCTCTGTTGAAGGGCGGTAAGGCGCACTCCCAACAACGCGGGCCAGCAGTCGATTTGATCGGCATAGGGGCGGCGGTCACCCGCCGACCCCTGCCACGCCACCGTGCGTACGGGTCCGTACACGGCGGTTCGAGTTGGTTGCGCTAACACCGATCGATCAAGGTCGGGAGTCCGAGCGATGTGAAGTAAGCATTGGAAAGCCCCACGGAGAGGGCTTTTGCCCGAGCGAGGTACCAGGGGCCGCGTCCACTGGCCGCCGTATTAGTGGCGAGTCGTGGACGAACTCCCAGCGCCAGCAGAGCTGCACGGCGACGGCGTGGTGTCCGCCATTGCCGCCACAGAGCTGCTCGCAATCGCAATCGAACCCAACGGGTCAGGTAATCAGCACCTCTGGCGTTTCACAGAAACCGAAGTAGCCGCGCCAGCCTCGCAGGTACGGAGCCAGTTCCGCTATCGTCTTCTCCATGCTGACGCCTTTGGCCCGACGCGTGGTGTCCCGGATTCGGTGCTTAAACCGTTCCACAGCTTTCGGCGCAATCATGCGCTTAAGGGCTGGACCGGCACTGAAGCTAAATCAAATCGTGCCGCCCGCGCGAGCCGAACTCATACGTCAGCCGATACCGGCGAAGCAGATGGCGGCCCCCGAGAATCAAAAGTACGGCAATCAAGAGAGCTCCGAAGACAGTTCCCACCTTACCGGCGTAGGCAGCTGCGCGGTCCAAATCATTGCTGAAGACATAGCCGAGTGCGATATGCGGAGGAATAGAGTCCGGCGCCCAGTCCATCAAAGGTAAGGAAACGGAGGCGGGTAATTCGGGACATCCCGGCAAGAGGCGGCGTCACCGCGTCCAATGCAGGCACGAAATCTGCAATGACGAGAAGTTGAGGCCCGTGTCGAGCAAATGTAGCTTTTGCTTTTTCGTCATGGGCGTCAGGGTCTCGCGTAAGACGGTGTATGAAATGCAAGACCCTGTCGCCTTGACGCCGGCCGGCTTCGTACCAGGCCCAGTCCCCTAGAACACACGCCGCGACAGCGACAATAAGTGCGGCCGCAAGCCCCATCTTGCCCGTTGCCGCAAGCGCCCCTGCCGCGAGCAGGAATAGAGGTCCTGGTAAAGGAAAACCTACGTGCTGCGCGAATAACCCACCAAATAGCACTCCGTACCCGTGCTTCATAACGAACTGGAGGACAGTATGCATATGTCTCCTGATGATTCGTGATACTACGGAGGCGGCGCCTGACCCGACTATGGCTCCTATGCCGTAGCAATCCGAGAGGAACTCCCTCGCGATGCGTGCTTTTGCAATGGCGTTAGCATTGGCGAGGACCTTGTACATCCTTCCGGACTGCTGCATCGCCCAATAGGCTGCACGCTATGAAATCCAGGCCAGCTTGCATCATGTGCTTCCACATCTCCTGGGCGCTCTCCTGATTAAGGAAGGCTATGGCTTGCTCGCGGCTGAGGCTCGAGCCCCGCTCGCTGGCCAATCGCATGAGATGGAAAGGCGTAATCTCGGCCATGACTCGATCTCTGTTTCTCTTTTGCCTCATAGCTATCCCTCCAGGAGCCCAGAATCACAAGAACCAACCGGGATGGGGCCGGACTTACTGAACGTACTGCGCCTTGGTTATGCCAAGACGGCGCATTTTGTGTTGCAGAGTCGTGCGCTTCAATCCCAGCCGCTCGGCGGCCCCGCCCTGGCCAGCCAGGCGGCCTGACGCAGCACTGAGAGCGTCGAGGATCGCCTGCCGTTCGGCGGCGTGAAACGCGGAACTCAGTGCAGAGGTAGTGCTAGACGCTTGCGCCGGAGAATTGCAAGAGGGTACTGCCAGGAGCTCGCGGACGGGGACAATCAATTCCTCTCCGGGTGACAGTATGACTGCGCGCTCGATGAAATTCGCCAGCTCCCGGACATTTCCTCGCCATGGATTGCTCGTAAGAGCCGCCATCGTGGCTTCCGACACGAAACCTACATGCTTGCGCATTTGGCGGGAGAACTTCGATACGAAAAAGTTCACCAGCAGCGGAATGTCCTCACGCCGTTCGCGCAGCGGCGGGATCTGGATGGGGAACACATTCAGGCGATAGAAGAGATCCTCGCGGAACTCCTGGTCCCGAATCATGGCAGGAAGATCGCGATGGGTGGCCGCGATCATGCGCACGTCAACCTCGATCGTCTTGGCGCTTCCCAAGCGTTCGAACTCCTGCTCTTGCAGCACACGCAACAGTTTGGGCTGCAGCTCCAGGCTGATATCGCCGATCTCATCCAGAAACAGAGTGCCTCTGTCGGCCAATTCGAATCTGCCCTTCCGTTGCATGATGGCTCCGGTGAAGGCGCCCCTTTCATGCCCGAACAGCTCGCTTTCCAGCAGCCCCGTGGGAATGGCTGCGCAGTTGGTGCGCACGAAGGGGCGTCCGCGCCTGGAGCTCAGGTTATGGATGGCATTCGCAACCAGTTCCTTCCCGGTGCCGGTTTCGCCGTACAGCAGAACCGTCGCGTCCGTGGGAGCTACGATCGAGACTTGCTCCAACACCTTCTGAATAGCTCGGCTCCTGCCGATGATCCCTTCGAAACAGTGCTCAGAGACGATCTCGGATTCAAAGCAGAATTCCTGGTCGTCCATGCTGCTGACCGTGGGGAAGCCTGCTCCTGCCATATCTCCCATTCCGGTGTAATCGATCGCTGCGTGTGCCATAATTCCTTCCTCCCAGCTTTCTCTCACCCTTGACAACCGAGTGAGTATGTATTGACGTTCTTACAGACTCACGCCCAGAGCGTGCGCTGCAAAGTGGTCATATTGATTAGCTGTTAACAATTCGAATGCTTCCACGGCGATGTCCTCTTCCATGAGATCATTCAGCTTGGCAACTTCGAAGCAATGCTGAACGGACTCTTGAAAGCTCTCTATGTAGGGCATGGTGCCTCCCATCCAGTACTTCCAGTTCGCGGGTACTGTTGCAACCATGGACGCGATTACACCTCAATCCGCTGTTGCCCGAAACCCCAGATCGATTCCATTTTGAGACTTGATGGAGGGAAGCCCAAGCTGTCGTATCAGGGAAGGTCAGACTCGTTTGAGGGGAAAAATTAGCTCTTTCGGGAAGGTATTTCGAGGCGTCTCCAGCCGTAGAGGCGGGCGTCGTGCGACCAGACGCCAGGGCCAATCATTGCCAAGCCGATGCCGAAGACGGCCTGTAAAACGTGTAGCCGTAAGTCCTGAGGCGATAGGAACACCATCCACAGCTCAGTTGCGGCGACCATAGCCCCGACGACCGGGGTCCACAAGCCAACAAGGAGGAATATCCCCGCGATTGCGGCAAGCACATTTGCAAGGGCCGCTGCTAGCGAGCCATGCAACACTGTCCCAATCGCACCCAGCACCAACGCTCCGCCCAGAAAGAGCCGTAGAATCAAGAGCCCAGCCCCCGCTGGAGAGAAAAATGCCGTTGGCGTTTCCGCTTTCGTAGGACCGAACTGGTCCGGGGCACGCCCCGGTTACTTACGATCCAGTTTCTGTCAAATTGTCGCGGGTTCGTAGGCACCTGGTCGTCAGCAGCCAGATTAGCGTTCCATTGCCGGGGTCCTAAGTGCAGGTTCTGCCGCCCTGTCCGGGGCCGTGTTATCAATTCCTCCGTTCCCAGCTCAGGTACCCAGCTACGAGACAGCGTTGAGGACTGCGGCGGGCTGTGACAGCGACCCACGAGTCGTGAGAACCCTATCGTTTTAGACAGGCGCTCTTGAAACTAGCTCGCCTCTTGCCCCCGGTTTTCGGAATCAATCACTTAGGGAACCTCTGAATAAGCACGGCTTTTGACGTTGCTACGTCGTAAACTTCTGTGATTCAGACATTCATAGTTAGTGGTTAGGGATCTCGGCCATTCTGTGAAAGCGGCTCCGTTGGCGATGAACGCTCGGCCGATGGGCTTACTGGCTT
>Ga0335077_10003214_pt1 | contig 19666 bp, 13 predicted proteins | sample Lox_Sample_31_FD_207151 | JGI IMG/M metagenome (GOLD analysis project Ga0335077, IMG submission 207151) | Soil microbial communities from Loxahatchee National Wildlife Refuge, Florida, United States - Lox_Sample_3.1 | ecosystem: Environmental > Terrestrial > Soil > Wetlands | place: USA...
TGCTGCTGCTGCTGCTGCTGCTGCTGCTGCTGCTGCTGCTGCTGCTGCTGCTGCTGCTGCTGCTGCTGCCGCCGCCGCTCGAAGACCCGGACGATCTCCCCGGCCGGCAGGCCCGTGGTCTCCGGCAGGAACTTCCTCCGGTCCGCGGGAAAGGCGGCCGCAGGGGTTCAAAAGGCCGCCCGCGGTCGTCACACTGGATCACGTGTACGACTACGACGTGCTGGTGATCGGTTCGGGGCCCGGCGGCCAGAAGGCGGCCATCGCCGCGGCGAAGCTCGACCGCCGGGCGGCGATCGTCGAGCGCAAGGACATGATCGGCGGGGTGTGCCTGAACACCGGGACGATCCCGTCCAAGACGCTGCGTGAGGCGATCATGTACCTCACCGGCCTGGACCAGCGCGAGATGTACGGGCAGAGCTACCACGTCAAGGACGAGATCACCATCGCCGACCTGGCCGCCCGCACCAGCCACGTGGTCGGCCGCGAGATGGACGTGGTGCGCAGCCAGCTCACCCGCAACCGGGTCACGATCATGACCGGCACCGGCAGCTTCCTCGACCCGCACACGGTGGAGGTCGACGGCGGCGAGGGCCGGGTCCGCCGGGCCAGCGCGGACAAGATCGTGATCGCCACCGGCACCCGCCCGGCCCGGCCCGGCAGCGTGGAGTTCGACGAGCGCACCGTGATCGATTCCGACGGGATCGTCCACCTCGAGCAGGTCCCGCGCTCGATGGTGGTGGCCGGCGCCGGGGTGATCGGGATCGAGTACGCGTCCATGTTCGCGGCGCTCGGCACCAAGGTCACCGTGGTGGAACAGCGCGAGCGGATGCTCGAATTCTGCGACGTCGAGGTGGTCGAGGCGCTCAAATACCATCTGCGTGACCTCGCGGTCACGTTCCGGTTCGGTGAGACGGTTTCCTCGGTCGAGGCGCGGCCGGAGGGCGCCATCGCCACGCTGCTGAGCGGGAAGAAGCTCCCGGCCGACACCGTCATGTACTCGGCCGGCCGGCAGGGCGCCAGCGATGGCCTCAACCTGGACGCGGCCGGCCTGGCCGCCGACAAGCGCGGCCGGATCGCGGTGGACGAGTCCTTCCGGACCGCGGTGCCGCACGTCTACGCGGTGGGCGACGTGATCGGCTTCCCCGCGCTGGCGGCCACCTCCATGGAACAGGGCCGGATCGCCGCGCACCACGCCTGCGGGGAGCCGCTGCACGAGGTCGGCGAGCTGCATCCGATCGGCATCTACAGCATCCCGGAGATCAGCTTCGTGGGGCGGACCGAGGAGCAGCTCACCAAGGACAACGTGCCGTTCGAAGTGGGGGTCTCCCGGTACCGGGAGCTGGCTCGCGGGCAGATCATCGGCGATTCCTACGGGGTGCTGAAGCTGCTGGTGTCGCTGGACACCCACACGCTGCTCGGCGTGCACGTGTTCGGCACCGGCGCCACCGAACTCGTCCACATCGGCCAGGCCGTGATGGGCTGCGGCGGCACCATCGACTACCTCGTCGACGCGGTCTTCAACTACCCGACCCTGGCCGAGGCCTATAAAGTCGCCGCGCTGGACGCGATGAACAAGATGCGGCAGATCGCCCGCTTCGCCTGAGCCTCGACGGCGGGAAACAATCGGAAACACGGGCGTGATGCGCGGTAAACATGCCCTGCGTACGCTGCGGTCGTGGCGGACATTTTCGATGGCTACCGGCTGGCGGAGGCCTGGGACGAGATGTTCGCGGCGCCCGGCCGGCCCCGTGCCCCCTACGACGCGCTGGTCTCCGTGCTGCAGCCGATGGACCCCGCCGAGCTGCGGTTCCGCGCCGATCAGCTGGCGCGGGTGTTCACCGACCGCGGCGTCACTTACGATTTCGCGGGGGAGGAGCGGCCCTTCCCGCTCGACCTGATCCCGCGGGTCATCGACGCGGCCGAATGGGACCTGGTGGCCCGGGGTGTCCGGCAGCGGGTCAGGGCGCTCGAGGCGTTCCTGGCCGACGTCTACGGCGCCTGCCGCGTCTTCCACGACGGCGTGATGCCCTGGCGGCTCATCTACACCTCCTCGCGGTTCCGGCGGGAGGTCGCCGATTTCGCGCCGCCGAACGGCGTGCGGGTGCACGTGGCCGGCATCGATCTCATCCGCGACGAGCAGGGGCGGTTCCGCGTCCTGGAGGACAACGTCCGGGTGCCGTCCGGGGTGAGCTACGTGATCGAGAACCGGCTCGCCATGACCAGGACGTTCCCCGCCCTGTTCGCCGAACAGAGCGTGCACCGGGTGGACGACTACCCGTCGCGCCTGCTGGCCGCGCTGCGCGCCGCGGCACCCGCAAGCACCAAAGACCCGTGCGTGGTCGTGCTGACCCCGGGCGTGCACAACGCCGCCTACTTCGAGCACACGCTGCTGGCCCGGCTGATGGGCGTGGAGCTGGTAGAGGGGCGTGACCTGTTCTGCACGCGCAACCGGGTCTACATGCACACCACCCGCGGCCGCCGCCCGGTCGACGTCATCTACCGCCGGGTCGATGACGACTGGCTGGATCCGCTCCAGTTCCGGCCGGAATCGGTGATCGGCTGCCCGGGCGTGATCAACGCGGCCCGGGCGGGGCACGTCACCATCGCCAACGCGGTCGGCAACGGGGTGGCCGACGACAAGCTGGTCTACACCTACGTCCCCGACCTCATCCGGTACTACCTGAGCGAGGAGCCGATCCTCGACAACGTGGAGTCCTACCGGCTCGACGACCCGGACCAGCTGGCCTGGGTGCTCGACTCGCTGGCCGAACTGGTGGTCAAGCCGGTGGACGGCGCGGGCGGCGCCGGCATCGTCATCGGCCCCCGGGCCACGCCGGACGAACTGGACGTGCTGCGCGAGCGGCTGCGGGCGGACCCGCGCGGCTGGATGGCGCAGCGGCCGGTGGCCCTGTCCACCTCGCCGGTGCTGATCGGCGAGAGCCCGGCGCCGCGGCACATCGACCTGCGGCCGTTCGCCGTCAACGACGGCGAGGACGTGTGGCTGCTGCCCGGCGGCCTGACCCGGGTGGCGCTGCCGGAGGGCGAGCTCGTGGTCAACTCCAGCCAGGGCGGCGGTTCGAAGGACACCTGGGTGCTGGCCAGCCTGGCCGAAGCCGCCACCGAGCCGTCCGCCGCCCTCCCGCTGATGCCCGGCCGCCCGCTCGCGTCCGCCGCCACCGTGGGCCGGCAGAGCCTGAGGGCCGGATCCGACCAGTGACCAGCGAACTGCTCAGCCGGATGGCCGAAACCCTGTTCTGGACCGGTCGCTACGTCGAGCGGGCGGACGACACCGCGCGGCTGGTGGACGTCTACGTGCACCGGCTGCTCGGCGACCCGGCAGTCCAGCGGGCCGGATCCGGGGCGGACTGCGGCCCGCTGTTCGGCATCCTCGGCGTCGAGCCCGGCCAGGATACCGAACCCGATGTCGGCGCCGCGCTGTTCCGGCTGGCCTACGACACCAAGAGCCCGAGCGCCATCGCCGGCGCGGTGCTCGCGGCGCGATCCGGCGCCCGCGGCATCCGCGAGGTGATCTCGAGCGAGATGTGGGAGTGCCTGAACGTGGCCGGCCACGGGCTGACCAGCCAGCGCCGCGCCGCGGACCGGCTCGGACCGCACGTGTTCCTGCGGTTCATCAGGGATCGCGCGGCGCTGTTCTTCGGCCTGGCCGACTCGACCATGAGCCACGACGACGCGTGGCGCTTCCTGGTGCTCGGCCGGTCGCTGGAACGGGCCGACATGACGGCCCGGCTGCTGCTCGCGCGCATGCCCGGGCCGCCGGAGCAGAGCTGGCCGCTGCTGCTGCGCGCCTGCGGCGCCTACGAGTCGTTCATCCGGACGCACGGCTGGTCTGCCGAGCCGGCCCTGGTGACCGAGTTCCTGCTGCGTGACCGGCTGTTCCCGCGTTCGGTGCTGCACTCGCTGGTGACCGCGGAGGACTGCCTGGCGGCGCTGAACCCCGGCCCGGTCCGGATGGGCATGGACGACCCGGCCCGGCGCCCGGTCGGCCAGCTGCGCACCCGGCTGGAGTACGCCGACCCGGAGCAGCTCGCCGGCCAGCTGCCGGAACTGCTCGGCACCCTCCAGCAGGCCTGCGTGGAGGCCTGCGACGCGATCACCGGGCGGTACTTCCAGTACGAGGCGCCGGTCGCCTGGGAACGGGACGGCTGAGCGTGGGCTGGCGGCTGCGGGTGGCGCACACCACCCAGGTCAGCTACACCGCGCCGGTCCGGGCCTCGTTCAATGAGGCCCGGATGACCCCGCTGACGCTGCCGACGCAGGTCACGCTGGAGAGCCGGGTCTCCGCGGGCCCCGGGGTGCCGGTCTGGACCTACTGTGACTACTGGGGCACCTTCGTCAGCGTGTTCGACATCGGCGAGCCGCACGGCACCCTCATGGTCCAGGCCATGGCCACGGTCGAGACCGACCAGGCGTTCCGCTACGCCCGGCCCCCGGTGCTGCCCTGGCCGGAGCTGCGGGCCCAGGCGGCCGGCCGCCGGCTGCTCGAGTTCCTGCTGGCCACCCCGCTGACCACGGTGACGCCTGCCGTCGCGGCCACCGTCGCGGACGCCGTGCGTCACGCGGACCCGGCCGAAGCGGCCGAGGAGATCGCCGCGCGCGTCCGCTCGCACGTCAGCTACATGGCCGGCGCCACCGGCGTGCGGACCAACGCCCAGCAGGCCTGGGACCAGGGCCAGGGCGTGTGCCAGGACCTGGCCCACGTGACCGTGGCGCTGCTGCGCGCGGCCGGCCTGCCGGCCCGGTACGTCTCCGGCTACCTGCACGCCGACCCGGCGGCCGAACCGGGCCAGACCTCCGTGGGGGAGAGCCACGCCTGGGTGGAGTACTGGACCGGCTCGTGGCGGGCGTGCGACCCGACCAGCGGCACGCCGGTGCGGGAGCGCCACGTGGTGGTGGCCCGGGGCCGCGACTACGCCGACGTTCCGCCGCTCAAGGGCATTTACCACGGCCCGTCGGCCGGCGCGCTCGACGTGACCGTCGAGGTCACCCGGCTGGCTTTATACCGAACGGACCGGGTTTTCCGCCCTCCCGCCCCCACCCGCCCATACACCATGGGCGCCTGATCCGCAGGGACCTACGGCCCGGATCCTGCGGGACTTCGGGCCCCTGTCGTCCGTGACGCCCTGGCTTACTCTCGCCGCTAACAGGCGGTGAAGAACCATGACCGAGACCATTCGCCCCGGGGCCGAGCCGATCACGGCCAGCCAGGCCGCGTACCTCGTCCGGGTGGCGGCCCGGGCCCCGTCGCTGCACAACTCCCAGCCATGGCGCTTCCGGGTAGCCGAGCGCACCATCGAGCTGTACGCGGACCAGGGCCGTCAGCTGCCCGAAGACCCGGACGGCCGGGAATTGCTGATCAGCTGCGGCGCCGCCCTGTACGGGCTGCGCCTCGCGGTGCGCTCGCTCGGCTGCGTGCCCGAGGTGGGGCTGCTCCAGGAACCGCACGCCCCCGCCCCGGCCGCGGGCCGCCGTCTGCTGGCCCGGGTCCGGCTGGGTGCCGCGGCGCGGATGACGCCGGAGGAGCACCGGCTGCTCGCCGCCATGCCGCACCGGCACACCCACCGCGGCCCGTTCGAGGCCGCCCCGCTGCCCGACGGCCTGTTCCCGTCCTTGCAGCTGGACGCCGCGGCCGAGGGCGCCACGCTGACCGCCCTCGACTCCGAACAGCAGTGCCGGGACCTGGCGGAGATCGCCGCCGTGGCGGGCCTGCGCGAGATCATGGACCCGGCGGCCCGGGCGCAGACCGCGCGCTGGACCCGCGAGCTCGGCAGCGCGGCCCGGGACGGCGTCCCCGCGTACGCGTTCCCGCCTACTCCGGCCGAGCCGGTCGGCTGGCTGCCGCCGCGCGACTTCGACCTCGGCCGCGGGCTGGGGCGGCTGCCGGGCGGCTGGCCGACGGCGCATATGACGGCGGTGCTGACCACCGGCACAGACGGCGAGCCGGAGTGGCTGCGGGCCGGCCAGGCCCTGCACCGGCTGCTGCTCCGGGCCGCAAGCCAGTGGGTCTTCGCCGGCCTGCAGACGCAGCCGCTGCGGGTGCTCTGGGCCCGCGCGCTGATCCGCCGTCAGCTGGCCCTGCCCGGCTGGCCGCAGATGATCCTGCAACTCGGCCTGGCCCGGTCGTCGGCATCCACCGCCCGCCGGCCCCCGGACGAGCTGATCGACCCGTAGCCAGCCTTGTGCCTTTGCCTAAGACACTAGGTCAGCTCGCGGAGGTACCGGGGGAGCATCTCGCGCCAGGTGTGCCACTCGTGCGGCCACCGCGGGCCCCAGTTGTCGACCCGGTTGGGGATCCCCTTGCCGCCCAGCACCGCGGCCATCTGCCACGACGAGCCGATGTCCTCCCAGTCGCCTTCCCCGGACGCGAGGATCACGTTCCGCTGGCGGAGCCGGTCGAGCTGCGTGCCGTCCAGGCCGGGCAGGAACTGCAGCGGCGCGGAATAGTACAGGTCCTGGGTCCAGGCCTCGTCGTAGAAGCGCTCGATCCGGTAGCTGCCGCTCATGCCGATGGCCGAACGGAACACGTCCGGGTACCGGCACAGCACGGCCACCGCGTTGAACGCGCCGATCGACGCGCCGGCCGCGATCACGTCCATGGCATGGCCGAGGTCGGCGTGGATGGCCGGGACGACCTCCCGCCGCACGCACTCGTGGAACTGGTTCAGCAGCCACAGCCGGTACTCGGCCGGGCCGTCCTTGGTCATCATGGCCTGGCCCGCCACGCTGTCGACCGAGTACAGCTTGACCCGGCCCTCGGCGAGCAGCGGCCCGCAGGCGTTGACCAGGCCGTTCCGCTCGATCTCCGCAGCGTCGCCGCCCGCTGTCGGGAAGACGAGCACCGGCGTGCCGAACACCCCCCACCGCAGCACCGTGATCTCCTGGCGCAGCCGGTCGGAGTACCACCGCTCCCTGGCCCTCAGATCATCACTCATAAAAGAACTCGCGCAGAAGGCTCACGGTTAATCATGACTCATAAAAGAACTTCTGTGGACCCGGGAAAATCCAGGAGACCCCGGGGTAGCGGTACGCGGTCGACAGCGCGGCCACCGCTCCGAAGCTGGACCCCATCAGGCAGCGCCCCAGAGGCGGGCCGGCCAGCAGGCGCCAGACGGGCTTCCGCCGGCCGCGAAGGACGCCCTGGCCGCCACGGGTCAGCAGCCTTGCCAGGCCGGCCGCGGCGGCCGGCGCACCGACCGGGCTTCCGCGCCCGTCTCGTCGCGCCTGGCCTCGGGGGGGACCGGCTCGTGGCCGAAGGCGCGGCGGCGCGGGCCGCCGGGTGGCGGGCCGCCCCGCGGCGCCCCGCCGCGGGATCCCGGCGGCGGCCCGGCGGCCCGGCGGTTCTTCATCCGCGTGTCGACCGCGGTGCCGATGGCGATCACCCCGGCCAGGACGGCGACGATGAAATCGAGGATGAACAGTCCCACGCCCACCGAGGCCAGGCCCTCGCTGCCGGACAGGACGCCCGCCGCGATCAAGATGGGCGGAAAGCCGGAGAACACGCCCACGCCCCACCAGACCGGGGTCAGGTTCAGCGCGCGCGGCGGCCGGGCCGGGCCCGTCCCGGCGGGGATGTCGGCGGTGATCGCGGCCAGGTCGGCGTACGTCCGGGCGCCGAGTGCCCGGGCCACCCGCGTCTCGAGCTCGTCTTTTGCCAGCCGGCCCTGCTCGAACGCCGCCTTGAGCGTGTCGATCACCCGCTCCCGGTCGGCGTGGGACGCCAGGAAGTAACCCCCGGACGCCGCCATCTCGTCGCCCGTCCATGTCATTCGCGTACCTCCCGGACAGCGCGAAGAAGAAAAGCCTAACGCAACCGTCCCCGTCCGGAACCCCCGGCCAGCCCGAGCCTCCGCGACCAGCCCGAGGGGTGCAGCGACCCGCGGTAACGTGATCTCCGGGAACAGCGCGATGGACGCGGTGAAGGTGTGCAGGAAGTTCTGCCCGCCCACCGGACCGAGCTCCCCGTCGCAGAAGAACCCCGCCACCGGGATCTCGCCAAGTACCTTCGCGATCAGCCCGGCGTCGTGGTCGGGCGCGGCGAACAGCCGCGTGCCGCGGCCGGTGCAGGTGAACAGCAGCGCCCCGGCGGCCGCGCGGCCGCCGAGGTCGGCGGCTTCCCGTTCCAGGGCGCGCCGCAGATCCTCATCGGCCGAACGGGCGTCCCGGACGTGGAACTGCACGGTCTGGCCCATCTCCACCTCGCCGCCCACCGCGATGGCCCCGGAACCGGGGTCGGCGCCGGCGATGCCGCGGACCAGGAAGTCCCCCTGGCCGGGTTCGGCCTGGTACTCGTCGATGACCAGGCCTAGATGGGGGCCCTGGGCGAGCAGCTCCCGCTCCGGGCCGGCCAGCGCCGCGGCCAGCTCGCGCAGCCGCCCCAGCGGCGGGCGCCCGCCAAGCTCCAAGATCACGTTGCCCTCGGCCCGGGTGACGGTGTACGGGTCGCCGACCGGGCGGCAGCCCTGTGCCACCAGCGGGCGGGCCCCGGCTCGCGGCAGGTGCGCGCCCACGGCGCCGCCGGCGAGCACCCGGTCGTCCAGGAACAGCCGGCTTTGCCGCATCCGCAGCCCGCCGCTGGCCATCCCGCCCATGACCACCGTCCCGGGCACGTGCTCGTTCAGGTGGGCCAGCAGGTCACCGGCCGGGAACGTGAACGGGTCGCAGATCATCAAGTGAAATCCCGGCCCGAACCGGTAGCCGCCGAACGCGCCTCCGCTGGCCGTCGGCACGAACTCCATGCCGAACGTCTCCACCGGCCCGGGGTCCGCGGCGAGCCACAGCGAAACCGCCGGCCCCGACTCCACCTCACGGGCGCCCCCGGCCACCGCGTCCGCCACGCAGCCGATCAGCGGCACGCCGCCGGTCTCCTCGGCCACCGCAGCGACCAGGGTCTCGGCCGAGCCGAAGAAGTGAGCCGACGCGAACAGCACCGCGAACGACGGCGGCCTGCCGCCCAGGAACGCCCGGGCCTCCCCGGCCGCCCGGAGCGCCGCCTCACCGGCGTCCGCGGCCAGGACCAGGGCTCCTCCCGCCTTCACCAGCCCAGGCTACCTCGGCCATTTGTCCGCCAACTGCCTGGTGGGTACCGTCGCATGGGTGACCGACGATTCCCATGGCACCAGGTCGTCAGGCCCGTGGTACGCCTCGGAACCCCCGACCGCCCCGTTCCAGGCCGTCGGGTCCGGGCCCGGGCCGTCCCATCATAGCCACCGGGGGAAGCGCGGGAAGCGGGGAAAGATCATCATCGCGGCGGCGGTCGCGGTCGTGGCCGCCATCGCCGCCGTCATCGTGACGGTGGTCCTGCCCGGCGGGAACGCGAACGCCACCGGCTTCGTGCCGAACGGGAACTCGCCCGGCCAGGACGCCGAGCAGATCACCACGGCGTTCCTGGCGGCCTGGCAGTCCGGTGACCTCGGCCAGGCCGCCCGCTACACCGATCACCCCGCCGCGGCCCAGGCCGCGCTCGCCAGCTACCGCACGTACCTCCACCTCAGGAAGCTGACCGCCAGCACGCTGACCGCCACCGTCGCTCCCGGCGCGGGGACCAGGGAATCGGCCCAGTTCGCGGTCAACGCCACGGTGGCGGCGTCGGACGCCGCCAGGGCCCTCAGCGGCACCTGGAGCTACCACTCGTCGCTGGTCACCTACGCCAAGCCGAACTCGCAGGTATGGTACATCGCCTGGGCCCCCGACGTGCTGGCGCCGAACCTCGCCGCGCAGACCCACCTGGCGGCGGTCGAAGTGCCTCCCGGGGTGGTCGGGGTCAGCGACGCCGGCGGGAATGACATCACGTCCTACCAGGACGCCGGGCTGACCAACATCGCCAACCTGCTGGAGAACCACGCGCCGCCCGGGCAGGGCTCCCCGGGCCTCAACGTCGAGATCCAGACGGCCAAGGGACAGCCGGTCCAGAACAGCCAGGCGGCGGTCATCGCGGCCCGCAACGTACCGAACCTGACCACCACGATCGACGCCAAGGCCGAGGCCGCGGCCCGGTCCGCCGTGGCCATGCACTCCGGCAGCTCGATGGTGGCCATCCAGCCGTCCACCGGCAAGATCCTGGCCATCGCCAACAACGCCGGCTTCAACGACTTCGCGCTCACCGCCAAGGTGGCGCCCGGCTCGACCATGAAGGTCATCACCTCGGCCGCCCTGATCAGCAGCGGCGTGCTCACCGCGTCGACCGGTGTCGCCTGCCCCGAGGCCTATACGGTGCAGGGGATCACCTATCACAACGACAACAACGAGTCCGAGCCGCCCGGCACCCCGTTCACCACCGACTTCGCCCAGTCCTGCAACAACGCGTTCACCACGCAGTGGCCGCACCTGTCCGGCGGCGGCCTGGCCCGCGCGGCCAGGAACTACTTCGGCCTGGACCAGAACTGGAACATCGGCATCACCGGCCTGTCTGCCAGCTACTTCGACGCCCCGGCCAGCGCCAGCGGCTCCGAACTGGCCCAGGAGGCATTCGGCGAAGGCCAGCTCACCGCGTCCCCCCTCGCCATGGCCTCGGTGGCGGCCACCGTGGAGTCCGGGATGTTCCGGCAGCCGATCCTGGTGCCCGGGACCAAGCAGGTCACCGCCACCGCGCTGCCGGCCAGCACCGACGCGCAGCTGAAGCAGATGATGCAGGCCGTGGTCACCAGCGGGACGGCCGCCGGGATCGGCTTCGGGCCGAACGTCTACGCCAAGACCGGGACCGCCGACATCCAGGGTCAGGAACAGCCCAACAGCTGGCTTATCGCCTTCGACCCCACCCAGAACATCGCGGTGGCCTGCCTGGTGGTCAACGCCGGCTATGGCGCCCAGTTCGCCGGCCCGGAGGCCAAGGCATTCCTCGACAGCTACTAAATCACGTAGCCGTTTCCCGTAGACCCGGTCGGCTGCTTTTCCATGGCTGGTTTCCCGGTGCTGATCGAGCAGGGCGACTTCCCCGGCTATCGCAGCCCGACGGAGAACAGCCCGTTCACGATGTAGCGCACCAGCTCCGGCATCGTGTCCTGGGGGACCGCACGGCGCGGCTACCACGCCGGCTACCGGGGGCGGGCGGAAAGCGTGCGTCTTAGCTCCGAGCGGGTACGGACGCCGAGCTTACGGTAGATCGACGCGACGTGGGTCTCGACGGTGCGGGCGCTGATGAACAGGGCCGCGGCGGCCTCTTGGCTGGTCGCGCCCGCGGCGATCTGGTCGGCGACCCGCTGCTCGGCTTCGGTTAGCTCGCGGTCGGATCGCGCCGCGGCCACCCGTGGCAGCTCCCGGTCGATCTGGGCCTGCAGCGGGCGGTGGCTTATCTCGTGGGCCAGAGCGCGGGCGCGCTGCAGGGCGTCGCGGGCCTGGCCGCGCGCCCTGCGGCGGCGTTGGATGCGGCCCAGCACGAGCAGGCTGCGTGCCAGCTCCAGGCGCAGCGGCGAGCGCCCGTGTGCCTCGACGGCGGCCCGGGCCGATGCCGCGGCGGTGTCAAGGTCGCCGGTGACCGCGGCGGTCAGCGCCTCGGTGCGGGCCGCGTCGCCGGTCAGCGCAGGCCGGTCCAGCCGCGCGCCGATCTCCCGCAGGCCGGCCGCGATCCGGCTCGCGTCCTGCAGCCGCCCGACGCTGACGTACGCCTCGGCCAGCACGGGATCCAGCCGCCATCGCGCGCCAGGATCGATCGTGTCGTTCTCCTCCGCGTACCGCAGGCCCCGCTCGAGGTTCCGCACCACGGCCGCTGCGTCGCCGCGCCACATGCTCACTTGGCCGCGCACGCACGTCCCAAGCAGGCGTGCGGCGGGCCGCACGGCTCCGCTGTCGGGAAGATGCTCATCGGCAAGGCTGAGCGCCCCGTCCAGGTTCCCGGCCCGGATCAGCAGTTCGCAACGCGGCTCGAGATAGCCGGGGATCTGCGGCCAGTCGTACCAGGCTGCGATCGCATCGCTGGCATCCAGGGCGGCCACCGCAGCCGGGTAGTCGCCGGCAAGTTCCTCTACCGTCGCCAGGTAGGACAAGCACATCGCCGATGCCCAGTCTTCGCTCGCTTCCCTGGCCCGGACGCTGCATCGCCGCAACGCCGCCCGTGCGGTGTGCAGATCCTCGACACGGCGTGCCCACACCCCCCGGTACAGGTCAGCGGTATCGAGCAGCGGAGACGCCGGGAGCTCGGCTTCCAGGCGCTGTGCGCGCCCGAGCAGCTCAGCGTCCAGGCCTTCGCCGCCGCGGACCTTCACGACCACCAGGTTGAGCAGGGCGCGATGCAGGGAGGAGTTCTCGGCGGCGCCAGCGGCCCGGGCACAATCAATCGCTTCGACCGCGGCGGCACGCCGCCTATGGCGGATCCCGTACTCGTGATCGGAGGCGAGCGCCAGCGCCAGCGCGCGCCGGCGCGGCTCGGGTCCGGTGGCGTCCGCGGCGCGGGTGACGATGTGCGTGGCAGCTTCGGCACCGTGCACCAGATCCGCCGTCTCGACCAGCAGGGGCAGCGCGCGCTCCAGGTCTGGCGTCTGGAGGCTGCCGGTATCCAGGGCCTCGAGGTGCTCCAGCGACCGGGCGACGTCACCGGCCAGGAACAGCAGCTCGCCCGCGCGGATGCGGCGGCGCACCATGGCCTCGGCATCCGATTGCGGGGTGAAGGTCACTGCCTGCGCGGCGAACTGGCCAGCGGCGGCGTTTGCGGCCCGGGCGTGCGATGCCTCGGCGGCGGCATCCAGCGCCGCCGCGACCTGCGGGTCGGGTTCTGGCCCGGCGGCCAGCGCGGCGAATTGCGCCTGGCGTTCCGGACTGGATGCCTGCTCGGCGAGGCGCCGGTAGATGCCCAGCCGGCGGCCTGGCGGCAGCGACTCCACGGCCGCTGCGCCGATCAGCGGGTGCGCCGCGGCGAGCCGGCCTTTGGTCTCGACAACCACCCCGGCCAGCACCGCCGCGTCCAGGGCGGCGGCCGGATCGTCCAGGCCGCCGAGCACGGCGATCGCGTCCGGCACGGCGATCCGCCCGGCCGCCGCCACCACGGCCAGCGCATCCGCGGCAGGCGGGCTCAGCGACTGGGACAGCCGTCTGGTCAGGGTGAGCGCCAGCGGCGGCACCGCGGCCTCGGCGGAGCCCAGGCTGGCTGCGATCTGCAGGGCCCAGAACGGGTTCCCGCGGGACTGGGTGGCCACCAGGCGCGCCTGCGCGGCGGTCACCGTCCCGCGCAGCAGGCTGTGGATCTGCCCCCTGTCCAGCGGCGCCAGGTCGATCTGCTCGGCCGCCGGCAGCGCCGCGGGCAGGTCGCGCCAGCCGTGCGGCAGCGGCGGCGCGCCGATCGTCAGCGGGTCGGCGGGCGCGTCGGCACGGGCGGCCAGCAGCACCCCCAGTGGCCCGGAGGTGATGCGGCGCACCGCGAACCCCAGCGCGTCCAGGCTGCCCGCGTCGAGCCACTGAACGTCGTCGACGGCGATCAGCACCGGCCCGGCATCCAGGCAGGACCGCAGCGCGGCCAGCACCGCCAGGCCCACCGCGTGAGCCGTTGGCGGCCGGTCTCCGGCGGGTCGCAGCAGCAGGGCGACCTCAAGTGCCTCGCGCTGCGGCCCGGGGATGCCCGCCGCCAGCTCGGGCAGCACCCCCGACAGCAGGTCAGACAGGCCAGCGAAGGACGCGTCGGTGTCGGTGGCCGACGGCTCGCTGCGCAGCACCCGGCAGCCCGCCTCCGCAGCGGCCGCTATCCCCGAGCGCCATAGCGTGGACTTGCCCGCGCCTGCCTCGCCGCTGACAGCCAGCAAGGCGGGCTGTTCGTGCCCGGGGATCCCGGCGGCGAACTCGCAGATTCGCCGCCACTCAGCGGCACGCACGAAATCGGCGCCACCGGCACCCACACGCCCATTCCATCACACCGCCGCCGGCGCCGGGCATGCGCGTACCCGGCCTTGGCAGCGGTGCGGGCAACGACCGCGCCGCATCGTCATCCGGGCCTCCGCCGCGAGATGAAGCGTCCGCCGAGGAGGAACCACGGCCCGTCCGGTCAATTCTTTTTATACCGAACGGACCGTGGTGTCTCGCTCCGGCCCCCTCAGCGCGCGACAGGGCGGCGCGGGACTGCGCTGACGGCTCGGCCTACGTAATTTCTACGGATACAACGGCCGGGGGAGTCACCGAACATCCGGGCCAACCGCCGATTCGCGGTGATTCCGCGGCTCGTAGTTTTGGTGACAGGCAGGACAACGGGGAGCACGGGGAGCACGTCCCGGTAGAGCGTCATCGACGAGGCCCGGTTCACGAACCAGTGGCCGCCGGACGCCACCGGGCCGTTCTGCCTGCCAACCCGCCGAACCGCCGCGCGCTCGCACCGGTAGCGCGAAGCCACAAGGCCACATAGAGGAGCCTCATGCCCGGTTCTCCATCATCCAGCCCGCGTCTCACGCGGCGCAGCCGCAGCGCGGCCGAGGATCCGCGGGGGACAGCGACAGGACAGCCCGAATTCGCCTTCTTGCTATCTCGGCATTCCGGCTCAGGTATGGGTGGCCGCGGAGAGTGTCCAGCGAACGGTGGAATTGCCGTCCACAGTGACCGGGAGATGTCCTCTCACCTGCAGCGACGGACGCCGCGTCGCTCCGAAAAGCCCGGAAATCGGACAGTCTCTGGCCATGATGTCCCGGAGGAACGCGAGTCCGCGGCCCGAACTCAGGAAAATCGCTTGATGCTACCGGGTCGGTTAGGCGTCCGTCAGCCGGCGGACGCTTATCGTCCCGAGCAGGATACGCAAGGAGCGTTATGCGAAACCGGCTGCGAGTGCAGGCCTTTGGGGCCTGCGCGAGCAGTCGGTGCACGTCGCACGGGCAGCAACCGCAGCGGGTCTTCGCGTGACGCGAACTTTTGCATAAGACACAAGGAGACAACGATGTCAGAAGAACTGCGGGCGGCGATCGTGATCGTCGGCCGCGATGCCAGTGAGCGGGAGGCCCTGAGCCGGGAGCTTTCTGGACGTTACGGCGCCGACTACCAGATCGTCGTGTGCGACGAGCCCGCGGAGCTTGAATCCCTGACCACAAAGCTGCTGCAGGCTGGCACGCCGGTCGCGCTGGTCATCGGCGGCGTGGGCGAGACCGATCCGGAGGGCATCGAGGTGCTGGCGCAGATCCGCGTCATCGATCCGACGGTGCGACGGGTGGCAGCGGTCCGCTGGGGTGAATGGGATACCGCACGGCCGATCTTCGACGCCATCACACTGGGCAGGCTCGACCATTGGGTGATGCTTCCGGTGCAAAGCCCTGACGAGGAATTCCATCAGTGGATAACCCAGTTCCTCGGCGAGTGGAACAGCGAGCGCGAGGGCGGCTTCGAGGCCGTGCAAGTGATCGGCGAACGCTGGTCCGCGAGGTCCCAGGAACTACGGGACGCCTTTTCAAGGAACGGCATCCCGATCGGCTTCTATGACGCCGGTACCGAAAGCGGCCGCCAGTTGCTCCGCGAGTTCCACGCGGATTCGGCGGAGCTCCCGGTCGTGGTGATCCGGTTCGGCGGACGGCGCTCGGCACTTTTCAACCCGTCGAACCTGGAAATCGCTGAGGCCTTCGGCCTGATGAGGCCCATCCCCGCGGAGGAAGTGTTCGATGTCGCGGTGATCGGGGCAGGCCCGGCGGGACTGGCCGCAGCGGTCAATGCCTCCTCCGAAGGCCTGCGGACGGTGGTCGTCGAGCCGGAAGCCATCGGCGGGCAGGCCGGGACCACCTCGATGATTCGCAACTACCCCGGGTACGCCCAGGGCATCAGCGGATCCAAGCTCGCATTCCAGGCCTACCAGCAGGCCTGGTTCTTCGGCACCACGTTCGTCTTCATGCGGCAGCCCGAGGAGCTCGTGCGGGAGGACGGCCGCTGCCGCCTGAGGCTCTCCGACGGCGGGACGCTCACGGCGCGAACCGTGGTCATCGCCACGGGCGCTACCTACCGGCGGCTCGGCCTGCCCTCGCTGGAGGATCTGCATGGTCGCGGGGTCTTTTACGGCGCCGGGGTCAGCGAGGCACCGGCGATGCGCGGGCAGACGGTCTTCGTCGTCGGTGGCGGTAACTCGGCTGGGCAGGCCGCGATGCACCTGGCCAAGTGGGCCGAGAACGTCACGATCCTGGTGCGCTCGCAGTCGCTGGCCGAGAGCATGTCCGACTACCTGATCCGCGAAATAGCTGCCGCGCCGAATATCGACGTCACGTACCACGTCCAGGTGGTGGACGGCACCGGCACCGATCGTCTCGAATCACTGGTGCTCGAGGACAGGCAGACCGGGACGCGGCAGTCCGTCCCGGCCGATGCCTTGTTCGTTCTCATCGGCTCCGAGCCGCGGACCGAATGGCTGGGCACCGGTGTCGCCCGTGACCGGTGGGGTTTCATCCTCACCGGGCCGGACCTGCTGGACGAGGCCGACGGCCAGGAGGCCCGCTGGCGCGCCGACCGCCCGCCGTTGCTCCATGAGACCAGCTTGCCGGGCGTTTTCGCGGCCGGCGACGTACGGCGGGGATCGGTCAAGCGAGTCGCCTCGGCGGTCGGTGAGGGTGCGGTCACCATCCCGCACGTGCACCGCTACCTGGACACCATTTCGGCGCCCGAACTGACGGTGAGGTGACACCGGTGGACAGCAAGACTTTCCGGCGCACCGGACCGGATCAGCGCCAAGGGGGTCAGGGCTCCGGCAGCCCTGGTGGGCCGCCCGAGGCTGTCGGCATCAAGCCCCTGGTACCCGGAATGCACCGGCTCCTGTTCACCGCCGCCGTGCTCGTCCTGCTCGCGGGATTCCAGCTGTTCGTGCTCACCGGGCGAACCGGCACGTTCTTCGCCTGGACGATCGCCAACCCGCTGGCCGCGGCGTTCCTCGGTGCCGGTTACTGGGCGAGCGTCTCGATCGAGGCGCTGTCCGGACGGCAGCGACTGTGGGCCAACGCACGCATCGCCGTCCCCGCGGTGTTCGTCTTCACCGTTCTGACCCTGGTCGCCACCCTGATGCACCTGGGCCAATTCCATCTCGGCGCCAGGTACGCCACCGGAACGCGGATCGTCACCGTGGGGTGGTTCGCGATCTACGTCCTCGTCCCGCTCTTGATGCTGATCGTCCTGGTCGTGCAGGCCCGCGCCCCCGGGGCGGACCCGCCGAGATCGGCCGGCCTGCCCGCCTGGATCTATGCCGTGCTGGCCGTGCAGGCGATCGTTCTGCTCGGCTTCGGCGTGGCGCTGTTCGCGGTGCCCACGCACGCGGCGCCGCTGTGGCCCTGGAAACTGACCCCGCTGGTCGCCCAGGCGACCGGGGCCTGGCTGATAAGCCTCGGGGTGGCGGCCGCGCATGCGCTGCTGGAGCGGGACGCGCGGCGCCTGCGCCCCGCAGCCGTCGGGTACGTCTTGCTCGCTCTGCTGCAGTCCATCGCGCTCGCGCGCTACCCGAACCACTTCGCCTGGGACTCCGCCGCCGGGATCATCTACCTGATCTTCCTGGCCACGATGCTGCTGACTGGCGTGGTCTGGCTGGCCCGAGGGCTGTCACGCACCGAGTCGGCCGGCGATGACCCCGCCGATCGCCCTTCCGATGATGAAACGCAGGACGATCGCCGTGTCGCTTCCGGAACTGGTGGCACCTGACAGCCGGACCGGGCACCGCCCGGCGACCATCGCGGACATTAATGCGCCGTCCTCGACGACGGTCGCCGATAGGGGACTGTAACCTCAACGGCGTAACTTCCGGCGCGCCCACTACGGTGGGCGCATGCCCACCATACCGCGAAAGCGACAAGAACCGCCTCCGCCAGAGCCGCACAAGGCGCGGCTTATGGCCGAGTCGTTCGGCACCGATGCCGAGGGGTACGACCGGGCTCGTCCCGGCTACCCCGGCGCCCTGGTGACGCGGATCGTGGCCGGAAGCCCCGGGCTCGACGTGCTCGACGTCGGCTGCGGCACCGGCATCGCAGCCCGCCAGTTCCAGGCCGCCGGCTGCACCGTGCTCGGCGTCGAGCCGGATGCGCGGATGGCCGAGTTCGCCCGCGCCCGCGGCCTTGCCGTCGAGGTAGCGACCTTCGAAGCCTGGGACCCGGACGGCCGGAGGTTCGACGCTGTGATCGCAGCCCAGTCGTGGCACTGGGTCGACCCGGTCACCGGTGCCGCGAAGGCGGCCCAGGTGCTGCGCGTAAGCGGGCGGCTGGCGATCTTCGGCCACGTGTATGAGCCGCCCGCCGAGGTGGCCGGGCCGTTCGCCGCCGCCTACCGGAGGGTGGTGCCAGACTCGCCGTTCGCCAGTCTGCCCGCTCGCCGTCCGCTGGACATATATCAGGCGGCGTACGCCAAGTTCGCGGACAAGATCCGCGAGACCGGACAGTTCCACGAGCCCGAACAATGGCGATTCGACTGGGAGCAGTCCTACGCCCGCGACCAATGGCTGGCCCTGCTGCCCACCACCGGCGGCCTCACCCGACTCCGCCCCGACCAGTTGGCTGACATCCTCGATGAGGTCGGCACCGCCATCGACGCTCTGGGCGGAGCCTTCACGATGCGCTACACCACCTTGGCGACCAGCGCGGCGCGGGTCAGCGCCTCGTGACTTGAGCCCGGTCCAGAGCATTCCCGGTGCTCCTCATCCTGCACTCGGTGCAGTCATGGCCCGGGCTGGCCCAGCGCCCGAACACCAGGAGTTGCCCGGGCCGACAGCAACGCCAGCGCTGCCCAGTGGCTGGTCAGATGTTCGCGTCGCTCTGGCCAGGTCCAGCACCCGGAGTCGCCGGCTTCGCGAGCAGCAGCAGCTCATGCGCCCGCCGGGCCGCCTCCTCGATGTGACGGTTCGGAGGCTCGGCCATGGGGCTGCTCTCAAGGCCCCGCGTGAGCACCTCGACTACCTCGGTGAGTGCCGTCAGCTGACCCTCAAGCCGACGGACACGCTCGGTAAGCTCCGTGGTGCCCTTGGCGGCTGACGGCGGGTCCGCTGATACGTTCATGCCTGCAGCATGCCGGCTTGCGCCGGGGCCGGACAGGGGCTTTTGTCACCAGGCCCAAGTCGGCAGGTCCCGGCGCCCCGTCCCTGGGCGTGCCGCCCTCAGCTACCGCCATCCCTGGCACGGAGGAACTCGACCGGGCCAACGTGTTCGACATCAGGCCGTAGTGACCGTCGTAGCGGTGTGAGATGCACATGGTGACCAAGGTCCCTGGCGGTGTCGGCCAGGCGACGCAAAAGCTCGCCACTGGAGTGGAGGGTGCCATGTTGTTCAGTGATCGCGCCGATGCCGGGCGGCGGCTGGCCGCCCTGCTGGAGCACCTGCGGGGCGAGCCGGTGGTCGTGCTCGGCCTGCCCCGGGGCGGTGTCCCGGTTGCGCTGGAGGTGGCCAGGGCGCTGGGCGCGCCGCTGGATGTGATCGTGGTCCGCAAGCTCGGGGTGCCGTTCCAGCCCGAGCTGGGGATGGGCGCGGTCGGGGAGGACGGGGTGCAGGTGATCAACCGTGAGGTCGTCCGCCAGGCCGGGGTGCGCGCGGACGAGCTGGCCGCGGTCCAGGCGCGCGAGCAGGCACAGGTGGACGCCCGCGCCGCCCGGTACCGGGCCTGCCGGCCGCGTGAGCCGCTGGCCGGCCGGGTCGCGGTGGTGGTCGACGACGGCATCGCCACCGGGTCCACGGCCCGGGCCGCCTGCCAGGTCGCCCGGGCGCACGGCGCCGCCCGGGTGGTGCTCGCCGTGCCGGTCGCGCCGCGG
>Ga0335077_10003215_pt1 | contig 19662 bp, 19 predicted proteins | sample Lox_Sample_31_FD_207151 | JGI IMG/M metagenome (GOLD analysis project Ga0335077, IMG submission 207151) | Soil microbial communities from Loxahatchee National Wildlife Refuge, Florida, United States - Lox_Sample_3.1 | ecosystem: Environmental > Terrestrial > Soil > Wetlands | place: USA...
TGCACGGCATCCTGCTCGCCGGCGGAAGCGCCTTCGGCCTGGAAGCTGCCGCTGGCGTGCGGCGCTACCTTGCCTCGCAAAAGGTGGGCATCGTGTTCGGCGGCCAGCACATCCCGATCGTTCCCGCCGCCATCCTGTTCGACCTCGCAATCGGCAAGCCCGGCGTGCATCCTAACGTCGCCATGGGCGAAGCCGCGGCTGCCGGGGCCACAACAGGCGCGGTTCAAGAAGGCTGCGTCGGCGCCGGTACCGGGGCCACGGTCGGCAAACTCTTCGGCATGCGGCGCGCGATGAAGAGCGGCATGGGATCCTGGACCGTGATGCTTCCGAATGGCGTGCTCGTATCCGCGTTGGCCGCCGTCAATGCCCTCGGCGACGTGCGCGATCCGGCGAACGGCAAGCTCGTCGCGGGCGCGCGCAAGAGCGCCGAGAGCACGGATCTCGCCGATAGCGAAGCCGGGATCCTGCAAGGCGCGGTTATCGGCGGGGGCTCGGGCAACACCACCATCGGTGTCGTCGCCACCAACGCGAAGCTCACTAAGGTGCAGGCGAACAAGCTGGCGCAGTTCGCGAGCCTCGGTGTGGCGCGCACGATCTATCCCGTCAATACCATGGCCGACGGCGACACCACTTTCGCGCTGTCCTGCGGCGAATTGCAGGCCGACATCAACAGCCTCGGCGTGGCCGCGGCGGAGGCCATGGCGCAGTCGATTCTCCGCGCGGTCCGGCTGGCCAAACCCATGGGCGGCCTGCCGGCGCTGGGCTAGCGCGCGGGCTGTTTCACAAACGCCGCGGTATCGTGCGCCGCCCTGGTCTCAACTCCGGGCTTTTGCAGAAATCCGAGATCGCGGAACCACTCGATGAACCGGAATTGCCAGGTGCCGAACGGCGTGCCGCCCCGGTCGGTAAGACCACCGGTCATGCGGCCGCCGTCGGGCAGAGCATCGCCGGGATGCCGCCCGTTGCCGTAAATGTGCATCTCGATATTTGGAATCCCCATCGCCAGCATGGCGTTGAAATACTCGATGGCCCATATCGCATGTCCTCGGTCGCCCGAGCCGCCGCACACCACGAATGCGGGAGCCGCATTGCGCGGGATCGACGGCGCGGTCCGGTTGCGTGCGAATGGCGAGGGACCTGGATAGATCAACCCGACGAAATCCGGGCGCGAACTGACTCCGGCAAACGGATCGGAAGCATCGCTGTTCTTCTTGTCGAAATCCTCAAACAACACCGCCGGCGGAGCCGATAGTTCAGCACCTGCGGAGAAACCCACGATCCCGATCTTGTTCGGGTCCAGGTTCCATTCCTTGGCATAAGCGCGAACCACGCGAATCGCCTGCAGCGCATCGTAAACCTCGTCGGTCTGCGGATTGTATCCGTCGCGCCGGAGCCGGTTGCGCAGGATCGCCGTGTTCACGCCGTAGTTGTAAAAGAACGGAACGAAATCGGCGCTTTCGCTGCCTACGTTGAGCGTGTTGTGGCCCCCGCCAGCGGCCAGGATTACGGCAGCCCCTGTATTGAGCCCGCGATCGACCGGGTGAAACTCGATCGACGGATTGTGGATGTTAACGATGCTGTTGATCCGTCCGGGCACCGTCTGGCTCATGTTGTATTGTTCCGGTTCCCGGATGCGTTCGGCCTTCAAATAAGGCGAGCCAGGAGGAAACAGCGCCACCACTACGCCGCCGGGCAGAATGGGCTGGGGAGCGTACGCGCCGTCGGCGGCCGGACCTGGTTTGGGAATACCGAGTGGTGCGGGCAGGGCGGGAAGGGTCGTCTGCGCGTTCGCCGCGGCACAGTGCGCGAGAACAAGCAGAACCAGATGAGCGGCCTTCATCGTGTCGAACTATATCACGCGCTCAGTTCGCCGATTTTTGCGCCGCGACGAAGCGCGGCTATGCCTGATTTTGCCGCATGTTTCTGCTGCGGGTAAATGCCCGATTGAGGGTGTGGTATCCCCGGTACTAGACTGCCCACTAGATCCCCAAAATGTCCACAAGTACGCCAGTGCTGTCCGTGGTGAACATCAACATGTGTCCCGTCCCATACTCATCACGGAGGCAGGCATGAACCCCAACGAAATCTGCGTGCCGGTCGCCGGTCGCGTCAGAGAGTTGGTTCGGGCGGAAACATCCTCCGAGACTCCGGGCTATGCCGGCCTCTCGCCGCCGCAGCTGGTTGACTTCTGTTTTTCGGTCTCTCACGACTTGAGTGAGCCCTTGCGTGGTGCGCGTTGCTACCTGGAGCTGCTCTCGAATTCCGCACGCCCCAAGCTCTCAGGCGAGGAACTACAGTGGCTCGACACCGCGCAGGAGAGCGTGCTGCAACTCAGCCGCCTGATCCAGGGGCTCCAGGAGCTGGTCAAGACCGGAGCCGCCGAACCCTTGAGCATCGCTCCCGTGGATTGCGCTGCAGTTGTCAAGACAGCCTTGTCTCTCATGCATCTCGCCATCCGCGAGGCCGGAGCCTCCATTACCGTGGAACGCTTGCCTGTGATCGAATCCCACGAACCCATCCTCCTCCAGGTGTTCGAGAACCTGGTCGGAAACGCCCTGAAATACCGTTCGGTGGAGCCCCTTCGCATCCGCATTTTCTGCGAGTCGACGCATCGAGAATGGAGATTCGCGGTCTCCGATAACGGCATCGGTATCGATCCCCGGCACCTTGAGTACATCTTTCAGCCACTCAAGCGATTGAACCGCCGCCACTCACCAGGCGCCGGGCTTGGCCTCACCGTTTCCCGCCACGCTTTGCAACGTCTGGGCGGCAGGATCTGGGTCGAATCCGGTTCTGGCGCGGGGTCTACTTTCTACTTTGCCATCCCCCGCCCTTCCGTGTAGTTTCGCGGCCGAAAACCCGCAGGTGCGTGCTCCGAAAACATTGGCTGATCCCGTGCTCCACTCCTGACGTTCCTCCTTCATGGCCACGGTCCGCGGACCCGGACCGCGCGACTCGACCAGTTCCCCCCAGTCGATCCTCGCCCTGGAGGAATGCGCCGATCTGTTTGATCGTATCGAGCTGGATGAGCCAGGCCAGCACAATCCTGGCGCTCGCGGCTTCGCCCGCAGAAAACGTGACCTCGCTCGCACCTCCGCGACGCTCTGTCCCAATCGTAGGCGGGATCTGCGTGCAATAATACGTCTATGGGCTCCAGGTCCGCCCGGATCGCCGTATCCGGGCAAGCAGGCCTTCTCGAAGAACTCGCGGAAACCCGGCGCCAGTTGAGCGTAGTGCTCCGGGCCAACGCAATCGAGTTGCACAATATGCGCACTCGCTGTGCTGACCTTCAGCACACCATGAACACGCTCAACCAGGAAGGCAGTTTATATAGCGCAAAGCGGGCTGGGTGGCGGCGCCTGTCCGTGCTCAGTCCGCGCGAGTTGCAAGTCTTAAAGGCCATCGCCGAGGGCCATGCCAGCAAGGAAATCGCGTATCGTCTGAACATCACCTTCAAGACCGTCGTGTGTCATCGCAGCCGTCTCATGCAGAAGTTGGGAGTCCATGAGGTGGCTGGCCTCACCAGGCTTGCTCTCGCCGCCGGCCTGATACCCCTGCGGGAAACCGAACCGCGCTCCATAGCCTAGCGCGGTTCTCATACCTACGCGGCCATCTTCTTCCCACCTGATTCGAAACGCGCCCTACGACGGTTTCAGCACGACCTTGATGCACCCGTCCTCTTTGCTCCGAAACATGGAGTACGCCTTGGGCGCGTCGTCGAGCGGCATGCTGTGCGTGATTACGAAGCTCGGGTCTACTTCACCATCCACGATCCTCTTCAGCAGCGGAGCCAGGTAGCGGTGGACATGTGTCTGGCCGCTCCGGATCGTGATATCCCGGTTCATGATCGACCCGAACGGAATCTTGTCCAAGAAACCCCCGTATACGCCTGGAACCGAGACCGTGCCGCCGTTTTTGCAGGACAGGATCGCCTGCCGCAGGGGGTGCGGCCGCCCGGTCTCCAGGCGCAGCGCCTGCTTCACCTTGTCGTAAAGCCCGATGAATCCATTCGTGTGCGACTCCATTCCCACCGCCTCGATGCACGAGTCCGGCCCGCGGCCCCCGGTCTTTTCCTTGAGCGTCTCCAGGACGTCGATCTCTTCGTAGTCAATGATCTCCGCGCCCTGCTTCCGAGCCATTCCCAGCCGCTCCGGGAACCGGTCGATCGCGATCACGCGGCCCGCGCCCAGGAGGAACGCGCTCTTAATCGCAAACTGCCCTACCGGCCCGCAGCCCCACACCGCGATCGTGTCACCCGGTTGGATGTGGCAAGCCTCGGCGGCCATGTACCCGGTGGGAAAAATGTCCGAGAGAAACAACACCTGCTCGTCCCGCAGTTCGCGAGGAATCTTTATGGGACCAACGTCGGCGAAGGGAACTCGCACATATTCCGCCTGCCCTCCCGCGTAACCTCCCAGCAGGTGCGAGTACCCGAAGATCCCGCACGGCGAATGGCCCCAGAGTTTCTCCGCCAGAACGCTGTTCGGATTCGAGTTTTCGCACAGCGAGTACTTCCCTTCCTGGCAGGAGAAGCAGTTCCCGCAGGCGATCGGGAATGGCACCACCACGCGGTCGCCCACTTTCAGATTTATTACCGCGGGACCAGTATCCACCACCTCGCCCATGAATTCGTGCCCCAGGATGTCGCCCTTCTGGGTAGTCGGAATGTAGCCGTCGTACAGGTGGAGATCCGAGCCGCAGATCGCCGTGCTCGTGACCCGTACGATCGCGTCTCGTGGATTCAGGATCTTTGGATCCGGCACCGTCTCTACCCGCACGTGGTGAGTGCCGTACCAGCAGGTTGCTTTCATTGGATGCCCTCGTTTATACGCTCGCCATTCGGTCCAGCCAGGTCGTGCCCGATGGTCGTCCGGCGGGCTGCCCTTCGGTCGTGGCGATCTCGCCGGTTTCCATCATTTGCTTGAAGCGGAGGAGCGTCTTGCGCACGCGCAGCGCGGGATCGCGGCCCAGCATCTGCTGCATCGCCCCGTCCGGCGTGGCCGCGGGCGCCTCGTATTGGATGTGTAGGCGCACCACCGTGCCCTTTCCCCCGGGCATCGGTTCGAATCGCACCCAGCCCGACTGCGTGATCCGCGCGTCGCCCACCGATCGCCAGGCGATCGTCTCGCCCGTGTCTTCCGTCACTGCCACCGCGCACGTGATGTCTTGTCCGTTCGGTCCCCGGGCCACCCACTCCAGGCGATCGTCGCCATTGGCGCGCACTTCTTTCAGGTGTTTGAAAAATGCGGGCAGTTTTTGCGGATCGCGCCAGTACCGGTAGCAATCCTCCGGGAGACGGTTGACAGCCACGCTCGCCGAATGGCGGACCGCCCGCTCTCCCTTGCCGAACGCTCCCAGTTTCTTTGCAGCGATTACGCCCGCAACCGTAACTCCCGCTACAGCAGCCACGGTCTTCGCAGAGACGCCGCCGTTCGAAGACGCGAGGAGGCGAGCGAGGGCCGGCGGCTTCGCAAGAAGCCCTACGCCGGCGGCAACCCGGCGCAGGCCCCTTCGGGTAGACTCGCGGGAACGGCCGGAATTCCCGGTCAGTTTTGTCAGCGCCAGGGGCGCCAGGATTTCCGCGGCTCCCAAGCCGATGCTGAACCAGCCCAGCGACCGCGCCACCTTTCGGACCGCCCCGCCGTTTCGGCCGGCGGCCCAGCTCACGAGATTTGCTGTTGCCATACCCGATTTGCGATTGCACGTTCGGCTCCACGGTGGCCCGACAGCCGGCGTTGTACGCCGCACCACCGGTTTGCATTGGTCCTGGCCTGCGGCCACACTGGATGCAGAAAGGGATGCCCGCTTGACGATCTCCAAACTCCCGGCCGTCTTTCTCGCCCGCCACGGCGAGACGGCATGGAGCCTCTCCGGCCAGCACACGGGCCTGACCGATCTGGCCCTCACCGAACGCGGCGAGCAGAATGCCCGCGCCCTCGGTGCCCGCCTGCGCATCCTCAGCTTCGCCAGGGTCTGGACCAGTCCGCTGCAGCGCGCCCGCCGGACCTGCGAGCTTGCCGGCTTTGGCTCCGTGTCCGAAATCGATCCCGACCTCGTCGAATGGAACTATGGCGAATATGAAGGTCTTCGCACATCCGAGATCCTCGCTCTCCGCCCGGGTTGGGACCTGTTCCGTGATGGCTGCCCAGGCGGCGAATCTCCTGGCCAGATAGGCGCGCGGGCAAGCCGCGTCGTGGCCCGCGTCCGCGCCGTTCAAGGCGATGCCCTGGTTTTCTCCAGCGGACATTTCCTGCGTGTGCTCGCCGCCCGGTGGATCGGGGAGGAACCTTCCGCCGCCCGGCATTTCGCACTCGGAACCGCCAGCTTGAGTACGTTAGGATACGAACGAACCTTTTGCCAGCCGGTCATTTCGCTTTGGAACGATACCAGCCACCTCGCACGATGATCATCATAGGTGTAGGAACAGGAGGGCATCGTGCAGCTAGGGATGGTCGGTCTGGGAAGAATGGGCGCCAACATGGTGCGCCGCTTGTTGGGTGGGGGACATCGGTGCGTCGTCTACGACGTCTCAGCGAAAGCGGTCGAGGAAATGGCCGCAAAGAATGCCACCGGCAGCTCGTCTTTCCGTGATTTCGTCGGCAAGCTGGAAAGACCTCGTGCCGTCTGGCTGATGGTTCCTGCCGCAGCCGTAGATAAGACCATCGCCGACCTCGTTCCCCTTCTCGAAGCCGGCGACATCCTCATCGACGGCGGCAATTCCTATTATGTGGACGACATCCGGCGGTCCAAGGATCTGGTCCGCCGCCGCATACACTACGTCGATGTCGGCACCAGCGGCGGCGTCTGGGGCCTCGAGCGCGGCTACTGCATGATGATCGGCGGCGAGCCGGATATCGTCAAACACCTCGACCCGATCTTTGCCACCTTGGCTCCCGGAGTGGGCAGCCTGCCGCGCACTCCGGGCCGCGAGAACCTTGGCGGAACCGCCGAGCACGGCTACCTGCACTGCGGCCCCAGCGGGGCCGGCCACTTTGTCAAGATGGTCCACAACGGCATCGAGTACGGCGTCATGGCCGCCTACGCGGAGGGCCTTGGCATTCTCCGCGATGCCAACGTCGGCAAGCAGGAGCACGCTGCCGATGCCGAAACCACGCCCCTCCGCCGCCCCGAGCACTACCAGTACGATCTTGACGTGCGCGATATCACCGAGGTCTGGCGCCGCGGCAGCGTGATTGCCTCCTGGCTCCTGGACCTCACTGCCGCCAGCCTGGCCAAGGATCCGGAGCTTTCCGGATTCACCGGTCACGTGTCCGATTCCGGAGAGGGACGCTGGACCATCAAGGCTGCCATCGACGAGGCTGTGCCTGCGCCGGTCCTTTCCGCTGCGCTGTATCAGCGCTTCAGCTCGCGCGGCGAGGCCGACTATCAGGACAAGGTACTCTCGGCCATGCGCTTGGGGTTCGGCGGACACCTGGAAAAATCAGGAGCCGCGAGATGAGCGATTCTCAATCCGACGCCCTGGTCTTCTTCGGAGCCACTGGCGACCTCGCCTACAAGAAGATCTTTCCCGCGCTCCAGGCTCTGGTGCGCCGCGGCAGACTAGACGTCCCCGTCATCGGCGTTGCCAAAGAATCGTGGAATGTCGAGAACCTTCGTGCCCGTGCGCACGACAGCCTCGAGCATCACGGCGGCGTTGACCCCGCGGTCTTTGGAAAACTCTGCGATCTCCTGCGTTTCGTCGGCGGCGATTACACCGACCCCGCGACTTTCGCTGCCATCCGGAAAGAGCTGAACAGCGCCCACCGGCCCGCTCACTATCTCGCCATTCCACCGGTGCTGTTTGCCACCGTGATCGAGCAGTTGGCCTCCTCCGGCTGCGCCAACCAGGCCCGCGTCATCGTCGAGAAGCCCTTCGGCCGCGACCTTGCTTCTGCCCAGCAACTCAACCGGACGCTCCACCGCTTCTTCCCGGAGTCCGCCATCTTCCGCATCGACCACTACCTCGGCAAGCGGCCCGTGAACAACGTTGTGGTCTTCCGCTTCGCCAACGCGTTCATGGAGCCCTTCTGGAATCGGAACTACATCGAAAGCGTGCAGATCACCATGGCCGAGGATTTCGGAATCCAGGGCCGCGGCGCGTTCTACGACCAGGCCGGCGCCATCCGCGACGTCGTCGAAAATCACCTCTTCCAGATCCTCTGCAATCTCGCCATGGAGCCCCCCGTACGCACCGACAGCGAGACCGTCCGCGACGAAAAGGTCAAGGTGCTGAAAGCCATTCCCGCGCTCGACCCCGCCGGTGTCGTCCGCGGCCAGTTCCGCGGGTATCGCAAGGAGCCGGGCGTCGCACCCGGTTCCGAGGTCGAGACGTTTGCCGCCATTCGCCTGTTTGTCGAGTCCTGGCGCTGGAAAAGTGTCCCGTTCTACATCCGCGCCGGCAAGAATCTGCCCGTTACCTGCACCGAAGTCCTCGCTCGGTTTCGCAAGCCCCCTTCCGTTATTCCCGCCTCCGATCTCTCTCACAACTACATACGCTTCCGGATCAGTCCGGAAATGGCCATCGCCATGGGCGTCATCGTAATGGGTCCTGGCGAGCAAATGCGCGGCGAGAACGTCGAGATGATTGCCAACCGTCATCCCTGCCCGGCTGAAATGGAAGCTTACGAGCGCGTCCTCGGCGAAGCCATGGAAGGCGATCCCACGCGCTTTGCCCGCGAGGACTACGTCGAAGAGGCGTGGCGCATCGTCGATCCCGCCTTGAAGGCCCACACTCCGCTCTACCCCTACGAAAAGGGCACCTGGGGCCCGGCCGAGGCCGAAAGCATCGCGCCCCGGGAAGGATGGCACAACCCTGCCGCCGTGGAGCAGGACGAGTTCCGTCTGCTCCGCGCGGGCTGAAACTGGCGATGCAGATCGAAATTCTCGATGATACCGAAACCGTTGCGCGCCGCGCCGCCGCAATCATCGCCGCGGCTGCGCGCGACGGCGTGGCTGCCCGCGGCCGCTTCACGCTGGCTGTGAGCGGCGGCCGAACTCCATGGATGATGCTTCGGGCGCTCGCGGCCGAGGCTGTCCCATGGCCGGGTGTGTGCGTTTTCCAGGTTGATGAACGGGTCGCCCCGGAAGGCCATCCCGATCGCAATCTCACTCACCTGCGCGACAGCCTCATCAGGGACGCCTCCCTCGCGCGGGATCAGATCTACGCCATGCCCGTGGATGAACCCGACCTCGAGGAAGCGGCGGCTCAATACGCCCGCGATCTGGCCGTGGTCGCCGGCAGTCCCGCCGTACTGGATCTGGTGCACCTGGGCCTCGGCCCCGACGGTCACACCGCCTCGCTCGTCCCCGGCGATCCGGTCCTCGGCGTCGATACCGCCGACGTCGCGCTCGCCGGGCCCTACCAGGGGCGCCGCCGCATGACCGTGACTTATCCCGTGCTCAACCGCGCCCGCCGTGTGCTTTGGGTAGTCACGGGCGCTGAGAAATCGGGAATGCTCCGCCGCCTGCTGGATGGCGATCCTGCCATCCCCGCCGGGCGCGTGCGCCGCGAAAACGCCCTTGTCCTCGCCGACCGCGCGGCCGGTGAATCATAGCGACCGTAGAAAATCCAGGATCGCGTGTTTGTCGCTCGCGGGCGCCGCGTTGGAGCTCCGGATCACTGCGTTCGCCTCGGATGCCGGATAGCCAGCCGCCCCCATCCGTACCAGAACTCCCAAAGCGGGTTAACGTACCGATGCCAGCTTGACAAATTAACCATCGATATCAACTCGCCCTTATACCAACGAGAGATTGAGGACACTCCCGCGATCCTGCATAATCTCCGTTACGATGAACTTCTCCCACATCAAAACCCTGTTGTCCGGCAGCCTGCTCGCGGCCACCGGGGCCGCCGCCTCATTTTACGTCGCTCCCAACGGAAACGATGGCGGCAGCGGCACCGCGGCCTTACCGTGGAAGACCATCCAGCATGCCGTCGAAAACATCGGCCCCGGGGACATTATCGTTGTCCGCGCTGGCACATACGCCGGCGCCCGCATCGAGAACTCGGGCCTGCCCACTGCCGGCAAGACCCTCCGCGCGGATACCGGCGCCAAGGTGATCCTGAACGCGCCCGGACCCAAGAACCGCCATAACAGCATTCTCGAGGTCGAGAACTTCAGTGCCACCGTTTCGTACTGGACCATCGATGGCTTCGAGATCGAAAACTCGCCCAAGTACGGAGTGGACGTGCGCGTCACCGAATCCATCACCGTCCAGAACTGCATCGTACACGACAGCGCGCTCACCGGCATCTTCGACGCCTTCTCCAATCATCCTCTCATCCAGAACAATATCTCCTACAACAACCACGAACACGGTATCTATCACAGCAACAGCGGCGACTACCCGACTATTAGAGGCAACCAGATTCATCACAACTACGCCGCCGGCATCCACATGAATGGTGACATTTCCCAGGGTGGCGACGGTATCATTTCCTTCGCGACCGTCGAAAAGAACGTGATCTGGGAAAACGGTCTCGGTGGAGGCTCCGGCATCAACTGCGACGGCGTCGATAACAGCATTTTCCGCAACAACCTGCTCTACTCTAACCATGCCAGCGGCATCTCCCTCTACGCCATCGACGCCGCCCACGGCTCGAGCAATAACCAGGTCTTCAATAACACCATCGTCATGGCGTCCGATGGCCGCTGGACTATCAACATCCCCAAATCCTCCGGCGGCAAGAAGAGCCCCACCGGCAACCAGGTCCTCAACAACATACTCTGGGAGTCCAACACCGCCCGCGGCTCGATCCTCACCTATGCGACCGCAGTCGCCGGGTTCAAGAGCGATCACAATATCGTTGTCAACCGATTCAGCGCCAGCGGGGGCAACACCAACATCTCGCTGGCCTCCTGGCAGCAGAAGACCGGACAGGACCTGCACTCCATCGTCTCCGACCCCGCCGCGCTGTTTGTTAACGCTGCGTCCAACGATTATCATCTGAAAGCCGGATCGCCCGCAGTCAACGCCGGCGCCACGTTGCCCCAAGTGACCGACGATCTCGCCGGCGTCAAGCGTCCTCTCGGCGGGCTTTACGACATCGGCTGTTACGAGTCTTTCTAGCTTACCGGGGCAGGCCCCGAGAAGAGCGGCGGCGCCGAAATCTGACGCGATTCCGCCGGTGCGCTACTGGGTCCGCTGCGCGCGCAGCCGTTCCACCAGGTCCGGTGGAATCGCAAGATTCCCCGCGCCGCGACCCAGCGTCACGCCCGGCTTCACCACCCCGTGGAAATCGCTGCCGCCGGTCACCAGCAGCCCGTACCGCCGTGCCAGCCCCAGGTACCGCTCCGTGTCCCCGTTTTCGTGATCGCTGTGATACGCCTCGATGGCGTTCATCCCCGCGCTGCACAGCTCAGGCATCATCGCCGGCACGTCGCCTTTCACGCGCACCGGATGTGCCAGCGACGCGATTCCGCCCGCCCGCCGGATGCGCTCCACTCCTTCCGCGAATTGCGGCTCGCGCCGGTAGACGTACCCCTTCGCCGATTCGTCCAGGTACTCGTCGAACGCCTCCCGGTAAGTCTTCACGTAGCCTTTCTCGAGCATGATCTGCGCGAAGTGCGGACGCCCCGTCATCCCGCGTCCGCGCGCCTCAGCTTCCTCGAGCGTCATGTCGAATCCGAGTTCCCGCAGCCGCGCCACCAGCCGGATATTCCGGTCGCGACGCGCCGCCTGCAGGTCCAGGATCCACGTGCGGAAACCCTCCAGCGCGCCGGCGCCGAAGAAATACCCCAGCAGGTGTACGGATTCCCCGTGCAGCTTGGTCGAAAGCTCGATCCCGCAGATCAGCGTGATCCCGGCATCACGCGCCGCTCCCAGCGCCGTGTCGTATCCCTTAAAAGTGTCGTGGTCCGTGATGCCGAGCGTGGTGACGCCCGCGCGTACGGCTTCTTCTATCAGTTGCGCGGGCGAACACGTCCCGTCAGACTCGTTGGTGTGTGAGTGCAGGTCGATCAAAGGAAACTAAACCTAGACGTTCCAGTGTAGCCCAGATCTTCTCCACACTCGCCTCCGGTGTTTCCTCCGATGAGTTCACCGTCACCTCAGGCGAAACCGGAGGCTCGTAGGGGTCCGATATCCCCGTGAAATGCGGGATCTCGCCCGCCAGCGCGCGCTTGTACAAGCCCTTCACGTCGCGCTCCGCCAGCACCTCCACCGGGCACGAGACGTACACCTCGACGAAGTTCGGAATCCGCGCGCGCACTTCCTCGCGCACCGCCCGGTACGGCGAAATCGCCGCAGCGATCGCGATCACGCCGTTTCGCGAGAGCAGTTCGCATACAAAGCCGATGCGGCGGATATTCTCGTCGCGGTCTTCCTTGCTGAAGCCCAGCCCCTTTGAAAGGTGAGTGCGCACTACGTCGCCGTCCAGCACCTCGACTCTCGCGCCGCGCTCCCGCAGGCGCAGCTCCACCGCGCGCGAAATCGTGCTTTTTCCGGCGCCGCTCATCCCGGTGAACCACAGAGTGAATCCTTTGTGCATCTCGCTCTCGTCTGCCTCCGTCGCGGCCCCGCGCAGCACACTTCCGCCGGGCGCAAAGTGAATTCCGCACTCCTTCTTGACGTCCTCTTCCCACCACCACCGCCCGGCCCGCTCGCTCTCCCCGGCTTCCACCGCTCGCGTGCACGGCGCGCACCCGACGCTCGTGTATCCCCGCGCATAGAGCGGATGCATCGGCACGTCGTGTTCGCGCATATACTCCTCCACTTGTGCCGCCGTCCAATCGGCCAGCGGATTGATCTTCACCCGCCCGTTCTGACGTGCGACTTTCGGAATCTCGGCTCGCGTGTCTGATTGATCGCGCCGCAGCCCGCTGGCCCACGCCTTCAGCGTATCCAGCTTCCGCATCAGCGGCCGGACCTTGCGGATGTCGCAGCAGCGCTCGCGCGCCTGCACGCTCGAGTAGAAAAGGTTCGGCCCGTGCAGCGTGACAAGTTGCTCCACCTCTGTTCGCTCCGGGAACACCACCTCGACCGCGATCCCGTAGCGCCGGCGGACGGTTTCCATCATGGCGTACGTCTCGTCGGGGAGCCGGCCGGTATCGATCGTGAACACGCGCACGGAAGACGAGATGCGCGAGGCCATGTCCACGATCACCATCCCCTCCTTCTGGAAGCTGGTCGCGATCGCGAAGGAGTCACCGAAGGCGTCAATCGCCCAGCCGAGGATGTCAGGTGCTGTGGAGATATCGAAGCGGGTGCTGCTGAACAATCTTCCCCAAGTCTATCAGACGGGGTCTGGGGCGGACGCTCGCGGCTCGCCGCCCGCCCGGTTTCGCGTAGCGGGCGCTACGCAAATGACTATCTTGTCCGTAGCCCTTCGCGCTCGAAGCGCAGCGTTTCCAGATCCAGTTCCTCCGCGCAGGAAAGATCCAGAACGTTCACCAGCATGCCCTCGCGGAGCTCCTGTAGCCGCAACTCCCGCCCGTTGGCAAACCGCAATCCGTCGCGATAGGTGTTGGCCGCGGCGGAAAGCTGCGTGAACGTCACGTCTTCCGTCGGGCCCACCCCCAAAGATTGCTGTAGCCTCTGCGGCAGGCCCTGCACCCGCAGCCGGGCTCCCGGCGGGATGCACACAGCCGGGACCGGGCAGGCCACCGGCGGGTTGAAGAACTCCTTCAGCATCACGAAGAAGGTTTTGCGGACGGGTGCGGCGGCAGTCGCCGCCCGCGCCACATCGGCGGGCGAAGCCAGGCCAAGGGAGCCCGTCGGGAACCGGTAAGTCACCAGTTGTTCCGCCTCCTGCGCCAAGCGATTGGGAACGGCCATCAATGAATAATCACACATGCGTGATCACCCTCCTCTGCTTTGAGTGTCCGCCCCTCAGCCGCTTCTGGCAAGGTATTCCTGCATATGTTCCGTTCGTTTCACCACACGATCCGCGCCCCCTCCCGCGCCCCCCGGGGCAGCGTTCGGGGCCGGGTTCACACCCTGTTACTATATGGTGAACGTGGAGCCGGATAATCAGACAGCAAACGGTGGCCCGCAGCCCGGAGCCGCGTGGCAGCGCGTACAGCTCGCCCGGCACCCAAAGCGGCCCCATTCCCTGGATTACATCCAGCGCCTCTTCACCAATTTTCAGGAGATTCACGGAGACCGCAGCTTTGGCGACGATGCCGCCATCGTCGCCGGACTCGGCCGCTTCCATGGCCGCCCCGCCTGCGTTGTCGCTGAGCAGAAGGGCCGCGACACCAAACAGCGCTTCTTCCGCAACTTCGGAATGCCCAAACCCGAGGGCTACCGCAAGGCCCTGCGCGTGATGCAGCTCGCCGCCAAGTTCGGCCGCCCCATCGTCACCCTTCTCGATACGCCCGGCGCCTACCCCGGCATTGACGCCGAAGAGCGGGGCCAGGCCGAAGCCATCGCCCGTAACCTCCGCGAAATGGCGCGGCTTCCCGTTCCCGTCCTGGTCGTTTGCATCGGCGAGGGCGGCTCCGGAGGAGCTCTCGCCCTGGGCGTCGGCAACACCGTGCTCATGCTCGAAAACGCCGTCTACAGCGTCATCTCTCCCGAGAGCTGTGCCGCCATCATCTATCGCGACTCCGGCAAGGCCGAACAGGCTGCCGCCGCCCTCCGCCTGACAGCTCAGGACCTCAAGGAGCTCGGCCTCGTCGATGGCATCGTCCCCGAGCCGCCCGGCGGGGCCCACGAGGATTGGGAGGCCGCCGCCGGTATTCTCCAGCAGCACATTCTCAGGGCCCTGAGCGAACTGGAGTCCATGAACCCGGATGAGATTGTCGCTCACCGCTACGCTAAGTTCCGCGGCATGGGCAATTTCTTCTCGTAACGCGCTGCCAGCGCTCAACTTCCTCGCTCGCCGGTGTTAATTCGGGACGCGGCCCTACGTCACTATAGGCTAAGAGGTAAAATAAGGTTCGAACTCCCGGCACACAATATGCGTCTAATGCGGGTGATAGGCAAATCAAGGGAGATTTCTTGTCGTGAAACGTAAGTGGAAAGTCATCATCTTCGTTGTAGTTGTGCTGATCCTGGCGATAGGGGTCTATGCCAGCACGGTCTTGAGCAAGAAAGGCTTGGTCACTGTCCAGACCGGCAACGTCGTGCGCGGCGACCTGGACAGTATCGTGACCGCGTCCGGAGAAATTAAGCCCAAGAATTACATCAACATAGGCGCGAACGCCCAGGGCGAGCTCAAGGAGATCCTGGTCAAGGAGGGCGACCGGGTCCGCAAAGGCCAGGTCCTCGCCCGCATCGAAAACGTCCAGCCCGAAGCCGACGTCGAAGCGCAGCGCGCCACCTTGAATGCCGCCGAAGCCGACTCCGCAGCGAGCGAAGCTCAGGTGAAAGCCCAGGACGAGAACATCCGGACCATGCAATCGCAGATCGAAAAAGACAAGGCCGATCTCGACCGCATGAAGGCCGACTACGACCGCAGCGAAGCCTTATTCAAAGAGCACCTGCTCGCCAAACAGGATTTCGACCTCCGCAAGTTCTCTTACGAGGCCCAACTCGCCACCATCAAGCAAAGCGAGCAGCGCCTCGTGCAGGCCCGTGCCCAACGCGAGCAGGCCGCTGCCCAGCTTGCCGGCGCCCAAAAGCGCATTGCCCAGTATAAGGCCGTACTCGTGCGCTTCAACGACATTCTTCAGAAATTCAATGCCTACGCCCCCATCGACGGAGTCATCACCAATCTCCCCGTCCGTACCGGTGAAATCGTCGTGCCCGGAGTCCAGAACTCGGCCGCTAGCACCATCATGACCATCGCTGATATGTCGCTGATCACCGCCGAGGTCAAGGTTGACGAGACGGACATCGTCAACGTGAAGCTCAACCAGACCGCCGACGTCACCATCGACGCCATTCCCAATAAGACCTTCAAGGGTCACGTCACCGAAATCGGCAATACCGCTATCCTCCGCTCCACCGGCCTGGCCGCCAGCCAGAGCGCCGTCTCCAGCCAAGAGGCCAAGGACTTCAAAGTCGTCGTCGCCCTCGATAATCCGCCCGACGACATCCGCCCGGGGCTTTCCTGCACCGCGAAGATAACCACCGCGACCCGGAAAAACGTCTTAACCATTCCGATCCAGGCCCTCACCGTTCGCCAGAAAGGGCAACTGGAGCCGAAGCCGGCTGACCCCAAGGCGGCGCCGGTCGTCACCAAGCTCGACCCGGCAGCCGAAAAGGCCAAGAAGGAGGAAGTCCAAGGCGTGTTCGTCGTCAACGGCGGCAAGGCCGTCTTCAAGAAAGTGGAGACCGGCATCACCGGCGCCACCGATATCGAGGTGCTGAACGGTCTCAAAGAAGGAGACCAGATCGTTACCGGCACCTATCAGGTCATCCGTACCATCGCCAATGAAGCCCAGGTGAAGGTCGATAATAAAGCTCCGGCGGCGGCAGCAGCCAAGTCGTAGCGCCGGCCTTCAGGCCTGCGAGCCAGACTGAGAAACGAGAACCTACCAATGGCAGTAGCAGAAGAAAAAGAACTGATCGCGCGCGGTGAACAGCTCAAGCGGGAAGGCATTGTCATCCGCACCTACGATCTCTGGAAGACCTATGTCATGGGCGACCAGGAGATTCACGCCGTCTCCGGCGTGGACATCGAGATTCACCGCGGCGAATATGTGGCCATCATGGGACCGTCGGGTTCCGGCAAGTCTACCCTGATGAACCTCATCGGCTGCCTCGACACGCCCAGCAAAGGCCAGTACTACATCAATGGCAACCTGGTCAGCGAAATGACCGACGACGAGCTCGCGCGCATCCGCAACAAGGAGATCGGCTTCGTTTTCCAGACGTTCAACCTGCTGCCCCGCGCCACTTCGCTCCATAACGTCGAGCTGCCGCTCATCTATTCCGGCGTCTCCGCCGACGTCCGCCTCGAGCGCGCGCGCACCGCCATGCGCGCCGTCGATCTCGAGGCCCGTATGCACCACAAGCCCAACGAGCTCTCCGGCGGACAGCGTCAGCGCGTCGCCATCGCCCGCGCCCTGGTCAACAATCCCTCTATCCTGCTGGCCGACGAGCCCACCGGCAACCTCGATACCGCGACCGGCAACGAAATCATGGCCCTCTTCGAGCGCCTCTATCAGCAGGGCAACACGATTGTCCTCGTCACCCACGAGCACGATATCGCCCTCCACGCCCATCGCATCATCCACGTCCGCGACGGCAAGGTCGAAAAGGACGAGAAGATTAAGTAACTACATCACTCGCGCCGTCAAGATCAGGAACAACGCCTTCTCCGGCCCCTCCAGGCTTGCCCGTCCGACCACCACCTTCTGCCCCGCCTTCACGTCAATGTCCTGATCGATCCCCGTGTTCACGTACTCTGTCTTCGCCCCCCCGGTCGGAATCCGCAGCCCCGCGTGCATCCGGTCGATGCGGATCGTGGTGCCGTCTTCCGACACGGCCGTGTTCCGCACTGAAAACATCGTCAGCCGCGGCGGGCTCGACTTCGCGTCCAGAATCCCGGTTGTCTCCGCGGGACTCCCCGCGCGTGTACGCAGCGTGAGCACATCCAGCATGCGGTAGTCTTTGAACGTGAACGTGCCCTTGAGTTGCGCGATCACGTCCCGAATATCGGCCGGCACCGCCGATCCCGCCAGGTTCGGCTGGTCGCTCCCTACCACGAAGTGAACCACCAGCTCGATGTCCTTCGGCGCCACATCGAGCTGCTGCAACGCCGCCTCGGCCGCGGCAATGCTTCCCGGCAGGCCGTTCAGCGTCATCACCTTCATCGAGCTGTTCGGCATCACGGTGACTCCGAACTGGCTGATCACTCCGCGAATGGCCTCGGGGTCCACATACTTCAGGTGCACCAGCTTGGTCGTGCGCTCCGGGCTCTGTTGCGCCATCACGGGCGCCGCCAGCAGCAGGACTGCAACTAAGACTCGCTTCATCAGTATTCTCCTATCCAGTAAATGACAATATTCGGATCTGCCGTCTGCAGCTTTACCACCAGCGGGGCGCGACCTGCCGCCTTCGGCCGTGCCGACGTCGCGTGCTGCTCGCGTACCAGCGGCGCCTCCGGAATCCGCAGCGCCATCCTCGACGGAGGCGGCGGCAGCGGACTCTGTAGCTTCGCCCTTACCGCCACCCCCAACAACACCATCGCCGCGATCCCCACCCCGGAAACCCATGCCAGCCGCCGCCATACCCGCCGGCCCCGCTCGACCTCCGCCATTACCCGCGCCCGCACCGCCGCATAATCGGCGGGCCCAAGTCCTTCCTCGTGCATCTCCCGTAGCTTGCCAAGCGTCTCCTTCAGCCCCGACCAAAACACCTGGCATCCGGGACAGTCCGAGAGGTGCCGCTCCACCGCCGCCGCCTCGCCGGCATCGAGGTCGCCACCCGCGTGCAGCGCGATGCGCTCCTCCCAATCCATGCAGTTCATGAACGCCTCCCGAAGTAGCGCTCCACGAATCCCTTTACCTTCACCCGCGCTTTCCATATTTGCGAGCGCACCGTGGCCTCGCTCGACCCCAGCACCCGCGCCACTTCCTCCGTGGACAGCCCTTCCAGGTCGCGCAGCACCAGCGCCGCCCGCTCTTTCTCCGAGAGCACTCGCAGGCTGAGTTCCAGCGCCCGCCGCCGTTCCGCCTCCGACAGCGCCTGCTGCGGATCGGCGCCCGCCCATTCCAGCCGGCCCGCATCCTCCACCGGCGACTCCGGTCTTTTCCTCCTCCGCAGATCGTGGCACGCGTTCACCGTCACACGGTACAGCCAGCTCGAAAGCGCCGCTTCCGCCCGCACCTTGTCGAGGTTGCGGTACAGCTTCAGGAAGACCTCCTGCGATACGTCTCGCGCGTCCTCAACACTCCCCGTCAGCCGCATCGCCGTCCCCAGCACGAGCCGCTCGTACTGCCGCATCAGCCGCTCGAACCCGGCCGTTCGCGATACTTCGTCCTTGCCCCGCGCTCCCTCGGCCGGCGTGGCCATGACCAGCAGTGCCATCTCATCAGGTAAAACTGCCGGAACCGCGAAAACGTGTATGGGAATTCCTGCTAATCTGGGCAATCCCGCATGTCCACCAGGCTGGCAGCCACCCCGGATCAGGTCCGTGAACTGGGCCGCACCGCCCTCGACCTCGTCGCTTCGTATTACGAATCACTCGCCGCCGGGCGCCCCGTCCTCGTCCCCACCAATTCCGCCCATCTCCGCGCCTGCATTGACGAGCCGCTCCCCGTCGAGGGCGCTTCCTTCACCGACGCGCTTTCCCAATTGGCTTGGCTCGCCGTCGAATTCAGCCGCCATAGCGCCCACCCGCGATTCTTCGGCTATGTCTCTTCGCCCGGTACCGCGTTCCACGCCATGGGCAGCATGCTGGCCGCCGCGCTCAACATCAATGTGACCGGATGGAGGTCCGCGCCCGTGGGCACGGAGATCGAGCGCCTCGTCATCCGCTGGCTGAACGACATGATCGGCCTGCCCCGCGAGTCCGGCGGTCTGCTGGTCAGCGGCGGTTCCATGGCCAACTTCGCCGGCATCGCTGCCGCGCGCAGCGCCAAGGCGCCCGGAGTCGTCCGCGATGGCGTCGCCTCCGCCGCCCCGCGACTCCGCCTCTACGTCTCCGAGGAAGGCCACTTCTCCGTCCGCAAAGCCGCCGGTATGCTCGGCATCGGAACCGTCAACGTGCGCCCGATCCGCACCAATTCCCGCCAGCAGATGGACGTGGATGATCTGGCCCGCCAGGTT
>Ga0335077_10003216_pt1 | contig 19660 bp, 13 predicted proteins | sample Lox_Sample_31_FD_207151 | JGI IMG/M metagenome (GOLD analysis project Ga0335077, IMG submission 207151) | Soil microbial communities from Loxahatchee National Wildlife Refuge, Florida, United States - Lox_Sample_3.1 | ecosystem: Environmental > Terrestrial > Soil > Wetlands | place: USA...
AACGCGTGCACCTCGGCCTCGTACCTGGCCTTGGCGAACCGTCCGGACGGCCCGGTATGCGCGCCGACCCCGAGCTCGACCCGGAACAGGACCGGTGCCCGCCCGGCCGACCCCGCTGACCCGGCCGACCCCGCCAACCCCGCTGCCCCGGCTGGCCCGGCTGGCCCCGCCGACCCCGCCAACCCCGCTGCCCCGGCTGGCCCGGCCCATTCCTCCGCGGTGGCCCGCAGCCGGGCGACCCACTTGGCGGGCTCGTGCACGGCCACCCGCGGGTCATGTACCGCGCCGGTCACCAGCAGCGCGGGCCGCTGCCCGGCGGGCGGGTTGTCGTACGGCGAGTACGAACGCAGGCACGCGTAGTCGTCGGGGTCGCGCGGGTCGCCCCACTCGTCCCACTCGCTGATGGTCAGCGGGATCGACGGGTCGAGCATCGTGGTCACGCAGTCCACGAACGGGACCTCGGCCACCACGGCTCGCCACCGGTCGGGCCGCATCGAGTAGACCGCGCCCTGGAGCAGGCCGCCGGCCGACAGCCCGTGCGAGACGATCCTGGCCGGGTCGACCAGCGCGGTCCCGTCCCGCCCGGCCAGCCAGTCGGCGACGTCGATGAAGTCGGTGAACGTGGTCGTCTTGGCTCGCAGCCGGCCTGCCTGCCACCAGGCGCGCCCGCGCTCGCCGCCGCCGCGCACGTGCGCGATCGCGTACACCACGCCGCGGTCGAGCAGCGAGGGCAGCCCGACGCCGAACTCCGGGTCCGAGCACGCCTCATACGCGCCGTAGCCGTACAGCAGGCACGGCGCGGTCCCGTCCAGCGCAGTCCCCGCGCGGTAGGCCAGCGTGACCGGCACCGCCGCGCCGTCCCTCGCCGTCGCGGTGACCCGCTCGGTCAGGTACTGCCCCGGGTCGTACCCGGGAACCTCGCGCCGCTTGAGCAGGCTGCGCTCGCCGGTCGCCAGGTCGAGCCGGTACCACGCGGGCGGCTCGGTCAGCGACTCCTCAGCCACGATGACGGACCCGGCGTCGTAGTCCTCGGCGTGCTCGATCCTGATCGCCCCCGCGGGCAGGCCAGGCGGCACTTCGATGATCCCGCCGCCGTCCAGGTCGGTGATCGCGATCATCGGCTCGCCGTCCCGCCGCAGCGTCAGCACCAGCCGCTCGCCGACCACATCGCAGCTCAGCAGCCGGGTGTCGGCCCGCGCGGGCGCCAGCGCCGCGCAGTCCACCGGGACCCAGTTCTCCCGGCCTGGGGCCCTGGCCGGCGCCCGCACCAGCGTGAACTCGGGCTCGGTGGCGTCGGTGACGATATACAGCCAGCCGCCCGGCGCTGCGGCGGCGCTCGCCGCGCCCGCCGGTCCTTCTTCTTCCCCAACCGCTCGCGCGTGGTCAACCCGGTATTCAAGCCCGCGCCGCCGCTGGCTGATCATGACCGGCTCGCCGGGCGGACCGGCCAGCGAGATCAGCCGGACCTCGGTCGCGTCCCGGCATTCGGAGGTGACCACGGCGAACCGCCCGCTGCGGGATGCGTGCAGCGTGATCTCGTACCTGGCGTCGGTCTCGGTGAACAGCAGCACGTCACCGGCGGCTGCCGTGCCCACCTGGTGCCGCCACAGCTGGAACGGCCGGTTCAGCTCGTCGGGCACCAGGTAGTACAGGTATCGGGCGTCGGCGGACCAGGCCACTCCCGGGTAGGTCCGATCGATGTCGTCCGGCAGGTCGTTTCCGGTGCCCAGGTCCCTGATCCGCAGCCGGTAGATCTCGGCGCCGCTGGTGTCGGCCGACCAGGCGAGCAGGTCGCCGGCCGGACTTGGCTCGCGGACGCCGACATCCACATAGCCGGTCTGCGCCCCGATGATGTTCTCGTCGAGCAGCACCTGCTCGGTAGTTTTTCCGGATTGTGACCTGAGAAGCTGAAGATTCTCTCTATCCTGTGGTGTCCTGGTCCGGTAGCTAAACCCCCCAAGCGGCCAGCTGACCGAATCGTCGGCTTGGTCGCCGATCCGGCCGGCCGACTCAGCGTAGAGCCGGCCGGCCAGGTCGGCCAGCCGGGCTGCGTACGCGTCGTAGTAGCCGCGCTCGGCGGCCAGGTACGCCACGAACGCGGGATGGGAGTGATCGCGCATCCAGGCGTAGTCGTCGGTCTCGGTGCGCCCGTGCAGCGTCCTGACCGAGGGAACCCGCAGCGCCCGCGGCCACCCGACATCGGCTGTTCCTGGCATGGCATGAACCCTACCGAAGGAACAAAGCTCATATACATCTCGAATCCGTTATGAATCCGTCACAGTTAACTCTGGTAATTGCAAAGCGCCGGATTACCCCCATACTTCTTACAGCCGCGCCGAGCGCACCGGCAGCCTCAGCGGCCCGAGGAAGGAGAACTCCCATGCCCCGACCGACTGCCCGGTGGCGGCGTCGGCGGGCCGCGGCATGCCTGGCTCTCTGCGGCGGGCTCGTGCTTGGCGTTCCGGCCGTGGCGGCGGCCGCGCCGGCCGGCGCGGCCGCCGCCACCTCGGGTCCCGGCCGGTCGGCGACCTTCGTGGTCGGCAACGACGGCGCGGTCGACGGCCTGAACCCCTTCGTCGGGCAGACCTCGATCGACTTCGAGGTGTACGGGCTGATCTACGACAACCTGATGGACTACGGCCAGACCAACTACCAGCCGGCTCCCCGGCTGGCGACGTCCTGGTCGGTCTCGGCGAACCAGCTGGTCTGGACCTACCACATCCGCCACGGCGTGTACTGGTCCGACGGCGTGCCGCTGACCGCCGCGGACGTGGCCTACACGTTCTGGCGTGACACCATCCCGAACTCGGTGGAATTCGCCGACAACTCCGCCTACGTCGCGAACATCGTGCACAGCAGCGTCAAGGCCATCGGCAGGTACACGGTGCAGATGACGGTGACCAAGCCCACGCCCAACATGGACCTGCTGATCGTGCCGATCCTGCCCAAGCACATCTGGGACCACGTGTCGGAGAAGGACCTCACGACGTTCGCCAACAACCACCCGGTCGGCACCGGGCCGTTCCGGGTCAGCCAGTTCACGATCAACCAGTCGGTGACTCTCATGGCCAACCCGCACTACTGGGGCGGCAGGCCGGGCATCTCGACCCTGATCTTCCAGAATTTCACGAACCCGAGCGCCGAGGCGATCGCGCTGAAGAACGGCAGCATCGACTTCGCCGAGGGCCTGACCTACCCGCTGTTCAACTCGCTCAAGGGCGCCAAGGGCGTCACCCTGGATAACGCCCCGTCGGGCAACTTCGACGAGCTGTCGTTCAACAACGGCGCGGCGACCGTGACGGGAAAGAAGATCGGCAACGGCAACCCGGCGCTGCTCGACATCAACGTCAGGCACGCGATCACCTACGCGATCGACCAGAAGGAGCTGGTGCGGCGCGTGTTCCTCGGCGACGCCGAGCCGGCCACCTCGGTGATCCCGCCGATCTACCCGCAGTACTACTACCGGCCGGCCGCGGGCACCGCCTACAGCTACGACCAGGCGAAGGCCGACGCGATCCTGACCGCCGACGGCTGGAAGATGGGACCGGGCGGGATCAGGGTGAAGGACGGCAGGCAGCTCAGCCTGCGGCTGTTCTACCCGTCAGGCTCCCCGACCTACAACCAGGACGCGCCCTACATCAAGGCGTGGCTGAACGCCGTGGGCATCGGGGTGACGGTCACCGAGATGTCCACCAACACGCTGACCCAGGTGATCGGCAACGGCGACTACGACATGTTCATCTGGGGCTGGGGGGTGGAGCCGAACCCGGACTTCCAGCTCTCGGTGTTCACCTGCGCGCAGCGCTCGTCCGGGTCGCCGCCGAACTACACGCCGGGCTGGTCGGACAATTTCTTCTGCGACAAGCGCTACGACCAGCTGTACGAGGCGCAGAAGAGCGTCGGCGGCGCGGCGCGCGCCAGGATCGTGCAGCAGATGCAGCAGATCCTCTACACCGACGACCCGTACTCGGTGCTCTACTACTACAACGACGACCAGGCCTACCGCAGCGACCTGTTCACCGGGTTCGCCCCCCAGCCCGACAAGCCGAACGGCCTGGTGCTGTTCCAGGAGGTCTCCTGGTGGAGCTACCGGTGCATGCGGCCGGTCGGCACCAGCCCGTCGCTGACCGACCGCAACGTCGGATGCCAGCACGAGACCGGGATGACCCGCACCGCGGTCGCCGCGGCGGCCGGCCCGCCGACCGGCGCGGGGGTGGTCGGCATCGGCGCGCTCGCGGCGATCGTGCTCGGCATCGCCGGGGTGCTCGTGGCCAGACGCCGGGCGGCGGCGACCGCCTACGACCGGGAGTAGCCGATGTCCGGAGCATTCCTCGACGGTGCGCTCGCCGCGGCGCAGGAGCGCCGCGGCGAGGAGGAGCGCGCCGCACGCGGCGGCAGCGGGCTGGCCCGCTCGCTGGGCGTCAAGGTGCTCAGCGCCGCGGTCACGCTGCTGTTCGTGCTGGTGTTCAACTTCTTCCTGTTCCGGGTGCTGCCGGCCGACCCGGCACGCAACCTCGCCAGGGGCACCACGCTCACCGCAACCCAGATGGCGGCGATCAACAAGACGTTCGGGATCGGGCTGCCGCTGTGGCAGCAGTTCACGAACTACTTCGTGCAGACCTTCCACGGCAACCTGGGGATCTCGTTCCAGTACCACATCCCGGTATCCCAGGTGATCGGCAAGGCACTGTGGCCGACGATCCTGCTGGTCGGCACCTCCACCGTGCTGTCGACCGTGATCGGGGTCTGGATGGGCATCAGGGGCGGCTGGAAGCACGGCAGTGCCTTCGACCAGATCTCCAACGGCGTGAACAACACGCTCTACGCCATGCCGGACTTCTGGCTGGGCATGGTGCTGCTGATCGCGTTCTCGTCCAAGTGGTTCCTGTTCCCGGCGGGCGGCATGAACAGCGTGACCGGGAACCTGTCAGGCCTCCACGGCCTCCTGGACCTGCTCTGGCACCTGACGCTGCCGTGCGTGGTGCTGACCCTGGTCTACCTGGCCGAGTACTCGTTGGTGATGCGCTCGTCGCTGATCGACGAGCTCGGGAACGACTACCTGCTCACCGCCCGGGCCAAGGGCCTGCGGGACGCCATGGTCAGGAGCCGGCACGCGGTGCCGAACGCGCTGCTGCCGTCGATCACGCTGATCATGCTGAACCTCGGCTTCGTGATCTCGGGCGCGATCACCACCGAGACTGTCTTCAGCTGGCCGGGGCTCGGGCTGGCCTCCTACAACGCGCTGAACTTTCCCGACTACCCGGTGCTCGAGGGCTGCTTCCTGCTGTTCTCGGCGGCTGTGATCGTCGCCAACCTGATCGCTGACCTCCTCCTGACCGTCCTCGACCCCCGGGTGAGGCAAGCATGAGCGAGCCGGTCGGGTCCCCCGGAGGCGAGCGGGAGGACACAGCATGAGCGAGCCGGTCGGGTCCCCCGGAGGCGAGCGGGGGGACACAGCATGAGCGAGCCGGTCACGATCAGCGCCAGGCAGATCGGCTGGCAGCGGCGGCGCGAGGCTCTCGAGGACTTCTGGCTGCAGTACCGCAGGGACCGCAACGGGATGATCGGCCTGGTGATCCTGGTCCTGATGATCGCGGTGGCGCTCGCGGCACCGCTGCTGGCCAGCTCGCGCGGGCTCAATCCGGCGCTCGCCACCTACCCGGCCAATGCCGACCCAGGCTGGCACTACCCGCTCGGCACCGACTCCGACGGGCGCTCCGTGCTCACCGAGCTGATCTGGGGCTCGCGGATCTCGCTGCTGATCGGCTTCGCCGCGACCGCGCTGTCGATGGTGATCGGGGCGCTCATCGGGATCGTCGCCGGGCACTTCGGCACGCTGAACCACTGGTTCGGCAGGCAGACCGACAACGTGCTGATGCGGTTCACCGACTGGTTCCTGGTGGTGCCGTTCCTGCCGCTCGCGATCGTGCTGGCGCGCACGCTCGGCCCTTCGCTGCACGTGATCATCATCGTGATCGGCATCACCTCCTGGCCGGGCACGGCGCGGATCATCCGCGCCCAGGCGCTCGCGGTGGAGAACCGGCCGTACCTGGAGCGCGCCAGGGCGCTCGGCGCCGGGCACTGGCACCAGATGTCCAAGCACGTGCTGCCCAACGTGATGCCGCTGCTGATCGCCAACACGATCCTGACCGTGGCAGGCACGATCCTGTCCGAGACCACCCTGTCGTTCCTCGGTCTCGGCGACCCGACCCGCGCGTCCTGGGGCGAGATGCTGAACGGCGCGTTCAACAACGGCGTCGGCACCGGCAACGCGCTCTGGCTGATCGCGCCGGGCATCGCGATCATCGCGGTCGTGATGGGCTTCACCCTGGTCGGCCACGCCACCGAGGCCGTCCTTGACCCCAAGCTGAGGGAGCGCTGATGGCCCAGCTACCCAGCGAGCGCCCACCACTACTTGAGCTGCGCGACCTGGCGATCACCTACCAGACCGGGGCCGGACCCGTGCCCGCCGTACGCGGCGTCAGCCTCGCCGTGGACGCCGGGCAGACACTCGGCCTGGCCGGCGAGTCGGGCTGCGGCAAGTCCACGGTCGCGGCGTCGATCCTGCGGCTGCTGCCGTCGTCCGCGACGATCACCGGCGAGATCCTGTTCAACGGCGAGAACGTGATCACGATGCGCTGGGGCCGCCTGCGCGCGGTGCGCTGGGCCGGCGCGTCGATCATCTTCCAGGGCGCCATGCACTCGCTCAACCCGGTGCAGCGGATCGGCAGGCAGATCGCCGAGCCGATCCTGCTGCACTCCCCGCAGACCACGCCCGCCCAGGCACAGCGCCGCGTGGCCGAGCTGCTCGGCCAGGTCGGCCTGCCGACCCGCCGCGCCGAGTCCTACCCGCACGAGCTGTCCGGCGGCCAGAAGCAGCGCGTGATGATCGCGATGGCGCTGGCCTGCGAGCCGAACCTGATCATCGCCGACGAGCCGACCACCGCCCTGGACGTCATGATCCAGGCCCAGGTGCTCAACCTGATCGGCGGCCTGGTCCGCGAGCACGGCATCGGCCTGATCATGATCAGCCACGACCTGTCGGTCCTGTCAGAGACCTGCGAGCGGCTCGCGGTCATGTATGCCGGGCGGATCGTCGAGCAGGGGCCTTCACACCTCGTCTTCACCCAGGCCAGGCACCCGTACGCCGAGGCGCTCGCCTGGGCGTTCCCGATCATCGGCGACCCGCGGACCAGGCTGAGCCCGCGCGGCCTGCCCGGCGACCCGCCCGACCCGGCCAAGATCCCGGCCGGCTGCAGCTTCCACCCGAGGTGCGCGGTCGCCGTGCCCGAGTGCTCGGAGCGCGCGATGGAGCTCTGGCCGGCCGGCGACGGGCGCCTCGCAGCCTGCCTCCGGATACTGCCCGACTTCCCTGGCGAGTCGCCGGTGCGCTCCGTTAGGAAAGAAGAAAAGGACCAGCCGGGGGAGGCAGTCGCGTGACCGCGGACAGCGGCCAGGAGACGCTCGTCGCCGAGCAGGGGGCCACCCCGGTGCTGTCGGCGGCCGGGGTGCGGGTCAGCTTCCCCGGGCGGGGCAGGCGGCCGGCGGCGACCGCCGTGGACGGGGTCAACCTGGACATCGCGCCCGGCGAGATCGTCGCGCTGGTCGGCGAGTCGGGCTGCGGCAAGACCACGCTGGCCAGGACCATGCTCGGCCTTGAGCGGCCGACCGAGGGGCAGGTGCTGTTCGGCGGGTCGCCGATCGGCTACCGGTCGGGGGCGCTGCGCATGTACCGGCGGCAGGTGCAGCTCGTGCTGCAGGACCCGACCGGGTCGCTGAACCCGCGCCACACCGTCTACGAGGCGGTCGCCGAGGGGGTCAGGATCCACCGGCTGGGCGACGAGGAGGCCAGGGTCTCCAGGGCGCTGGCCCGGTGCGGCCTGCGGCCGCCCGAGCGCTTCTACGGCCGCTACCCGCATGAGCTGTCCGGCGGGCAGCGCCAGCGGGTCGTGATCGCCGGGGCTCTCGTGCTCGAGCCGCAGGTGCTGGTCGCCGACGAGCCGGTCGCCTCGCTGGATGCCTCGGTGCGCGGCGAGATCCTCTCGCTCCTGCTCAAGCTGCGCGACGACCTGGGACTGGCCGCCCTGGTGGTCACCCACGACCTCGGCCTCGCCTGGAACATCGCCGACCGGCTCGCCGTGATGTACCTGGGCAGGATCGTGGAGGTGGGCACTCCGGAGCAGGTGTTCGCCAACCCGCGGCATCCGTACACCAAGGCGCTGATGTCCGTGCTGCCTGAGTCGCCGATCGAGCCGATCGTGCTGGCCGGCGAGCCGCCGGACGCGACCAGGATTCCCGGGGGCTGCCGGTTCCACCCGCGCTGCCCTGAACTGGCCTCCGGGGCCGCCGCCGCGGCGGGGGTGGACGGCCGGTGCCGCGGGGAGCGGCTGCCGGTGCTCCCGCCGACGGTACCCGGCGAGTCCCAGGTCTCCTGCCACCTGGCCCAGGCCCTCGCCAGGTAGCCTCCCGGCGCGCGGCTGCCGCCGCTCGGGGTAGCCGGCGGCGTGCCGACGGCGTGCCGGCGGCAAGCGGGCGGGCGGGCGCGGCGGGCGCGGCGGGCGCGGCGGGTCAGGGGCGCCGGGACTCGCCCCAGCGGCGGATCGCGTCGATCCTGGCCCCGATCTGGGCGGCAGTGGCCTGGGCCAGCGCGGGGCCGCCGCACTGGCGGCGCAGGTCCGCGTGGATCACCCCGTGCGGCTGGCCGGTCCGATGATGCCAGGCCGCGACCAGGCCGTTGAGTTCCTTGCGCAGGGCGGTCAGCGTCTCCCGCCGCGCGGTCGGCGCCGGCCCGGCTGCGCCCGCTCCGGACGGAGGCCAGGCTGTGCCCGCTCCGGACGCCGGCCAGGCCGCACCCGTTGCCGACGCCGGCCAGGCTGCTCCCGTTGCGGACGCTGGCCAGGCTGCTCCCGTTCCGGACGCCGGCCAGGCTGCTCCCGTTCCGGACGGAGCAGCGCCTCCCCCCGTCCGCCACTTGGACAGCTGTTCGGCGTGGCGCTGCCGCAGCAGCAGCGCGACCTGCTCGGGCTCGAGCAGGCCAGGTAGGCCGAGGAAGTCCTCGTCCTCTGGCGAGGCGCCGAACTCCCCGCCGTCGTAGAGCACCCGGTCGAACAGGGCCGTGGACTGCAGCGCACGAAAGGGGGCATCGTCGAGGGCGTCCACGTGGTCGCGCTCGCGCTGCGCCTGCGCCAGCGCCCGCTCCTCATCGCCGCCGTCGGAGCACGGGCGCAGCACGTGGTCACGCTCGGCCTCGATCTCGGCGGCGTGACCGAGCAGGGCCGGCACCGATGGCAGGAACACCGACGCGGTCTCGCCGCGGCGCCTGGCGCGGACGAACCGGCCAACGGCCTGCGCGAAGAACAGCGGGGTACCCACGCTCGTCGCGTAGACGCCGACGGCCAGCCGCGGGATGTCCACGCCCTCAGAGACCATCCGGACCGCGACCATCCACCGGTCACCCGACCCGGCGAACGCGGCTATCTTCTTGCTCGCCGCCGGGTCGTCGGACAGCACCACGACGGGGCGGTGACCGGTCGCCCGCCTGATCACCCCGGCGTAGGCGCGGGCGTCGTCGTGGTCGCCGGCGATCACCAGGCCCGCCGCATCCGGCATGGCCTTGCGCACCTCGGTCAGCCGCCGGTCGGCAGCGTCGATCACCTGGGTGATCCACTCCCCGGCCGGATCGAGCGCGGTCCGCCACGCTTGCGCCAGCAGGTCGGCGGTCATCGGCTCGCCCAGCGCCCCGGCGATCTCGTCGCCGGCCCGGGTCTGCCATCTCATCTGGCCGGAGTAGGCAAGGAAGATGACCGGCCGGACAACGCCGTCGGCCAGTGCCGGGCCGTAGCCGTAGACGTAGTCAGACGCGCTGCGCCTGGCGCCGTCGGCCTCGACGTCGTAGGTCACGAACGGAATGGGATTGGCATCGCTGCGGAACGGCGTTCCGGTCATTGCCAGCCGCCGTTTCGCTGGGTCGAACGCCTCCCTGGCAGCCTCGCCCCAGGACAGCGCGTCACCGGCGTGGTGGATCTCGTCGAAGATCACCATGGTGGCCCGCTGCTCCGTGCGCTGGCGGTGCAGCATCGGATGCGCGGCGACCTGGGCGTACGTCACCGCGACGCCGGTGTAATCGGCGGACGCCCGGCCCTGGGCGTTGCGGTACGCGGGATCGAGCGCGATGGCGAACCGGCTGGCCGCCTGCGCCCACTGGTGCTTCAGGTGCTCGGTCGGCGTCACCACCGTGACAGCGACGATCTCGCGCCTGGCGAGGAGTTCGGCCACGACGGCCAGCGCGCAGGCCGTCTTGCCCGCTCCCGGCGTGGCCACCAGCAGGAAGTCGCGTCGCTCACGGGCGAAGTAAGCCGCACAGGCCTCCCGCTGCCACGGCCGCAACGGCGCAAGCAAGTCCGGCCGCATCGGGAGGCCCGGTGATCGCAGCGGCGCGGCCGGGCCCGATGCCGTCCGCTGCCCCACCAGCCCGGATGCCGACGCCGCCCGACCCGGCGCCGTCCGCTGCCCGAGCAGCTCCGCCCCCGGCCCGGCCGGGCCCGGCGCCGTCCGCTGCCCCAGCAGCTCCGATCCCGGCCCGGCCGGGTCCGGTGCCGTCCGCTGCCCCACCCGCTCCGATCCCGGCCCGGCCAGCTCCGATCCGGGCCCGGCCAGCACGTCGGGTCGCGAGGTCTCAAGGAGCGCCGACGTCTTCTGCGCGAGCGCGCCGGGCCGCGCCCCCCGGCCGTCACCGGCCGGGTCTGGTTGCTCCTGTGCGTTCGAAATGACTGCCGGGACCGGGGTGCTCACGAGGGCAAGAGGCTACCACCGAGCACCGCCACCCCCACCTCATCGCCGTGCCGCCGCACGCTCCACCTCCTCCCCCGCGCACCCCCTCCGCAACACTGGCTACTCCCTCAACACCGCGCTAGCCTCAGCTCTGGACTGGATGCCACATCCACTGCAAATAACGCAGTGGATGTGGCATCCAGTCCATCCGGCATTTGGTGTAAAAAGTGCGTTGAATTACTAATCTGGCATGGCGTGCTGGTCGTTGGCGATGCGATGCCGGTCTAGCCAGGCCAGGCGAGGTCGACGGCCGCCCTATGGGCTCTTTGCACTCAGCTGCTGTAGTCCCACCCGCCACGTGTGCTCCAGCAGCGACCTCGACGGGCTCCCAGTGCGCACACCCACTCGGCAGCGTGCCAGCAGCCGACAGCCGGCAGCACATCGAGCGCGGCCGGCGTAAGTCAGCGCACGGCGAACCCGTCGACCCGGTCAGACGCGGCCGGCGGCGGCTAGCAGTGCGCGGACCTGGTCTGCGGGGAGGCCGCGGGACACGTGGCCGTCCCGGCCGATCACGGTGGGCGCGGCGAGCAGGCTGTTCAGTACCGCCTCCTCGGTGGCCTCGACTACCGCCGCGAAGAACGGGTCGAGCCCCCGGCCCACGATCCGCGCGCCGGCGTCGTCCGCGTGCCCACCCCGCCGCATCCGCAGTCCAGTCGCCGCGGCGAGGAAGATCTCGCCGCTCCCGTGGTGCCCGGTCGATCCGGTCCTGGCCAGCCCGAGTCCGGCGCGCCTGGCCAGCCGGGTGCACGCCGCCGAGTCCAGGGGCGCGTCGGTGACCACGACGGTGATGCACGACCCGCCAGGTGGCGGGGCCGCGGTGCCGTCGGGCGGCGAAGGCAGCAGCCGACCCACGGGGACGCCGTCCACCGTGAGCCGCGACTGCTCGCCGAAGTTGGAGAGCAGGAGAACGCCGACGACGTGGCCGGACGGCACCAGCCGGGACGCCGAGCCGATGCCGCCCTTGAATCCCAGGCAGGTCATGCCGGTGCCGGCACCGACGGCACCCTCGGCGGGAGCCGGACCGCCGACGCCGGCCCGCGCCGCGACGAGTGCGGTCCGCGCGTCGGCAGCCGTCACCTGCATCCGGCGGGCGTCGTTCAGGAAGCTGTCGTCACACTCGGCGACGACAGGGATGATCACGTCGTCGGTGCCGATGGCGGGTTCCTCGGCGATCAGCAGTTCGCACGCGGCGTCGTAGACCCGCCCGACCTGCATCGTCGAGGTGAGGAAAACGGGCGTCTCGATCAGGCCCCACTCGGTGGCGCTCAGGAACCCGGTGCACTCGCCGGCGCCGTTCAGTACCGCGCCGCCGGCCGGGACCGGGCTGGCGAACAGGTTGCCCCCGATATCCACGACCGTCACGCCGGTCCTGGCTACCCCGCGCCCGGCCGGCGGCGCCGGCTCGTCCCGCCAGACCGTCGCGTGCCCGACCCCGACGCCGGGCACGTCCACTATGGATGCGGTCTGCCCGGTTGGCAGCGTGCCTATCCTGATGCCTAGATCGGCGACCCGTGTCATCCGACGATCATCGCTCACCGGGACCGCCACGCCGAACAGCCGCGCACGCCGAACAGCCGCGCGACGCCGAACAGCCGCGCGACGCCGAACAGCCGACCGCATCCGGGCGAGCACAGGCGCGCGGCGGCGCAGCGCGAGGAGGACGCGATGACATCCGGGAACGTCACCGGGCTGGCCGTCGTATGGAGCGAGGACTGCCTGCGGCACGAGCCGGCCGGCGAGGTGTGGCTCGGCGTCTGGGAGGCCGGCACCGAGGTACCGGAACGCGCCAAGGTGCTGCTCAGCGCGCTGACCGAGGCCGGCGCCTCGATCACCGGCGCCCGGCCGCACGGCGACGAGCCGCTGCTCGCGGTGCACGATGCCGGGCTGGTCGAGCACCTGGCCACCGTCTGGGCCGACTGGGATGCGGCCGGCTTTCCCCGCGAGCACGGCAGGACCAGAGTCGTGCCCTACGTGTTCCCGACCGCTGGCCTGCTCGCCGGGCTGCCCATCCGTGCGCCGGCTGCCGTGCACGGGCGGGTGGGCAGGTTCTGCTACGACACGATGACCCTGGTCGGACCGGGAAGCTGGGAGGCGATCAGGGCCGCGGCCGACGCCGCGGTGACCGCCGCCGACCTGGTCAGCGAGGGCGCCCGGATCGCCTACGCGCTGTGCAGGCCGCCCGGCCATCACGCGGGCCTGGCCAGCTACGGCGGCTCGTGCTACCTGAACAACGCCGCCATAGCGGCGCAGCGGCTGCGCCAGTCCGGGGCCGACCGGGTGGCGGTCATCGACATCGACGCGCATCACGGCAACGGCACCCAGGCGATCTTCTACGACCGCGCCGACGTCTACTACGGCAGCGCCCACGTGGACCCAGGCGCCGGGTGGTTCCCGCACTACGTCGGTTACGCGGGCGAGCGCGGAAGAGGCGAGGGCGAGGGAGCCAACAAGAACCTGCCGCTCGCTCCCGGTACCAGCGACGCTGGATGGCTTGCCGCGGTCCAGAACCTCTGCGCCGACGTGCGGGCGCGCGGCGCCGACGCGGTGGTGGTCTCGCTCGGCGTGGACGCCGCGGCCGCCGATCCGGAGAGCCCGCTGAAGGTCAGCGAGAACGGCTACCGCCGGGCAGGCGAGCTGATCGGTGCGCTCGGTCCGGTCGTGGCCGTGCAGGAGGGCGGCTATGACCCGACCTCACTCGGCGGCCTGGTGGTGGCCGTGCTCGGCGGGCTGCTGGCCGGACAGCGGTGATCACCCCAATCACGCTCGGCGCGATCAGGACCTCAGACCTTATAGCGAACGGCTCGCGCCCGCCGGCCGCCAGCCGAGGCGAACCGCCGATCGCGGCAGTCTTTGCCTCGCCCTGCCCGGTCGCGGCCCGTCAGAGCCAGTCCTTGCGCTTGAAGACGACATAGAGGATGGCGGCGGTGATGACCATGAGCGCGATCGCGAACTCCACTCCCGCTGCCTTGCCGAAGCCCGGGTAGGGCACGTTCATGCCGTAGACGCCGGTGACGAAGGTCGGCACGGCGATGATCGCGGCCCAGCTCGTGACCTTCTTGGTGATCACGTTCATCCGGTTGCTCTGCACCGTGAGGTTGGTCTCCAGGATCGTCGTGATCAGGTCCCGCAGGCTGTCCGTCCACTCCGCCGCACGCAGCACGTGGTCGTAGACGTCCTGGTAATAGGGCATCATCTGGTCGCTGACCACGCCGAGGTCACGGCGCAGCACGGCGTTCACCACCTCGCGCATGGGCAGCGCCACCCGGCGCAGCAGGACCAGGCTCTTGCGCAACTCGAAGCTGCGCCGCTGAACCGCACCCTGGTCGCTGGTGCTCGGCGAGAACAGCAGATCCTCCAGCTTCTCGATCTCGTCGTCGAGCGACTGCACCGTCGTGAAGTAGCCGTCCACGATGCTGTCGAGCAAGCCGTGCACCAGGAAGCCGACGCCTGCCTTGGCCAGGTCGGCGCTCGCGTCCCAGTAGCTGACGACCGCGCCGATGTCCAAGCCGTCGTCCTTGCGGACCGTGATCAGGGCGCGGCGGGTGACGAAGGCCGAGAGCTCGCTCATGGCGAGCTCTCCGGTCACCTCGTCCAGGTGCACCGCGTAGGAGGTGAGGAACAGGTGGCTCTGGTAGCGGTCGAGCTTCGTACGCTCGTGGTGGTGCACGGCGTCTTCCAGGGCGAGCGGATGCAGCCCGAACTCGTCGCTCAGCACCGCGAGATCGCTGCGGTCAGGATCGTGCAGGTCCAGCCAGATCACCGCGGTCGGGTCGAGCAGGTGCTCGCTGATATCCGCGACCGGGAAGCCCTCGGCGATAAGCGCGCCGTCGCGGTACAGCCTGGTGCGGGCCTGGCACTTGGTCGGCGTCGACTCGGACACGGTCGCGGCTGCCGCGAGCGCCGGGTCGTTGCCGCGGAAGGTAACCGAACCGCCAGAGCTCATATCATCGACCTCGCTGCCCGCTCGGGGTGAAGCAGATCCGACAGCGTACCCCGGACCGGCAGCTACCTGCTTATTCATGCCGCAAACAGCCGCCGGGAGCCGCCCGCGTCACGTCAGCTGCCGGTTCCTGATCCACCACGCGCAGAACGCGGTGAGCGCCGCGGCCAGCACCACGAAGATCCCGGCCTCGATCCACTGGAGCTCCCAGAACCCTCTGGCGGGCACATAGCTGATCAGCGTCCGCAGGTGCAGCGTGTTGACAGCGGCGTTGCACGCACTCTGGGGTCCGGAGACGCAGGCCTGGAGGGGTGCGCCGCCGAAGGGACGGCCTGCTGGGTTGACGGTCTGGTTCGACACGACCCAGCCGCCCGGCTTAAAGATGGTGCGCCGGACGATGAACTGGTTGTTTTCGACCACGAGCTCGTTGACGTTCGCGCCGGTAATGGGGAGGTACTGCCGGAGCTGCGGAGCCAGGTGCGGCCGGACCCAGCTCGGCCAGGCGAGCTGGACCAGGCCGAAGCCGACCAGCGTGACGGCCATGGCCGGGATGGTGTGCCGGATGAACACGCCGGCGGCCACGCCCAGCGCGAAGGCGAAGGCAGCGTAGCCGATCGGAGCGATGCCCTGCGCTCCGAACAGCTGTGGCGCCAGCCGGTCGAGGCTGACCGAGTCCGACCCGGCCAGCTGGCCCGCCCTGAAGATGGGGCTGGCCCACGAGCCGGTGACCAAACTGAGCAGACCAGCTGTCGCCATCGCCGCCAGCCAGATCAGCCCCAGCTTGGCGACCACCCACCGGGTCCGGCTGACACTCTGATTCCAGGCCAGCCGGAACGTGCCGGTCTCCAGCTCGCGCGCGACCAGCGGCGCGCCCCAGAACATGCCCATGAGCGCCGGCGCCAGGTACACGATGACGATGCCGGTGTAGTAGATCAGCTCGGTCGAAGAGCCTCGCAGCTGGTCAATGAAGGTGGTCGCTGCGTTCGCGCAGGCGCCGGCTCCGTGGCAGCCGGGAACTCCCGCACTGGAGTAAGCGTGGGCGATCTTGATGCCGCTGACGAGCAGGACCACGCCGAACGCGACGACGAACGCGCCGGCTGCGATGCTTTGGGCGCGGAACTGCCGCCAGGTAAGCCAGATCATCTCTGTCCTCCGATGAACGAGGCAGCCCGCATCAGGCCAGCCGCCGCTTCCCGATCCGCCAGGCGCAGAACGCCGCCAGCGCCATCGCCAGCACCACGAAGATCCCGGTCTCGGTCCACTGCAGTGGCCAGAACCGGCTGGCAGGCTCATAACTGATCAGCGCCCTGAGGTGCAGCGCCGCGATAGAGGCGTTGCACGCATTGGGGCTCGCGTTCGCACTCAGGCAAGCATGAGTCGGTGGGCCGCTGAAGAGATGGCCGGAGGGGCTGACGGTCTGGTCAGAGACGACCCACGCACCAGGTTTTTCGACGTCATGCCGCACGATCATCTGGGTGTTGTTAATGATTGCGAGTTCGTTGACATTCGCCGGAGTGATCGCGAAGTACTCGCGAAGCGGCGTGATCAGGTGGGACCGAATCCAGAGCGGCCAGGCGGCCTGGACAAGGCCGAAGGCAGCCAGCGTGACGGCCATGGCCGGGATGGTGCGCCGGATGAGCGCGCCGGCCGTTACGCCCAACGCGAAGGCGAAGGCGGCATAGCCGATCGGAGCGATCCCCTGCGCGCCGAACAGCTGCGGCGAGATCCGAGTGACGGCGGCCGAGTCCGAGCCGGCCAAGGCAGCGGCCCGGAAGATCGGGCTTTCCCACCATCCGAGGAAGAGGCTGAGCAGTCCTGCCGTCGCCATGGCGGCCAGACCGACGACGCCGAGCTTGACGACCAGCCAGCGAGCGCGGCTGACGCTCTGGTTCCACGCCAGCCGGAACGTGCCGGTCTCCAGCTCGCGGGCCACCAGCGGCGCGCCCCAGAAGATTCCCATCAGCGCCGGAGCCAGGTAGATCACGGCGATGGTGCCGAAGAAGACGGGCACACTGCCTGTGCCGGGCAGCTGGTTAATGAAGGCGTTCGCCGCCGTCGCGCAGGCCCTGGCCCCGTGGCAGGTGGCACCACCGCTGTCGGAGTTCAGGTGGGCCAGGTTCAGCCCGGTGATCAGCAGGACCACTCCCAGCGCCACCGCGAGGGCGGCGGCCACGATGCCCTGGGCGCGGAACTGGCGCCAGGTTAGCCACATCATCGCTGCGCCTCCAGTGCGGGCGAGCTGTCCGGTGACGGCCGGACCGCCTTGCTCATATAGGACAGGACCAGGTCTTCCAATCCGATCGGGTCCGCGGTCCAGGCCGGGTCGGTAACCGGGACGGGGGTGCGGACCAGCATGGTGCTCTGCCGGTCGGTGTGGCTGGCCGAGATCACCTGCCAGTCGGCGGGCAGCGCCGACAGGTCGGTTCGTGGTCCGGTGACCTGCCGGTGAGTATTCAGCAGCTCATCAACCTCGTCGGCGACCTGCACGCGGGAGGCGACGAGCACGATCATGTAGTCGCAGACCCGCTCCAGGTCGGAGACCAGGTGCGAGCTCATCACGACGGAGAGCTCCTGCTCGGCCGTGACCTCCATCAGGATCTGCAGGAACTCGCGCCGGGCCAGCGGGTCGAGGCTGGCGATCGGCTCGTCCAGGATCAGCACGGCGGGGCGCTTGGCGATCGCCAGCGTCAGCGCAAGCTGCGCCCGCTGGCCGCCGGACAGTTTGCCCGCCTTCTGCGCCGGGTCAAGCCCGAGCTGGGAGATCCGGCGCTCGGCCAGTTTCGCGTCCCAGCCCGGGTTCATGTGCCTGCCGAGCCGCAGGTGGTCGGCGACGCTGAGCCCGGAATAGGTCGGCGTGTCCTGCGCGACGAACCCGACCTTCGCGAGCTGGGCCGAGCTGCTGGCCGGCCTGTCGCCGGCGATCTCGACCGACCCCGTCGTCGGCTGTAGCAGCCCGACGGCCAGGCTGAGCAAGGTGGTCTTGCCGGCACCGTTAGGCCCGACCAGGCCGACGACGTGACCCGACGGGACGCTGAGCGTGCAGTCCCGCAGCGCCCAGCGCTGGCGGTACCGCTTGCCGAGCCCGGAGCTTTCCAGGACTGCGGTCATGTCTGCTGCCTCCTAGCTGGCGCCGGGGACGGCTGCCCCGGCACGGTGGTCCTGAAGGTGTCCTGGAACAGCGCGTCGATGCTCTCGTCATCCAGGCCGGCGGCTCGGGCCCTGCCGAGCCACTGCCCGAGCTCGGCCCGCAGCGGGCCGTGGGCGGCCAGCGAGCCGTCGGCCAGCGACCTGGTCACGAACGTGCCGACGCCGGCCCTGGCCGCCACGAGACCCTCGTACTCAAGCTCCCGGTAGGCCTTCAGCACGGTGTTGGGATTGATCGCGAGCCGGGCGACCACGTCCTTGACGGTCGGCAGCTGGTCACCCTCGGACAGCAGGCCAAGCCGGAGGGCCTGCCGTACCTGGTGGATCAGCTGCAGGTACGGCGAGACCCCGGACCGCGTGTCCAGGTGGAACTCGATCACCGCACCCTCACTTCATTTATCTAGGATCCTAGTACTTTAGAATCCTAGTGATCCGTTGCGCAAGAGGATTCGCGAAGATCAGCGACGAGCGCGGCGGAGCGAACGCCGGACGGAGCGGACGGCCGGAGCGGGCGGCCCGGGCGGAGCGGGCAGGCTTACGAGCCGTCCGGATAACTGCCGCGGTGCAGGATCAGCGGGTAGTAGGGCAGCGCCGCGGCCGGATCGGCGAGCATCGCCCTGGTCTGCGCCGCGTACGGCGGCCTGGCCCGCCAGCCGTCCGGCGGCGGCTCGAGCCCGAGCGCCAGCGTCGGCCGGCCCTCGGTCTGATGACCGACGACCCACCGCAGGCAGTCGACCAGGTCGTCGACGGCCGCGGCGCCGTACCGCTCCCGCCAGCCGGCCTCGACCGCCTCGCTGACCCGCCCGTACGCGGCCTGCGCGGCGCCGCCGCGCGCGGTCAGCCTGATCACCTTGCCGCGCCCGCCCGGTCGGGCGGCCACCGTGACGAAGCCGCGCCGTTCCAGGAAGCCGACCGAGCTGGCGACAGCCTCCTTCGACGTGCCGGTCAGCCGCGGGATCTCGGACGGGCCGACGCCGCCGGAGTCGAGTACCCGCAGCGTGTTCGCGCCGATCGCCAGCGACAGCTCGGAGTCGCGCTCGTAGTCCAGTGTGAACGCCAGCAGCGCACGGGACAGCAGCACGGACAGGTCACCGTCGGGCGGCTCGAACACGGGCCGCGGACGGCTCGCCGACGCGGCCGGGTCCCAGGTGCAGCGCATCCCTTCGGCGTAGTACACCATCGGCAGGTAGAACGGCATCGAGTCGGCCGCCGGGCCGGTCACGCCGGCGAGCCCGGCGCGCAGCCGGTCGATGATCTCGGTGCCGAACCGGCGCTCCCAGCGCACCCCGAGCCTCTCGTCCAGGCGGCTCCAGATCGCCTGCGCCCTGATCCCGTTCCTGGTCGGGCGGATGACCGGCGCTGCAGGGCCGGCCCCGGCATGCGCTGTCGCGTCGACCCCGGGCCTGGTCACGACGTAGCCCCACCGCTCCAGCCCAGAGAAGATCCCGGGCAGCGCCGCGAGCTCGGCGGCCGGGACGCCGCCGCGGGGCAGGTACCGCATCCGGTTGGACCACGACTCCTGCGACACCAGCCACGTGCGGCCCATTGGCTTGCCGGACGCCCACACGCCGGGCTCCGGCCCGCCACGACCGAAGAGGGTGGTCCCATGCGGCATGTGCCGCTCGAACTCGTTGTCGTATTCGATCGTGTAGGCGACGAGAAGCGCCGACATCAGCGCGGCGAGCCCTCGGCTTTCGGCCACGGGCTCACGGTACCGGCGCGCGGGCCGGGCGGTGCGGCGGGGAC
>Ga0335077_10003220_pt1 | contig 19640 bp, 16 predicted proteins | sample Lox_Sample_31_FD_207151 | JGI IMG/M metagenome (GOLD analysis project Ga0335077, IMG submission 207151) | Soil microbial communities from Loxahatchee National Wildlife Refuge, Florida, United States - Lox_Sample_3.1 | ecosystem: Environmental > Terrestrial > Soil > Wetlands | place: USA...
CCCGCTGCGAGAGCCACCTCGACATGCTTTTTCATTCCAAGGCCGGTGAGAGCGATAACCGGTGTCGAAGCCAGCTCGGGCGTGCGGCGAAGGCACTGAATAAACTCGTAGCCGTCCATGCCAGGCATTTTGATGTCGGAAACGATCGCGTCAGGGATGATCCGAATCGCCGTCTCGAGGCCTGCTTGTCCGTCTGCGGCCGTGAGGACGCGGTATCCCAGAGCAGCGAGCTCCATCTTCATCAAATCAGCAACATCTTCCTGGTCATCGATCAAGAGGACGCACATGGAGCTGACTTGTGCTGTATCCGGAAAGTCGGAAAGGCCGGCGAAGGGAAGAGAGACCTCGGCTTGAGTCAAACGCAACCGGAGGTGAAACGTGCTGCCACGGCTTAAGCCGGGACTCTCGGCCCAAATGGCGCCGCCATGCAGCTCAACAATCTTGCGTGCGATCGCCAGACCCAGACCGAGCCCTGCGTCCGAAGTCAGCCACTCTTTGCGGCCTCCGCGGAATGGTTGAAAGACCTGCTCCAGAAACTCGGGTGCGATGCCGATACCCGTGTCTTTCACTTCGACCTCGGCATGGTCATTAACTCGTGACGAACTGATCGATAACACACCTCCCGGCTCTGTATATTTGATCGCATTGATCAACAGATTGGTCATCACTTGCTCCAGCCTGGTTTGGTCCCCCAGAATCCAAAGGCTCGAAGACGATAAGTGGGTCGCGACCCGCAGGCCCTTCTCTTGGGCCGTCAAGCGAAGAGCTTCGACGCAACCTCGAACCAACGGGTTGAGATCCAGCGACTCTTTGTTCAAAGTCACCCTACGTTCCGAGATGCGCACCAGATCCAGACAATCATCGGCGAGTCTCAGGATGTTTCGGGCATTTCGCTCCAGGGTCTCGATTCCCTGGCTGAGGACCGGGTTGGCGGCCACCGCGGCATCTTTCTTAAGATTACGAGCCCAGCCGAGAATAGGCACGAGGGGGTTCCTCAACTCGTGGCCCAGTATCGCCAGGAAATCATCCTTGGCGCGGCCGGCCTCCGCAGCCTTATCCCGCTCGGCGGTCACGGCGCGGTAGAGTTGTGCGTTGTCTACAGCGAGAGCACAACGGCGCGCGAGGTCTTCGGCCAGAGCCAGATGATCGTCGCGGTACCGGCCCGGCTGCTCCGCTGCCAGCACCATGAGACCCAAAGCCCGCCCGTGAGTCTTTATCGGCACCAGCAGTAGCGATTCCAACTGCTCCAGCAAAAAGCGGAGTGCCTCCGGCTCGCCGGCAATGGCTTCCGTCCCACGTTCAAGCCTGCCCGGCAGGATTTCCGCTTGTCCTGCATCCAGCAGCCGGACGATTTGTGACTGCGGGTCCAACAAAACCGGCTCACGGGTCCACCGGCTGGCTGCCTCGGCCTTGGCAGGTCCCGCGTGCGCAGCGCAAATCAGCCGTATGCGGTTGTTCGGCTCCGCCAGAAAAACAAGGCACCAGTCAGCCATGTAAGGCACGGCGCGGTGAGCGACGTCGCCGAGTGCGGTCTCACAATCGAGTGAAGCAGCCAGCAGCGTGCTCGCCTCCGCCAGAAATTCAAAGCGTTGTGCCGCTTCCGATTGAGTGCGGGCCACCTGCTCGCGTACCAGGAGCTCGGCACGCTCTTCTTCAATCCTTTTTCGCTCCGTCATATCGCGGAGAAGCCAACGCAGGCCCACGGCGCGTCCGGATGCGTTCCGCACCACCCGGACGGTCAGGGTCGCGGGGAACACCGCCCCTGTTTGAGGCTGAATGTCGACCTGCCAGTCCTGTGGCCGACCGGCGGCGGCTTCCGGCAGCCGCCGCAGCCAGGTGTAGAATGGCGTGCGCATATCTTCGACCACGAACTGCAGCAGCCGGGTTCGGCGGAGCGACGCGCTGGACAGGCTCAGGAGTGCTCCGGCCGCGCGATTGGCCTCTTCAATTCTGCCCTTGAGGTCGGTCACCAGATACGCGTCGGGCGCGAAATCGAAGAGATCCCGGTAGCGGCGGCGTTCCATTTCTCGCTGCTCGTACGCCGCCAGCAGTTCCTTGTGCTGCTGCCGGAGCTCCTCTTCCGCCGCCCGCAGATCTTCCAGGTTCTTACTCAACTGGGCATACGCTTCCTGAAAGCCGCGCTGCGCCATTTCGAAGGGTGACAAGCTTTCCGCGAAGAAATTGCCTGCTTGCTCTACCACGAGCAAGGCCTTCCTAGAGTTGCGGCTGTTGCGCAGTGCCACCGCCAGGCATCTCTGGTGAATTGCCAGCATCTCAAAGCCGCCCAAACCGTCGGCAATCGCCTGGCGGCCCACCTCATATGCAATGTGTAATGCAGCTTCTCCCCCGCCGGCAAGGAAGCAAAGCAAGGCAGAGAGATACTGCTGTTCCAAGTCCTGGCTGGTATCAATCAACGCAGACCTCCCGCGTAGCGCGCCGCTAATACCAAAGCGTCATCTGTGCCTTTGCGATATCTAGTGCAAATGCGATCGGCAATCCGTTGGGGAGAGTGGCCGGGGATCGGCGGTTCTGAAAGAAAATCTTGTCGGATACCGTCGGTGAAGAAGATCAGAAGATCGCCCGGATAAACGGGGGTAACCGCGGCGCGCAGCGCCGGCAATTGATGGCCTGCCACACCCGGAAACAGCATGACGTTCTCCTGAACCGGAACGGCCTCCTTGTCAGCGCGCAGCAGCACGCCTTCCACATTTCCGACGCCGAGCCACGTCATGGTGCCGTACGTTACGTTAAACGAGGCAAGGCTCAGGGCGGCGCCGCGGGTGGGTTTTAGCGCTTCGTGGCATCGGTTCAGCAAAGAGATCGCGGGCTCCTGGAGATGCTCTCCCAGGATGGCGACCGCGGCTTGCGCAGCCGCTGCGGCCTCTGCGCCGTGCCCAAGCCCGTCCACCACGGCGATCAGGAGACCATCTGGATAAGCGCCAACCAGATGGCTGTCGCCGCACTCGGTCTCGCCCTCCAGAGTGATTTGGGCCACACCCCAGTCAACAGGGAAGTTAGAGCTCAATGCGGTGGTGGTGTGCGGTCTCATCGAATCCATTTGGTGGCCACCACCAAGGTGCCTTCGCCTACTTTAGAGTGAATCGTGAAATCATCCATCAACCGCCGGGTTCCCGGCAAGCCTAACCCTAAGCCCCTTCCAGTGGAGTATCCATCTTGCATGGCCAACCCGATGTTGGGGATCCCCGGGCCAGCATCCCGAGCCTCCACGCGCAAGCCCCGCTTGTTGCCTTCCTGGATGATACACAGAGTGATTTCGCCCTTTCGGGCATATTCCACAATGTTGCGAGCCACCTCCGAGATGGCGGTGGCGATCACCGTGAGGTCGCTGCCATTGAATCCCGCTTGTGAGGCCAACTGCCGCCCTTCCAGTCTGGCGGTTACGATGTCGGCACCAGAACGGATGGGAACGCGGGCTTCACTTTTCACTGACGCCGCCCCGTTTGGTTCGTTCACTGAGCAGGGCCAAGCCCTCTTCGAGATCCAGTGCGGTCTGCACTTCTCCCAACGCGAGGCCCAACTGCACCATGGCAAAGGCTACCTCAGGCTGAATCCCGACGATGGCGGTCTGGGCGCCGCGCAAGCGTAGAATATGAGCGATGGACCGCAGAGTGCGGCAAGCGAAAGAGTCCATCACATCCAGCACAGTGACGTCAATGATGATTCCACGCGATCGAAACCTGCCGGCCTGCTCTGCCAGATCGTCCCGGAGTTGCAGTAGCTCCTGGTCTGACAGAGCCGACTGAATGGAGGCGATCAGGTAATCACCCTGCTTGAGAATCGGCACTCGCATACTTAGCTGAGTGGCTTGTCGGCAGTCTGCTCCATCATCACTTTGTAACCCAGGAGCCTTTCGGCTTCTTCAATGCCGCCCTGTAAGTCTCCTACTGTTTTCATCTTGCTTAGATCCACGCCAATCGTTACAAGCGTCTGAGCAATCTCAGACGAAAGACCCGTCACAATGACAGTAGCGCCCATCAGGCGGGAGGCGTCAACCGTTTGCACCAGGTGGTTGGCGACCGTGGAGTCGACCGCGGGAACACCGGTGATATCGATCACCACGACCTTGGCGCGGTTGGAGCGAATACCGCGAAGCAGTTGCTCGGTCACCTGGCGGGCGCGCTGCGGATCAATCACGCCGATGATCGGCAAGATCAGCAGGCGCTCGCGAACCTGGAGCACCGGCGTGGAGAGCTCACGGATCGCCTCCTGTTGCTGCCGGATGATGCGTTCGCGCTCCTGGACGAAGCTGACGGCCACGGTGTTGGCGATGCGGTTGGCGGCTGGCTCATAAGCATCGAGTACGCGGTTCAGCAGGCCGAAGTCCGATTGATATTTCTTGAACAACGAACGGGCGAGGACGTCGCGAAGCAGCAGAACGATGCCGACGACTTCATGCGTTTCCACGCCGCGCGGAATAATGCGCTCCGAAAGGTCGCGCGCGTATGCTTGCAACGCTTCCACGCTTCCGGACTCGAGCACCGCTACGTAGTTATCGTAAACCGAGGTGGCCTCGGCGAAGATCTCCTCCCTCGTCATGGCCGTCAGCAGTTTTGACTCGGTGATACGCCGAACCCATTCCTCACGAAGTTGTGTGCGGTTTTCACGCAGATGCGCTACGAGCTCCCGCAAAAGCGCGACGGTTGATTCAGGGCTCGCTTCTGCGATCGCGCTTGACGACGGCGTACTGATGCGCGTCCTTTTTCTTTCTTCCATCAGATTCCTCGCTAGTCCGATTGTGTCGCGCCTTCGACCGAGCCCGGGGGCATGCCGCTGAGTCGACGGGCGAAACGTCACAGTGCTCAGGCAATTAAGGGGCCTGATCGCGGCTCAAGAATATCCCTGTAAAATTCACCCTATTGTAGATGAAAGCGCCCGAGTAATAAGTTGGAGTACCGGCTATGGGTGTAAGCTATCGCACAAAAGACGAGGTTGCTTCTGGAGTATTCCGTAAACGTAACGTCAACTCCGGGCCGCTATGGTGCGAAGCTCCGCCCGATCGGGTGATTGTAGACCTCCTCCGGTCCCAGGAACAGGCCCTTGCTGTCCTCGAAGAATTCGGCGCCGGCGTCAAACTCTTGAAAACCCAGGGGGCGGATCCAACGAATCCGCGCTCTTGCGAACCCGGAGCGATGGACGGGGCTTTCGAGGTGAATGAGGAATTCGAGAGATTCTCCGACTGCGAGGGGCCAATGACCCCGGAAACGAAAACCTGCGTAGCTCAGATCTACCAACGTACAGACTTCTCGCGCCGGAGTATTGTCCGCCCGCCGAATCAAGGTCAACCGGCAATCGCGACTCACCATTTGCAGACGCTGATGACGGCGATGCTCATAATGGCTTCTGGTCGGGGTCATGTGCGCCCTTTCCCAATTACGTTGAGTTCTCACTCGTGACGCGTTTTGGCACCAAGAAGCAGCTTATGGCGACACTTACGGGTAGCTAAGCGAACGCAGTACCACTTCTGTTGAGAATCACCAATCTATTGAAAAAGGGTAACATCTGCCCATCCGGGCCGAACGCAAACTTCACCCCGATAGTAGCCGGGCCACAAAGAGTGGAATGCGGCGACCATCTGACAGGCACGTGTCGGAGCCGGAATTGTCGTTCCGATTTTGTGAATGCCCATACCATTCTTCTGATTCACGGACTACATCAATTTTGGCGATTCCTGGCGTGGCAAACGGGTTGCTCTGTCTCATTGTGTACATGTCGCTGTCTCCAAAGACCATCCTCGTCGTAGACGATGAACCAGGCGTACTGGAACTGATCAAGGTGATTCTGTCTCGTCAAGGTTATCGGATTCTGATGGCGGACAGCGGTCAACAGGCGCTCGAGATCGGCGGACAGTACCGCGGCCTGATCGATCTACTGCTGACGGATGTGGTGATGCCGGGTATGAGCGGTTTTACGTTGGCTCGAGGCATGAGGGCTTGGTACCACGAGCTTCCCGTGCTTTACATGACCGGCGGTACGTTCGCCGGTTCAGGTGAAGGTGAACTCGACCGTCAGTCCAACCTTCTCCGAAAACCTTTTGATTCGCAAACCTTGGTGCACACCGTGGCGGACCTTTTGGAAGCCGGGCAGGCCGAGCAATTTCGGAGCATCGAGAGCGATCAGCGGGTCCGAGATGGCGCCGACCATGGGAACAACAGGTAGGCACAAGGGAAGTCGCTTTCCACTAGCCAATGAGGCTCCCGTACCGGGCGCCACTTCAAACTGAACGCAATAAGTCTTTTTGCGCCAGTGCGGAGGAAATTTCTTGTTGACCCGGGCATGGATGGCACTCATCTTGCCAGTCCTGGGGTTGAAGTCGCAAGGGGTCTTGGCACTTCAGACAGCGGTAGCTTTGCCACATTGCGCGGCAACTGGAGGAGCAGCATATGGCGACGAATCCTGCTTTGATGGAACCCACGGATGTACTGGCACCGGATGCCAAACCCGAACCGCCATTCCGAGTATTTTCGACATGCCCTTCTTCGATAACGAACGCGGAGGACTACCTTGATCAGGTCATTTGCGTCGCGCGCTGGAGCGAGCAAGCCGGGTGCTTGGGGATGCTCATCTACACAGACAACTCGCTGGTTGATCCGTGGCTGATTGCCCAGATTATTATCCAGAACACCCGGACCCAAAGTCCATTGGTTGCGATCCAGCCCGTGTACATGCATCCGTTTTCGGTCGCGAAAATGGTCGCTACGCTTGCTTCCCTTTACGGGAGGCGAGTCTTCTTGAACATGGTTGCGGGCGGCTTCAAGAATGACTTGACTGCCCTCAATGACCGAACGCCTCACGACCGCCGGTACGAGCGCCTTGTGGAGTACACCTTGATCGTCAGGGGGCTTCTGGAGACCGCTGCGCCGCTTACGTTCGAAGGCGAGTTCTATCAGGTCAACGGATTAAGCTTGCATCCGCGCATATCTCCTAAGCTGTTTCCGGAGATCTTTGTTTCCGGATCCTCGGAGGCCGGCCGGGCCGCGGCTCGCGCTATGGGAGCGATGGCTGTGCAGTACCCGGAGCCTCCCGGCCAAGGCGCGACTGATATGAGCGAAGGCAAGCCGAGCGGCGTGCGGCTAGGGATCATCGCGCGCGCCGACGAGGAGGAGGCCTGGAGGGTGGCTTTAGGCCGTTTTCCGGAGGACCGAAAAGGGCAGTTAACGCACCAGTTCGCGTTGAAAGTGTCAGATTCAGAGTGGCACAAGCGCCTGTCGGAGGTCGGCAGTCATCTAAACGGCAGGCGGAACACTTACTGGTTGCACCCCTTCGAAACTTACAAAACCTTCTGTCCATATCTGGTGGGCAGCTATGAGACAGTGGCTGCCGAACTCAAAGGCTATCTGGCGGCGGGCCACCGAACCTACATTCTTGATATCCCGGCGGCCGAGGAGGAATTCGAACACACAAGCATGGTCTTTCGATTGGCTTCACAAATGGTAGCCAGCTGATGAAACGCCTACAGGATTGGCTCACGCTGCAGGCAGAGCGGCGTCCCGAAGCCTGCGCTGTGGTGTTCGGCAGGCAGCGAGCGACGTACGGCGAAATCGAGATGGCGAGCAACCGCCTGGCTAGAGCCTTGCGAGCCGCGGGTTGCAGGAGGGGGGACCGGGTAGCGCTTCTGTTGCCCAAGTCTATCCAGGCTCTGATTGGCCTGTTCGCCGCGCTCAAAGCGGACTGCATTTACGTTCCCCTCGACACCGCCAGCCCCGCTGCACGGTTGAGACGCATGCTCGTGGCCAGCGACAGCCGATGTCTGCTGGCGAACGGATCCACCGCCGCTCTGCTGAACGAGATGGCCGGCCACGCCCGCGGGTCGGCGATGCCGCGAGTCGGATGGATGGATGGCGGCGCGACCTTGCACCATGGACTGACGCCGGAGTTTTACTGGGGCGACGTCTTGCGCCTGTCCGCTGCGGCCTTGGACTCGGCGAACAACGAGACCGACCCGGTGCACATTCTTTTCACCTCAGGCTCCACGGGCATCCCGAAAGGAGTTGTGATTACGCATGCCAATGTAATCCACTTTGTCGAATGGGGAATCCGATACTTCGGCATCAGCGCATCAGATCGGATCTCGGGTCATCCTCCCCTTCACTTCGATCTGTCCACCTTCGACATCTACGGCGCGGTTGCTGGCGGCGCCCAACTTCATCTGGTACCGCCGGAAGTCAATATACTGCCTCACCAGTTAGCCGCTTTCATTCGGGACTCCGAACTGACGCAGTGGTTCTCGGTTCCGTCGATCCTGAATCACATGGCCAGGTTTGCCGTGATTCGAACCAACGATTTTCCCTCACTCCGCCGGTTGCTGTGGTGCGGGGAGAAATTCCCGACGCCCGCATTGATCTACTGGATGCGCCGTCTACCTCATGTGGAGTTTTTCAACCTCTACGGGCCGACCGAAACCACGATTGCAAGCAGCTGTTACCGGGTGCCGCAGTGCCCGGAAAGCGACACGGTCGAAATACCCATCGGCGAACCCTGCGATGGGGAACGGCTGTTAGTACTGGATGAGACGATGCGGCCTGTCGCGCTCGGCCAGGCCGGCGACCTTCACGTTGCTGGTGTGGGGCTGAGCCCTGGCTACTGGCGAGACCCACAGAAAACCAGGGAGGTGTTTCTCCCTCATCCTGAACGCCCGGATTCTTCCGACCGAGTCTACAGAACAGGCGATCTGGCGAAGATCGGAGACGACGGCTCAATCTATCTCATCGGCCGCTCAGACTCGCAGATCAAGAGCAGGGGCTACCGGATTGAACTGGGCGAAATTGAAACGACGGCTCACGCGTTACCCGAAGTCCAGGAGGCTGCGGTCGTCGCTATTGATTCGCCGGGTCTCGAAGGGGCCACGATCTGCTGTGCATTTGTCCCGTGCCCAGGCTCCGAACTCTCAACCCTCTTCCTGAAAAAGCAACTGGCAGAACTTCTACCGCACTACATGTTGCCCTCCCGCTGGATGGTCTTGGATCGCATGCCTCGCAATAGCCACGGCAAAGTCGACCGGCCCAGCCTGAAGGAGCAGTTCCGGCGTGCCGCGGTCCATGAGCGTTCTGCTGTACCCGTGCAGGGCGAGAAGGAGGCGGCTCATGTTGCCTGAGGTGGAACTGGCTTGCGAAGTACAGGCTGTGCTGTCGGAGAAACTAATGGTGCAAGTCGCATCGCCGGATACAGACCTATTGGAAACGGGAGTCTTGGATTCGTTGACGGCGGTTCAGCTACTGCTCCATCTGGAGGAACGCTTCGGATTCAAGGTGGCGATGGAAGAAGTGGAAATTGAAGACCTTCGTTCCATCCGCGCCCTCGGCCGCCTGATAGGGCGCCAGAAAGCTGCTTGTGCCGCTGTGTGAGAGCGGTATGCAACTATCACAAGTCGAACCGCACACCAGGAAAAACTCGGGCATTCGCATTCGGCCCTATACCGGGGAGTGGATTCCGGCTGTGGCGGAGTTCAATCGGCGAATCAGGCCCGCCAACGCGCCCTTTGAACTTCCTCTGACCTCCACGCCGTGCTGGCTGCCGGAGTCTGGCCACAGCAAGCCGTACCAGGAGATTTTTTTGGCGGTCGAAGAGGATTGCGTCCGCGGAGCCTACACGTTCAAACATCAGGACTTTTCGATCGGCGGCCGCACAGTTGAGGTCGGCATGTGCCGGATGCCGATCTCCGAGGGGATCGTGGATAAGAATTACGCCATGGTCGGCGTGAAGCTGGTAAACGACGCTGTCCGCAGGCAGCCCCTTCTCTACGCGCTGGGTATCGGCAGCCGGGAAGCGACCATGACTCGACTCGTGCTGGCCCTGGGCTGGCGGCTGAACCAGGTAGTCCCCTTCTTCTTAAAGGTGCGCAACGGATTCCAGTTCCTGAAGAACATCCAGTACCTGCGGACGGCGCCATGGCGCCGGTTTGTGTTGGACGCCGCAGCTTATTGTGGACTTGGCTCGGCCGCGTGGGGCGCCGGCAAGCTGCTAACCAGGAACGGCAACCGCCCGGTGCATGCGGAGCAGGTCGCGGAATTCGGTAAGTTTGCAGACGAAATCTGGGAAGAGTGCCGGGACGGCTATTCGATGTTGGCCGTTCGCGACGCGAGAAGTCTCAACGTGTTGTATCCGGTCGAAGAGACGAGATTCATACGCCTTAAGATTCTCGAGGGAAATAACACAATCGGATGGGCCCTGTTGCTGGACACGGTGATGTCCGAAAACAAGTACTTCGGGAATATGCGCGTCGGATCCATAATCGATTGCCTGGCAGCGCCCGAGAAGGCGGGCCACGTAACCGCAGCGGCAGCGCGGTTCTTGGACCATCGTGGAGTCGACATGCTGTTATCCAATCAGAGTCACCCGGCATGGTGCCGAGGACTCAAGCAAGCAGGTTTCATTCAAGGGCCATCCAACTTCTTTTTCGTTACGTCGCCGCAATTAACGAAGATGCTGAACGCCGTTGACCCCGGCGGTTCGAGAGTGCATCTCAACCGAGGGGACGGAGACGGACCGATCCACCTGTGATCCCGCTGGTGATGGTCACGATTCGGCGCAAAACGCTCCACTCCTCTCGAATGGAATGTATGTGATGACCTCGCGAAGCGGGAATGACTACGGTGCGGCTACGGCAACCTGGCGCTAAGACCAGAACATTTTTCCAATTCAGGCCATTGTGGAAATCGACACTTCAACCCCGGTCGTAGTGCTGGCATGCCCGCATCATGCGGGACTAGGCGTTACGCGCAGTCTTGGCCGCCTGGGGATACCCGTTTTCAATGTGGACTCGAACCGCTGGGCGCCCGCTTTCGTCTCGCGATACAGCCGGGGCAAGTTCGTTTGGAACCTGAACAACGTTCCCGTGGGGAAGTCCATGGCGAACCTGGTGGAAGTCGCCCGCAAGGTTGGACGCCGATGTCTCTTGATACCGGGAACTGACAAAGCCGCGGCCCTCGTCGCCGACCAGGCAGCGGCGCTCGAGCCGTGGTACCTGTTCCCATCTCAGAACCGCACGCTGGTCCATTCCTTGTGCAGCAAAAAGCGAATGAGCGAACTGGCGCGACAGCACGATATTGCTACGCCAGTCACCCTGAGCTTCGAGACGAGGACTGACCGGCTCGAGTCTCTGAACAAAGTGGACTTGCCCATTATTGTCAAAGGCATCGACGATCCGCTGAGAAAGCGATGCGGAGGGACGAAGCTGATTATTCGGACCAGGCAGCAGCTTCTCGGTCTCTTCGACATGATCGGCGAAACCACTGCTCCAGAGCTGATCGGCCAGGAATACATTCCCGGGAGCGAAGACACGGTCTGGATGTTTAACGGATACTTCAACGAGCATTCAGAGTGCGTGGCCGGCTTCACGGGCCGAAAACTGCGACAGTGCCCAGCGTACACGGGGGTGACCAGCCTGGGGCTCTGCCAGGCAAATGAGGCTGTGGCACGGACCGCCATCAAGCTGCTGAAGGCGATCGGTTACCGGGGCATTGTCGACATGGATTTTCGGTACGATGCCCGCGACGGCCAATACAAATTGCTCGACGTCAATCCACGTCTGGGCAGCACATTCCGGCTCTTTGTCTCGGCGACCGGCCTGGATGTCGCCCGTGCTTGCTATCTCGACCTCACGAACCAACCGGTGACCGGGGCCGCCCCTGTAAATGGCCGCAGATGGATTGTGGAAGACTTCGATTTGATGGCATCTCTCAGGTACCTCTTGGACGGGAAATTGCGAACCCGCGAATGGATGAAGTCGCTCCGTGGCATTCACGAATCGGCCTTCCTGGCCCTGGATGATCTGCTTCCGATGCTTTTGATGCTGCGCGCTGACGCCGCAGAACTCCTGCATCGTTTGAGACCGCGCTGGGACCCGGTGCAGCCATTTCTCGACAAAGAACGGGCCACTGGCTGCCAGTCATGAACGTTCTTGGGATCAGCGGTTTCGAAAACTCGGTACCTTTCAAGCGGGCTCAGTGGCCTGGTCTCGAGGAGCGCGAGTACCGAATCTCGCAAGGTCACGATGCTGCTGCGGCCCTAGTTATAGATGGCGTGCCGGTAGCGGCGGCCGCCGAAGAGCGATTCGATCGACGGAAGCATAGTGCTAGATTCCCAAGCGGCGCCATCCGCTACTGCCTGTCCGAAGCGGGGCTCGATGTTAAGGATATTGATGAAATCGCACATGGCTTCGACTACTCGCCTTTTCGTGCGATTTACTCGGCGGACCCGGTAACGGCCAGATTGTACCGGGAGGTCTTTTCCAGGGAGGCGCTACTCAGGCTGGTGAATCGGGACATACCCGGCTTTCCGCGCGAGCGGGTGCATCACGTGAATCATCACCTGGCCCACGCGGCGAGCACTTATCTCACCTCCGGCTGGGAAGAATGCCTGGTGGTTGTGGCTGATGCGATGGGCGAAGCCCACGGTGTTTCGGTCTTTCATGGTCACAGCGGCAATCTTGACAAGCTCCGCGAAATGCCGGCGCAGGATTCCATTGGCATTTTCTATTCGCTGGTGACGTTGCACCTGGGTTTCGAATTCAATTCAGACGAATACAAGGTCATGGGGCTTGCGCCATATGGTGATCGGGAGCGTTTTCGGTCCTTCTTCGAGGAGGCCGTGCAGCTCTGCCCGGACGGATCTATCGGCATCCCCGTGTTAAGACTGAACCGCATGCGAGAAGAGCGCGAGCATTATACAGCCACAAGAAAATGTCTCGAGAGCGGTCTGATGCCCGCGCGCCAGCCGGAGGACGACATCACTGATACGCATCGCGATGCGGCTGCTGCGCTACAGGACTGTCTCGACAAAGTCATGCTGCATATATGCGGGCACTTTGCCGCCGCAACCGGGTTGCGAAGGTTGGCACTTACTGGCGGCGTAGCCCTCAACTGCACGGCCAATGGGCGGCTGATGCGGTCCGGTCTTTTTGACGAGATATACGTCCAGCCCGCGGCCGGTGACGACGGTACAGCCCTCGGTGCAGCCCTGTTCCGAGCTTCGCAAGCCGGGGAAGTTCACAATGTCCGCCTTCCCACGCCGTTTTATGGCCCAGCTCCGGCGATGGGTGAGATCGAGGCCGCGCTGGCGCGGTTTGAGAGCATCATTGAGGTACGACGCTATGAGACGACGGCCGAGGCTTGCCACGAAGCCGCACGGCTGATTGCGGAAGGGCGAGTGCTCGCCTGGTACCGTGGACGCATGGAGTTCGGACCGCGCGCGCTCGGCCACCGCAGCATCCTGGCTGACCCCGGCCGTCCGGAGATGCGTGACCGCATTAACGCGATTGTGAAAATGCGCGAGGCCTTTCGTCCGTTCGCGCCCGCCGTCACTCTAGAGCAGGTGGATGTGTGGTTTGACGTGTCACCAATGACCGAGCTTCCATACATGACGACGATCGTTGACGTCCGAGAAGAACACCGGTCTCAATTGCCCGCCATCACGCACATCAACGGATCCGCAAGAGTGCAGACAGTTTCGTCAAAAGACAATAGAGAATTCCATACCCTGCTTCAGGCCGTAGGAAGGATCACCGGGCGGGAGATGGTGCTGAATACCAGTTTCAACGTCAAGGGGCAACCGATCGTGAATACGCCGCAGGAGGCGCTCTCTACATTCCTTGGAACCGGAATCGAATTCTTGTTTCTCGAGAACGTTTTGGTCATGAGGCGGCGTTAGAACCCGGCTGGCAATGACGGGCTCATTCCACAGGCAGCAATAGATCGATCTCAAAAGGTGAAATCATGGCTACGTATTCTCAGGAACTCAGTGTTTGTGCAGGTTCGCACCTGGATTCGCATGAAGGGTGTGTCTCCAAGGCGGTCGCGGCAAAGGCGAAGAAATGGCCTGACGCCGTGGCGTTGACATCGCGATGTCACGTTTTGACTTACCAGGAGTTAGATTCCCAGGCGAACCGCATGGCGCACCACTTGCGCTCGCTGGGCGTGGGCCCAGACGTACTGGTTGGACTCTGCCTGCCGCGATCTCCGGAGCTAGCCGTTGCCGCACTGGGCATCTTGAAGGCCGGCGGAGCGTACGTGCCCATGGACCCTGCTTATCCTCCCGACCGCTTGGCCTTCATGCTGAACGATGCGCAGGCCCCAGTGCTGATCACGAACCCATGCCTCGCCGGGCGCTTACCCGCTACCGGTTGCACGGTCTTGGATATCCGCGACGAGGAAATAAGCGCGCAGCCCGACTACCCGCCGCGTATCGAAACCGTGCCGGACGACCTAGCGTACCTCATTTATACCTCGGGTTCGACCGGTCAGCCCAAGGGTGTAGAAATCACGCACGGCAGTTTGTCGAATCTAGTCTTGTGGCATCGGCAAGCATTCTCCGTGACTCAAGGCGACCGCGCCAGTCATCTGGCGGGCCTCGGTTTCGACGCCGCCGTTTGGGAACTGTGGCCGTATCTTGCCGCCGGAGCCAGTGTCCATCTGGCCGATGAAGACACGCGGCTCTCCGCCGAGCTTTTAAGGGACTGGCTGCTCGCACGGAAGATCAGCATTAGTTTTGTTCCAACGCCGCTGGCTGAGCGATTGATCGCTCTGAAATGGCCGGCCCATCCCCCTTTGCGTATTTTGTTGACCGGGGGCGATACGCTGCATCATTATCCGCCGGCAGACCTGCCATTCACGCTAGTGAACAACTACGGGCCCACCGAATGCACGGTTGTGGCGACTTCTTGCTCAGTCGAACCGGACGCGCGTCCCAGCGTGATGCCGCCCATCGGCCGGCCGATTACCAACACGCGCGTCTACCTGCTCAACGAACATCTGGTGCCAGTCCCCGCGGGCACGCCGGGTGAAATCTATATTGCGGGAGCCGGTCTGGCCCGCGGTTATCACAACCACCCAGGCCTGACCGCCGAGAAATTTGTGCCTGATCCCTTCAGTTCCGAAGCGAGCAGGCGGCTTTACAGGACAGGAGACCTCGGCTGCCTTCTGCCGGACGGCCAGATCGCTTTTCTAGGACGCGTCGACGATCAGATCAAGATCCGGGGTTACCGGATTGAACCCAACGAGATTATCAACGCACTCAACCGGCACCAGGACGTCCGCGAGAGCCTGGTTGTAGCATGCGAAGACGATTCCGGCGACAAACGCCTGGTGGCGTACGTGGTTCTGTCGCCGGATGCGGAGTTAACGCAGGGGGAGCTGTGCGACCTCCTGGCGGCACAGTTACCCGAGTATATGCTGCCGGGAGTCTTCGTCCGCCTGGATGCGTTTCCGCTCACGCCTCATGGCAAGATCGATCGAACCGCTCTGCCGAAACCCACACCGGAGAACGCACTCAACAATGGCTCAGCCGAGGCTCCGAGTTCGTTGATTGAAGATCGCCTGACCGGCATTTTGGCGACTCTGCTTCGCGTGGGGCAGGTGGGCCCAGACGAAAACTTTTTCCAGTTGGGGGGCCACTCGCTGCTGGGGGCGCAAGTGATCGCACATGTCCGCGACTCGTTCGGAGTGGAGCTCTCTCTGCGCAGCCTGTTCGATCATCCAACGGCGAAGGAGATGTCTGGCGAGATTGAGCGGCTCATCCTGGAAAAGCTGGAGGCCATGGGCAGAGACGACTCGCGACCCATCCCGGCTTGCCCGGAAAGTGCCAACGCCTGAAGATGACTGCCACTGCAAATACTTCGCGCGGGCGCAATCCGAGGGAAACCCTGAGCCTGTACCATTTGCTCGACCCGGACGTTCTAGCGAACCCCTATCCTCTCTATCACAGGTTGAGGACCGAAGATCCGGTGCATTGGGACTCATTTCTGCATGCCTGGATCGTAACGCGCTATGCGGACGTAGTTCGCGTTCTCCATGACTTCTCCGCCGACCGCTCACCGACGCCGGAGCAACTGACCGCCATGGGACTCGCGGCGTTGAATCCGGTCGCACAAGTCATGGTGCGGCAGATGCTATTCCTGGACGCCCCGGCTCACACGCGTCTGCGAGGGCTTGCATCGGTTGCCTTCACGCCGCGGCGCGTGGAGCGGTTGCGCGCGCATATACACGACATCGTGGCCAGCCTGCTGGACCGCGTGGTGGACGCAGGGCGTATGGACGTGATCCATGATTTGGCCGAGCCGTTGCCCGCCATTGTTACCGCAGAACTGATGGGCGTGCCAGTGGCTGATCACAGGCAGTTGAAGTCCTGGTCAGCCGACTTCGCCGAAATGCTGGGCAATTTCCAGCACAATCCGGACCGAATTCCACGCGTCCTCCGCAGTGTGGAAGAGATGACGGCCTACTTTCGTTCCGCGATCCGCGCACAGCGCGAACATCCAAGCGACGGGCTGATTCATGCCCTGATGACAGCGGAAGTCGGAGGTTCCCGGCTGACCGAAGAAGAGGTAATTGCCAACGTGATCGTGACCATGGTGGGAGGCCAGGAAACCACCACCAACCTGATCGGCAACGGCGTATTGAGCCTGTTGCGCAATCCGGATCAAGTGCAGAAGTTGCGCCAGGATTTTTCCCTGATCCCTTCCGCGGTCGAAGAACTTCTGCGCTATGAGAGCCCGAGCCAGCATACCGCGCGGCTGGCCCGGACAGATCTCGAGATGGGCGGAAAACAGATCCGGCATCGACAGGCGGTGATCGCGGTGATGGGCGCGGCCAATCGGGATCCGGACCGGTTCCCCGATCCCGACCGCCTGGACATTGCGCGCCAGGACAACCGGCACGTGGCGTTCGGCTGGGCCGCACATTTCTGTTTTGGCGCGCCGCTCGCGCGACTCGAGGGCCAGATTGCTTTTGAAACCATTCTGCGGCGGTTACCGAATCTAGCGCTCGATCCCCAACCTCTAGTCTGGCGGCACAACCTCGGGTTGCGCGGTTTGGCCGCCTTGATAGTGGTGTTCGAGTCACCTCGAACTCCCATCTCCTTCAGGGCGCGCTGAAGACGAAAATGCCGGAAGCCGCGCGAATCTCCGAGACGCAGCGCCGCCAGCTCGAAAAGTATCTGCTCGGGAAACTTGGACAATTTGCTGAGAAGCCGGATTCTATCGTGTGCCGTCCTCCGGGAGAAATTGCGCCTCTCTCGATCGCCCAGCAGGAGCTTTGCCATCGTGAACTTCGTGTACCCGGCATCCCTCCTCTCTACAACGAATGCATCACCCTCCACATGGCAGGGCCTCTTAATGTCTCTGCTCTTGAAGCAAGTTTCACCGAGGTCATCAGGCGCCATGAGGCCTGGCGAACTACATTTGAGACACGGAACGGGCAGCCCGTTCAGATCATTCATCCCGCTTCGCAAGTCAGGCTGCCCGTGCTGGACTTGCGCCGTCTCCCTGCGACTGAGCGCGAAGCGGAGGCTGTGCGCAGGGTGGCGAGAGATGTCACACGCCCGTTCGATCTCGAGCGCGGACCCCTGCTCCGGCCGACGCTCGTAACTTTGGACGATGCGGAGCACCGTCTGTTCCTGATCGCACACCAAATGATCGTCGACGGTATGTCCGCTTATCAAATTTTGCCCTTCGAGTTAGCAACCTTGTATCAAGCGTTTTCCAACGGCAAACCTTCGCCCCTGCCCGAGCTACCCGTTCAGTACGCTGATTTCGCGTGCTGGCAACGCCGCTGGCTTCAAGGTGAAGTGTTGACGAAACAGGTGAACTATTGGCGGAAGCAACTTTCCGGCGCGCCCGTACTGAATTGGCCTGCCGGCCGGCCGCGACCAGCGGAGCACACGTTCCGTGGAGCAATCCAACCGTTCACACTGGCAAGCTCGGTAAGCGGAGCTCTCAGGGGGTTGAGCCTTCGAGCGGGCGGAACTCTCTTTATGACCTTGTTGGCCGGCCTTGCTGCGCTGTTGCACGGTTACACGGGCCAGCAAGACATCGTCGTGGGCACGCTTTCTCCTGCGGGCCGCAGGCGGACCGAAGTACAGGCATTGCTGGGCTACTTTTTGAATCCCCTCGCGATCCGGATTAGCTTCGAGAACCGTCCAACGTTTGGTGACCTGCTGCGACAGACCCGGAGTGTCCTTTCTGAAGCTATCTCGCACGATGACGTGCCTATCGAGTGGCTTGCCAGGGAGCTGAACGTCCAGCCGGATGCCAGCCGCAGCCCATTTTTCACCGTAGCGATTTCTCTTCAGCCTCCGGCGCCGGATCTTGACTTGGGGTGGGGCGTGACTTCAATGGACGTCGCGGGCGGCGGAGCGAGCTGGGATCTGTACATGGCTTTCATCGATAGGCCCAACGGTTTGATCGGCCGTGCCCAATACAACCCGGACCTGTTTGAACCGGTGGAGATCACGACCCTGCTGGAAGACCTGCAGGCCCTGCTGGAAGCTGTCACGCTCGATCCGGGCCGGCCGCTTTCGGACCTGTGCCGACTCCCGTCATCCGAACGGCGCCGGCTTCGCAAGGGAGTTCCGTGATATGCGAAGTACGTCCCGAAACCTGATATCAGTTGAACCGATCAGGACCACCAGGCCCGGTCTCAAGCTGCGCGAGGCTTCCTTGAAGGATTACGATCAGATTGCGTCGCTTGAAACCCGCCATGGCCTCGCCGCCAAGAGTTTCGAGGAGTGGACCCATCTCCATGTGAACAATCCTCTGCTGCCAGGCTCGCCGATCGGTTGGGTGATCGAAGGCGAAGACAAGCAGATTGTCGGCTCGGTAGGGAACGTCCCGCTGCTATACGAGTTGGAAGGGAAGAGAATCCTGGCCGTTACGGGCCGCGGCTTGGTCACTGAACCGGCATTCCGGAGCGCCTCCCTGGTGCTGTTGGATAGACTCATCAACCAACCCGGTATGGATCTGTTTCTGACGAACGCGATCACGCCTGCGTCGGCGGCAGCGTTCAGCGTCCTTGGGTGTCAGCGGGTTCCAGTGGGCGAGTGGGACCAGTCTGCTTTTTGGATTACAGGCTACCTGGGCTTCCAGAAGAGTCTCTTGGTGATGAAGAACCTTCCTGCGCCCCTGTCCTATCCGCTCGCCGTTGCAGCATCGCTCAGAGACCGCCTGACAAAGACACCCCTTGGCGAGAATGATGTAGAGGTGCAATCCTGCTTGCGTTTCGATGTTCGCTTCGACGAGTTATGGGAGGAGTTAAGGAGAAGGAACCCACATCTGCTTTTAGCGATCCGCTCGCGTGAAGTGCTGGAATGGCACTTCAAATACGCGCTGCTGAAGAACCGTCTGTGGATCGCCACAGTTGTCGACGGCGTTCGCCTGTCGGGATACGCGATCTTCGATCGACGGGACAATGCGAAGTTCGGGCTGAAGCGGATTCGGCTGGTGGACTATCAGTCGCTCGACGGAACAACCGCCCTGCTTGGCCCCATGCTTTCATGGGCTCTGAAAAAGTGCCGCGACGAAGGTATCCACATGCTGGAAGACGTTGGCCGGTGGCTGGAGAAAGGCGAATTGATCGACAAGGCAGCCCCTTACCGGCGCAACCTTTCCGCCTGGACCTATGTCTACCGCGCGAGCAATCCGAACCTGGCAGAGAACTTGCGCAAACGGCGCGTGTGGTCTCCCTCGTTGTTTGACGCGACGGCCAGTCTGTAGCGGCGCAGAAGGCGGCCGTCGCTCAAGTCGATCTCACCGCGCCCAGAAACCCTCAGTACAGTGCCGCCTCCAAGTACCCCTTCCGCAAACGTTGGGCGAATCTCGAACAGAAGATTCAACCACGTCCGTCGGAGTACGT
>Ga0335077_10003221_pt1 | contig 19636 bp, 14 predicted proteins | sample Lox_Sample_31_FD_207151 | JGI IMG/M metagenome (GOLD analysis project Ga0335077, IMG submission 207151) | Soil microbial communities from Loxahatchee National Wildlife Refuge, Florida, United States - Lox_Sample_3.1 | ecosystem: Environmental > Terrestrial > Soil > Wetlands | place: USA...
CGCGCGAGTACTTGAAGCGCAAACGGCTGGTGAAACCTAAAGACAGAAAGCAAAGCGCGCGAATCTTTCGTCAGCTCATGCGCGCCGGATTCGGGGCTAAGACGATCTTTGTCATCCTAAGAAAATGGGAAGTGGATGATGACACTCTCAGCGCGCTGGAGAGCGAAATCGAATGAGCTTTCCCGCAGAGGTTGCAAATCGCGCCTGAGATCAGCCATACTCTAGTGTTCCAATTCAACCAACAGGAGAAGCCTTATGAGACTCAACTTCGGGAGAGCCCTAGCCCTTGCCGCAGCGTTGCTTGCTACTTCGGCCTTGCTGTATGCCCAGGAAGCGGCGACCACCGCCGCCAAAGACACCGGCCACGCTACCAAAGTCGCGGCCAAGGACACTGCCCATGGCACTAAGGTCGCAGCCAAGGATACGGCGAAAGCCACCGACAAAGGCGCGGATAAGACCGCCAAGGGCACCGACGACGTCGCCCACGACACGGCGCACGGTGTGAAGAAGGCTGGAAAAGCGGTTGGTCACGGGGTCAAGAAGGGCGCCACCAAGACTGCCGATGCAGTGAAGTAGCGCGGTCGATATCGAACCGAAGAGGACACAGCGATCACGGAGGACCCGCGTATCTGGCCTCCTCTGTTATCTCTGTGTCCTCTGTGGTTTAGAATTGATTTTTTATGCTGACCGGCTCTGAAATTCGGCGGAAATTCCTGGACTTCTTCGTCCAGAAGGGGCACCGCGAGGTGCATTCGTCGTCCCTTGTCCCCGCCAATGACCCCACGCTGCTGTTCACCAATGCGGGCATGAATCAGTTCAAGGACGTGTTCCTTGGACTGGAAAAGCGCGATTACAACAAAGCCACAACCTCGCAGAAATGCGTGCGGGCCGGGGGCAAACATAACGATCTCGAAAACGTCGGCTTCACCAACCGCCATCACACGTTTTTCGAGATGCTGGGGAATTTTTCGTTCGGCGATTACTTCAAAAAAGATGCCATCGCCTACGCGTGGGAGCTGATCACTTCGCCACAGTGGTTCGGGATTTCGAAGGACAAGCTATACGTCACGATTTTTGAAGGTTCAGGGCCGGAACTCGGGCTCGTTCCACGGGACGACGAAGCCGAGGAAGCATGGATCAAAGTAGGCGTCCCAAAGAATCGGATTTTTGAGGGTGGAGTTAAAGACAACTTCTGGCAGATGGGCGACACCGGCCCCTGCGGCCCCTGCAGCGAGATTCATTACGATATGGGCGCGGCGGCGTCCGACCAGGGCCACGTTGATTGCGCGTTTGCCTGCGACTGCGGACGCTATGTCGAGATTTGGAATCTGGTCTTCATGCAGTTCGATCGCGATGCGAACGGCAAGCTGAATCCACTGCCCAAGCCATGTGTTGACACCGGCATGGGACTGGAGCGACTCGCGGCAGTGCTGCAGGGAGTGATTTCGAACTACGAGACGGATTTGTTTACTCCGCTGACTGCGCGCGCCGCAGAATTGACTGGAGCTACAGCGGCTCGTGTAGAGACGGGCGTTCCGCCCGTCCAGGCCGAGCGAAGCTCGGCAGGGGGTTCGCATCACGGCGCGGCGTCTCTACGCGTGATCGCTGACCATTCTCGCGCCGCGACGTTTCTGATCTCAGACGGGGTGCTGCCGTCGAACGAAGGCCGGGGATACGTATTGCGGAAGATCATTCGCCGGGCAATCACACATGGGCGATTGCTGGGGCAGAATAAGCCGTTTCTATATCAGATGGTATTTGCAGTGCGCGACCTGATGCAGGATGCATATCCAGAACTCGGAGAAAAGTCCGAACGAGTATCGAAGGTCGTGCATGCGGAGGAAACGCGATTTGCACACACCCTGGATGAGGGGCTCGGGAAGCTTGAGGCGTCGATCACGGACGCTGTTGCTCTTCACCGCCCTCGGGCACTAGATCGTGTGGTGGACGGATGGCAGAAAGACAAGAGGGACCACGGGGACGCGGTATTTAGATTCATAACGGTCCATAAGCCCAGCCTAGTGTCGCGTCCGACGAATATGGCCCTCGCGATCTTGATGCCTGAATTGCGGCCGATTCTTTCCCCCCCTGATGCAGCCGACCTCCAGTCCCGGCTTAGCCAGGCCCTAGATGAGCCGACCTGTCTTCCCGGAGCTCACGCCTTCAAGCTTTATGACACGTACGGTCTACCGAGGGATTTCATTGAAGACGCGTGTCGCGATCGCGGAATCATTTTCGATCAAGCCGGCTTCGATTCCGCCATGGCCGAGCAGCGAGCCCGCGCCCGCGCTTCCTGGAAAGGCGCGGCCAAGCAGACCGCCAACCCTGCTTATCAGGAGCTTCCGAAGTCAACATTCGAAGGCTACCGCCAGACTCGTTCCGACAACTGCGAGGTGCTGGCCATCATCAAGAACGGCCAGGGCGCGCAGGAACTCAAGCCCGGCGACGAAGGCGAGGTCATTCTTGATCACACGCCTTTCTATGCCGAATCGGGTGGGCAAGTCGGCGACCGCGGATGGTTTTATTCCGACGATCACAACACCGTCGTCGCTGAGGTCAAAGGCTGCTACTCGCCGATTCAGGGCGTACGCGCGCATCAAGTCATCATGAAATCCCCACCCAACGAAAACCGCGTTGGGTGGGGCACCCTCAGGGTTGGGCAGAAAGTCGATGCCGTGGTCAACACCGACATTCGCACCGCGACCATGCGCAACCACACGGCCACGCACTTGCTTCACGCCGGATTGCGCGAGGTCCTGGGCAAGCATGTGAAGCAGGCGGGGTCGCTGGTTGCGCCCAATCATCTCCGTTTCGATTTCTCGCACTTCACCGCGGTCGAAGACGAAGAATTGCAGGACATCGAGGACATCATCAACAAAGAAGTTCTGCGCAACGAGAAAGTCGAAGTCGTCGAAAACGTTCCCATCGATGTCGCCATCAACGAATATCACGCCATGGCCCTGTTCGGCGAGAAGTATGGAGACAGAGTCCGCGTCATCAAGATCGGCGATTTTTCCACCGAACTTTGCGGAGGCACGCACACTCTCGCGACCGGCGAGATTGGCCTGATCAAGATTCTGAAAGAAGGCAGCGTATCTTCGGGCGTGCGGCGCGTGGAGGCCATCACCGGCGAAGGCTCAGTGCAGCATTTCCGGAAGGATCACCAATTGGAAAACGTGGTTGCCGCTCTGGCGACACATGCCGAGACGACTTCGCCCGCAGAAGCGCTGAAGCTCGAACTCGACAAGAAAGACGCCGAGATTAAGCGTCTGGCCCGTGAGCTCGATCAGGCCCGCATGAAATCAGCATCGTCCTCTGTTGGCTCAGTCAGTGACAAAATCAAAGACGTGCGCGGCGTCAAGGTTCTTGCTCATCGCGTGGACAATCTGGAGCGTGCGCAAATGCGCACGCTGGTCGATCAACTGCGCGACAAACTCGGTTCGGGGGTCGTCGTGCTGGGCTCGACCTCCAATGGCAATGTTTCTTTGATTGTCGGCGTCACCAAGGATTTAACCAGCCGTATTCCAGCGGGCAAAGTTATCGGCCCGGTAGCCCAGAAAGTCGGCGGCAAAGGCGGCGGCCGGCCCGATCTCGCGGAGGCCGGCGGCAAAGATCCGGCGGCGCTGGATGCCGCCCTGGATGCCACTTATGGCGTCGTTGAGGGATTACTGATTTAGTCCGTGTGGGGCCGACACTCTTGTCCGCCACTTTTGAGATTGATCTTCCGTAGCCCCTTCTGCTTTCTCCTAATCACACTGAACAGCGTGCCGACGGGAGCGTCCGCCTCACACGAGCCCTTCGATGTTTGACATCGCTACCCGAAACCGCCATCATTCATCCACGCAAGCCCCGTTCCCGGTTCCCAGCGAGGAGATTTCGATGGAAGATCGCATCCGGTTTATCGCGCATCAGGGCAAGAAGGTCTTGTTCGTGGACTGTTCCCACTGTTCGCCCGATGAATTGGAGAAAGTCTCCCGCATGGTTCCCAGTTATGTGAGCGATGAGCCCAAAGGTTCCGTGCTGCTGCTGGCAGATTTCACGGGAGCGCAGTTTGACCGCAAAGCCGTCGAGCGAATGAAGCAAGACACGGTTTATGACCGCCCCTACCTGAAGCGTTCGGCTTGGTTTGGGACCGATACCCTGCCCCATGTGTTCTACGAACACCTCAAGAACTTTTCGCAGCGCGACCTGCCGACTTTCAAGACGAGAGAAGAAGCCTTGGACTGGCTGGTGAAAGAGTAGGACGCGGCTGGACGAAGCCAGGTTACTTCAATGTTTCTCCGAACTACTGAGTAAGCCTTTCAAAAGCGCGTTCCGCCTGCGGGTGGTTGTAGACAGGGCCGCCGGGCACCGTCCAGCCGTGCAAAGCGCCTTGGATTTTCCTGGACGTTAGCGGGATTCAAATTGTTAGCTGCGCCATTTCAGCGTGACCGGGCCGGTCAGCGGGTGACGCATTTCCGTCCCCGTGCGCTTGGCTTCAAGAAACGCAGCCTTTAGAGCGAAGTACCATTTCGCGGGACGGTCGGCGTCATCGATCAGCATCAAATGAGGATTGTGTTTCAGCCCTTCCGATTGCTTCTCCATGGTCTGCCGGTCTTGCTCTACAAACTTCGCGAAGACGAACTTGAGCAATCCGGTGCCGAACGGCACCCAGCGAAACAGATTCCAGCAGGCGACCACGTCGATGCGGCAATGATTGCGAGTGACGGGGGTTACCGTGGTCAAGCTGGCAAACCAGTACTTCCCTGCCTGGATGGTTTCGTAGCGCTGGTTGGGCAGAACGAAGTCGATGGTGGTAGTAATGGTCCCGGCGTCGGCGTACATTCTCAACAGCTTGTAGGGCGCGCTGTTGGAGCTGGGCGTGTGCGCGCTCATGCGGAAGCCCAGGGGGATCGGCTCGAAACTCTTCTGTTTCTCGTGAATGCTGTGACGCGAACGCCACCACCAGGCCTGGTGGACAAACGGCCCGTGCGCCGGATCCATGAGGCCGATGATGCCGTGGTCGACGCTGCAAGGCAGTTCGGCGGTCAAGTGAGCGATCTTGTAGTTCCCGCTGAGAGTCGGGACACGCGGCGCGGGGATTGGGGACGTGGCAGGTCTGGTAAACCCTGCCCCGGCGGGCAGTGGCTCGGGCATAAAGACCCAAACATAGTTGTCGTGTTCTTCGCAGGCATAAGCCCCGGCGTAGATGCGGTCGAATTTGAGGTCCTGATCTGCAGTGAGCGATGGAATGAGCTGGCACTGGCCGCTGTGGGCCTCGAACCTCCAGCCGTGATAACTGCATTCCAACTGCTGGCCATCGAAGTGACCGTGGGAAAGCGGCATTCCGCGGTGTGGACAGGCGTCCCGCAAGGCGAAGGCTTCGCCCTGGCGATCACGGCCGAGGACCAGGGGAGTTTCCAGCAGCATCGTCTTGTGCAGGCGGCTGCGGGTAAGTGCGCCGCTGGCTATCGCCCGGTACCAGAAACCATAGAGCATGAGCGAGTCGGGTGTCTTGCGCTGCGGGGCTTCTTGTTCAGTCATGAGATCAGTAGCAGCCTACTACAGCTGTGTGTATGCAGAAAGAATGCCTCGGAAGTGACTCTTGGGGATGCTCAGGGTAAACCGAGAGTGCGGATAACTGTTGAGGCGAACGGTCTTGCGCGCCTTGAGTTTCTAGACCGGGAGGGAAAGTCGATCTACTCGCTGCCTCCAAACGGAAAGTAGTGAGATCTTCGCGCCGAGGACATAGAGGAGCGCATACGCGGTAACCGAACCGCTGTATGTGTCTTAGTATCAATAGGTTAAACGGATTACCACCGTGGTTCTATGCCCCTTCGATAGATTGCCCTGCCCCTGCCCACGGCCTATAATCGACCTACTCTGGTAAGGATTCTTCGTCAGGTTCTGTGCAGGTGGGCGTGGGGGAATTTTGTGTGTCCACGCAGCGATGTCGATACCGACTATGCGAAAGCGCCTGCAACTCGTCCTGATGGTTTCTGTAATCGCGACCTTCCTTTCCTCCACGCCATTGCTGCAGGCGGAATCCGATAGCGAGAACTCCGTGATCACCTCGACTACCGGCAACGACGGGCGGACTATCTATGTGAACGAATCTGTAACCACGGCCAAACGGTCGCAAACTCCAGCCCGGCAGAGTTCTTTGGTGTTCTGGAGTCCCACGGAGCATCGCTGGAAGCCGGTTCCTTCCGCCAACGTTCGGGCGGCCCGCTCGGCGGCTGAAGAAGTCAACCATCTGCTGGCGTCGACCGACGGGTTGTCGCCGGCTTTGCGCCCGGGTCGGGGCCGGGCTTTTTCGCAGCAGGAGATTGATGCCGCCATTGACCAGGCGGCGGCGCGGCACAATGTTGACCCCAGCCTGGTGCGGGCAGTCATCAAAGTGGAGTCGAATTTCAATCCCAATGCCGTCTCCCGCAAGGGTGCCATGGGGTTGATGCAACTCATGCCGCAGACGGCGCGCCGGCTGAACGTGTCCAACCCTTTCGACCCGGAGCAGAACGTGGACGCGGGCGTTCGCCAACTGAAGCAACTGATGGAGAACTACGGCGGTGATGTGAAGCTGACGCTGGCGGCCTATAACGCCGGGCCGGGAGCAGTGGCGCGCAGCGCGGGGGTGCCGCATTACGCGGAGACCCGCAAATACGTAAGGCGGATCACTCAACTTTATTACGGCGAAACGGATTCGACAGAAGACCGCATCCTGGGCAGTTCGTTTCACGAGCCGATTCAGGTGGAGCGAGACTCCCGGGGTGTGCTGCACATCAGCAACACCGAATAAGAACGGACGCATCTCACAGCAGGACCAGGTTCAGAACGACGATTACGGGCTGGTAGGTTGAAAAACAAATCTTCAGGCAGACGTGGGCGGCTGGGTTTTGCGGCTGCACCGGTGGCGGTGTTGCTACTGCTGTTGCCGGCCTACGCGCGCCCGCACAAGTCTGAGGCCTGGGCCCGGTCTCAGTTCGCTGCGGCGCAACGCTTGCATCAATCGCTTGAGGCGCGGCCCGCCCAGCAGCTCAGCCGCTCAGATTACGACCGCGTCATCAATGCTTACCGCGTGGTCTACTTGGAAGCCCCTGCCTCAACCCGGGCCGATCCCAGTGTGGTTGCCGTCGCCCAGCTAAAAGAAGAGATGGGACGGCGGTTTGAGGACGACGATCTCCTGCGCGCAGCCATCGATCAGTATCAGTTCCTACGTCACCAGTATCCCGGCAGCAAGGCGCGTTTCGGGGCTCTGTTTCGCATCGGCGAAATCTACGAAGACGACTTGCACGATAAGACGCGCGCCGACGCCGTCTTCCGGGAGTTTCTGCAGCACTATCCACGCAATCAGTTCGCCGAGCAGGCGCGGAAAGCACTGGCGGAGCCGGTGGAGAAGGCCAGTCTGAAGACGGTGGTGAAGAAGCCTGCGGCACTGCAGCCAAAGGACGCAGAGGATGCAGAGGATGCGGACGATGATACGTCGGGGGCGAATGATGCCGGCAAGGACAGTGAGAAGGCCGAGGCCGCGGCCGGAAAATCCGTGCGGGTCACCGGAATCCGGCACTGGTCAACGCCGGGCTATAGCCGGATCGCGGTGGACCTGGACGGAGGAGTAAAGTTCGAATCCCAGCGCATCGACGGCCCCGATCGCATCTTTTTTGATCTGTTGAATACGCGGCTTGATCCGCAGCTTCTCGCGAAGACCTTCGATGTCGATGACAGTTTCGTGAAGAAAATTCGCGTCTCGCAATTTCGTCGCGGATGCACTCGCGTGGTGCTGGAAGTGAACGATGTTTCCGACTTTCAGGCCTCGTTGAAATCGGATCCGCCACGGTTGGTCATTGAAGTCCGCAACCAAGACGTGCGCAATGAGAATGTGCGCGGCGGCGATGCCCACGATCAACCAGCAAAGGTGGCGCCGCCAAGAGAAGAGGTGGCCGCAGACGACGGAACCGGCGCTCCAGCCGTTATGGCGAAGGGTTCAACCGCCGCAGAGTCAGAGCCCGAGCCGCTTAATCTCTGCCCAAATGCTGATTCAAGCTCTAAGAACTGCACCGCTGCCGACAGGGAAACACCGGCAAAGAAAACCGTGGTGGTAAACCGCAGCAGTGGCATCAAGAAGACGATTGTGGATGCAGACGATGACGACAAGCCCACAGTTAAAACTGTCGCCAAAGTCGACCCGCCGGAGATCCGGCCGGTCCGCAAGACATCACCTCCAGTGGCACCCGCAGAACTGGCGGCCAGTAAGAAAAGCAAGCGCACGGCCCTGGCGGATGACGCTGTTGTCCGCGAGGCACAGCCGACGGCGAGCGGCGACCGTTCGCTCACTCGCGCTCTGGGCTTGAAAATTGGCAAGATCGTCATCGATCCTGGCCATGGCGGCCACGACACGGGAACCATCGGTCCCAAGGGCCTGCAAGAGAAAGATCTGGTGCTCGACGTCAGCCGCCGCCTGGGCAAGCTGCTCACCACGCGGCTGGGAGCCGAGGTCGTCTACACCCGCAGCGACGACACTTTTATTCCGCTGGAAACCCGCACCGCGATCGCGAACCAAGAAGGCGCGGACCTGTTCGTTTCCGTCCACGCCAACTCCAGCCGCGATCCCGACGCTCGTGGCGTGGAGACTTACTATCTCAATTTCACCTCCTCGCCGGATGCGCTCGAGGTTGCCGCCCGTGAGAATGCGGTTTCGGACAAAACCATTCACGAGTTGCAGGACCTGGTAAAGAAGATTGCCCTCAAGGAAAAGATCGAGGAATCGCAGGAGTTTGCCAGCGATGTCGAAAGTTCACTGCACAGCGGCCTGGCGGCCAAAAATCCCGGCCTTCGGGACCGCGGGGTAAAGAAGGCGCCGTTCATTGTGTTGATCGGGGCCAACATGCCGTCAATTCTGGCGGAGATTTCCTTCGTCAGCAATCCGGGCGACGAGCGCAAGCTCCGCGCGCCCGACTATCGCCAGCGCATCGCCGAATCGCTCTATCGCGGGATCGCCAAGTATGTCAGCGGTTTGAGCGGGGTGAAGGTCGCCAGCAAGATCGACAAGGGCGAGGGACAGTAGCCACCACGCCATTCGCTTCCCTGGAAACTTTCTCCGTTCCCCGGTAGTCTAATCCCAGAGAATGGGTGTGCCTCCATGCCGCTTCCCAGGCTCCATTTCGTGCTTCTGCTCGCGCTCGCGGCCCCCCTGTTGGCGGATACTCAGGCTCCCACTGCACCGAGCCTGCCGCACCAGTTTGGGGGATGGCAGATCTCCGGCGTGGTTCGCGCCAGCAGTGATCCCGCCGTTGCCGACCCAGTGAACGCGGCCGTGCTCAAGGAATACGGCTTCGATGCGTTCGAGTCAGCCACATACATTCGTGACGACGGCCGCAAACTGACGGTCAAGGCGGCGCGTTTTGCGGACACCAGCGGCGCCTATGGCGCTTTCACCTTCTACAAGACCCCGCCGATGCTGGTGGAAAAGATTGGCGATCAGGCGGGTTCGCTGAATGAGCGAGTGTTGTTTTATCGTGGCAACTTCCTGATTGACGCCGTATTTCAGAAGCTCTCGGCCATGTCCGCCGCCGAGTTGCGGGAGCTGGCGAGCGATCTGCCTTTGGCTACAGGCGGCACCCAGGGTTTGCCGGGCTTGCCGGCTTATCTGCCGTCCCAGGCGTACGTGAAGAATTCAGCGAAATACGTGTTGGGGCCGCTGACGCTCGAGAGGGTGAACGCGCCCATTCCGTCGCAGTTGGTCGACTTCAACGCCGGCGCGGAAATTGTGTTGGGAAAGTATGCCAGCTCGGGCGGTGAAGCGACACTGCTGCTGATCTCGTATCCCACGCCGCAAATCGCGGGCGATCACCTGCGGAAAATCGAAGCGGCACAAGCCCAGACTGCTCCCGCGACCATCTTCTGCCGGCGTACGGGACCAATCGTGGTTGTAGTCGGTGGTGCGCTCTCACAGAGCGAAGCCAAGTCGCTGCTGGCTTCGGTGAACTACGAAGCTGACGTCACCTGGAACCAGAACACCTATTTCGACAAGCGGAACAACATCGGCAATCTGGTTTGGAACGCTTTGGTGCTTTGCGGCATTCTGATGCTCTTCGCGCTGGTCGTCGGTGTCGCCTTCGGCGGACTGCGCGTGCTGGTGCAACACATCATTCCTGAAAAGGTATTTCATCGCGAGGAGCAAGTGGATTTCATCTCGCTGCAGCTCTCCCAAAAGCCGCCCGAGATCCGAGACGGTAGACCTAAGTACATCAATTAAAGCGGTTTAGGCTCTCCAGCCCACCTCCCGTCTCACAATGAGGCAGTGGAAAATCCCTGTTAACCTATTTTCTAAGTAATTGAAAATAAAGCTATTTATTTCATAAAAATTGCTTGACACCCTCCTTTTTCGACTCATAAGATTTTGCCAGAAAGTTTTGACGGTCAATTCTCCGTTGGAACTATTCTCCCTTGAAAGAAGAGGCCGCCTTTTGCCGGGTGGCCTTTTCGTTTGCGTCCGGAAGGTTCGAGTCCCTAGACTCGCCATTCTGCGGGAACGTTCCTCGCTTGCGGTTCGTATCTCCTGCTAGTAGAAGTGTAGAGGAGGATCAGCGATGTTCTGCGATAGATGCGGTAGCGCGTTGCAAGCGGACCAGCGTTTCTGTGGCAAGTGTGGAAGAGAATTCACCGGCAGTGCGGGCCCGGGGTTTCCTCGGCGCAGCCGGGTACGCGAGCATATTCGTCTGTTGGGAATTCTTTGGCTGGCATTTTCCGCACTGAACGCCGTCGGCGCAGTCGCCCTGTACGTGCTCGCCAATACTCTGTTCCGCCACATGGCGGACATGGGAGGACCTGCAGCCGCTGCTACCTGGCTCCGTCCCTTTCTCGGTCTAATTGCTCTTGTCATTGCCACAAAGGCGGCCCTGGGATTCGTTACTGGTTGGGGATTGTTGCAGCACGAACCTTGGGCGCGCATGCTGACCATCGTGATTGCGTTTCTCGCGTTATTCAACGTCCCGTTCGGCACGGCACTGGGAATCTACACCCTGTGGGTGTTACTGCCGGCTGAGTCGGATGCGGACTATCGGGAACAAGTACGCACCATCGACGCAGCGTAATATTCTTTCATTGCGCGCGCCACCTGGGAGGCGTTTACCCCGTTCGAAACGGACGAAAGAATTCCCGCAAATCCTGCGCCAGCAGTTCCGGCTCCTCCCACGCGGCAAAGTGCCCGCCGCGCGGCATCTCGGTCCAGCGCTGAATGTTGTAGACGCGCTCGGCCCACGATCGCGGCGGCATCGGATCTTCTTTGGGAAACCGGGCGACGCCGCATGGAACCTCAATTCGCTCTCCCTTCGGAAAATGCAGCGGAGCTTTCGCGCTCTCCAGATACAGCCGCATGGATGATCCAATTGTCTCTGTCAACCAATACAGCGATACGTGCGCCAGCAGTTCGTCCTTGCTAAATCGGCGCTCGACGTCGCCCTCGCAATCCGCCCAATCGCGATACTTATCGATGAGCCAAGCCGCCAGCCCCATGGGCGAATCATTGAGCGCGGCGGCGATGGTCTGCGGTTCATTTCGCTGCACATGCCAGTAAGCTCCTTTTTGATCGATCCAGCGCTCGGCAGACGCGAGGAAAGCCTTCTCTTCGTCGTTCATCGGAGCTGAGGCATCCACGAACGGGAAATACGATCCCGGGATGTAGTTCAGATGGAATGCGGTGACACGCTCAGGGTATTTCCACGCCAGCACCGTGGACACGTTGGCGCCAAAGTCTCCGCCTTGGGCCACAAACTTCTCGTATCCCAATTGCTTCATCAGTTCGGCCCACACCGCGGCGGTCTTGAAGGTGTTCCAACCTGGCACGCTTGGGCGGCCCGAGAAACCAAAGCCGGGAAGCGAAGGCACAATCACGTCGAAAGCGTCGTCGGGACTTCCACCGTGCTGCTGTGGATTCGCCAGCAAGGGGATGATATTGAGTATTTCCAGAAACGATCCCGGCCAGCCATGCGTAAGGATGATCGGCAGCGGCCGCTTCCCTGCTCCGCGCACATGAATGAAGTGGATCTTGAGTCCCTGGATTTCCGCCTGAAAATGCGGCAAGCGGCCCAAGTCTTGCTCGTGCTGTCGCCAGTCGAACGCGTTCAGCCAGTGGTCACGAAGTGAATGCAGGTACTCGCTGTCGAAACCGTAGGTCCAGCCGGAGTTAATGATTTCATCCGGGAAGCGCGTGCGGGCAAGACGCTCTCGCAGGTCGGTTAGCTGGGCTTCCGGGACGTTGATCTTGAACGGGGAAATGGGCATCGGGAAATTATAGAGCGTCGGCGCGGGCGTCCCGCGCGTGTGCGAAGCACGCCCTTTACGCCTCTTCCCCGCACATTTAGAATCGAGGACAGGCCGACGTAGCTCAGTTGGTAGAGCAGTCGATTCGTAATCGACAGGTCATCGGTTCAAGTCCGATCGTCGGCTCCATTCTTCTTAACCCTTTGCGTCGATTTTCCGCGGCAGAACATTCTGATTCAGCCGGAAGAAGTTCTTTGGATCATAGTGCGACTTCACCGCGACCATCCGGTCCCAGCGCTCGTGGTAAGCCTCACGCACGCGGTCCTGCTCATCGCCGCTCATGAAATTCACGTAAACGCCCGGCTTCATGGCTGGCCGCAGTTGGTTGAACAGTCCGCGAACCCAGGAGATGTGGGCAGTATCAGCTGAGGCCTCTGACCAGTTGCCAATCAGATTCAGGATGAAAGGAGCACTGCGGTCACCGAATGCAGTCTCGTCGGCTGCGACCTGTCCGGCAGCGCCGCCCAGATAAGCAAGCTCAATCTGGGTTTCCGCCGAGGGAATCGTGGCGACGGCTTCCACCATGCGATCAATCGTGCTGTCGTCGAGATTGGGGAAATAACCCGATTTGGTGTAGTAGCGCCGGCCATGTGGGAAAGTGGAATCCGCCATGGTTTGCAAATCGAGGAATGGCACGACCTTGCTGCTCACGGAATCAGAACTGCACAGCGAAAGCGCAGGCTTGAAATATGGCTGGGCAACGTCAGGGTCGCCGGTCCATAGCAGCCAATTCGCCGCCACCGGCCGCCCGCGCAGCTCGGCCGGTACCCTCTCTGTATCTGGAGCCAGCCGAAGATCAACGTTCCACTTCAAGTCGAAGGGAGCGTCGGCCATGAAGTCTCTCCAGTTTTCAAGCAACCGGCGAATATCACCTTCCGGGCACAATCCTTCCGCGAGCACCACAGAAGTAAGTGGATGCAGCTTTACCTCGAATTCTGTCACTACGCCGAAGTTGCCGCCGCCACCACGCAACGCCCAAAGTAAATCCGGATTCTCCTCTAAGTTGGCGCGGACAACAGAACCATCCGCCGTCACCAGCGTAAATCCCTCGACGTTATCGCATGACAACCCGAACCGCCGGGTGAGCCATCCCGTTCCTCCGCCCAAAACCAGCCCTGAAGCGCCGGTATGAGAAACGACGCCGGAGGGAAACACCAGCCCTGCTTTTTGGGTTGCGGTGTCAATCGATCCCAAAAGGCAGCCGCCAGCAAACCGCGCCCGGCGCCGCTCGGGATCGACCGTGACCTGGCGCATTCTCGATAGATCGATCACCAGACCGCCATCGCACGTGCTGAAACCCGCCAGGCTATGCCCTCCACAACGGATGGCGGTAAGAATCCCGGCCTCCGAGCCGGCCCGGACGGCGCTTCGCACATCGGCGACATCTGCGCAACGTGCTATCAGACCGGGTGTGCGAGCCACCATGCCATTCCAAATCCCACGCGCGTTTTCGTAGCCGCTTTCGCCGGGGCGCAGCAAGTCACCTTTGAATCGCGGGTGAAGCGAGGAGTAAACCTCTTGGCTGACTTCGACTATCTTTGGGTCCCTCATTGAGTCAGCTCACTATCTCCGCCAGCGCATTTCCGAACCTGCGGACCTCTTCCACGGTGTTGTAGTGCACAAGCGAGGCTCGAACTGCGCCACTCTCTTTGGCAAGCCCCAGTCTATTCATCAGCCGGGGAGAATACATGTGGCCATCGCGCACACCAATATTTCTTCTCGCCAGTTCCTCCGTAACCCTGGCCGGCGAAATACCAGGAAGATTGAAGAACAAGCTGGGCGTCCGGTGCGCAACTTCCTCCTTCCCAGTGATGCCATACACTGTTGCCTTCACCTTCGCCAGCACATCCAGCATAGCGCGCGAAAGTTGCGCCTCGTAGCCGCGGATGGCCTGCGTAGACGCCACCAACGCTGCGCGTCGCGAAGTTGCAGCAGGATTGTTCCGCCGTCCGAGGTCTTCCAAGTAGCGCACCGCAGCATCCATCCCGGCCACGTTCTCATAGATAAATGTGCCAATCTCCAGCTTGGCGGGCGCGGTGTCAGGCAGGAAATCTTCACGGAAGGTCGGCAGAGCATTGAGTGTTTCCAACCGGCCCCAAAGAAATCCCATGTGAGGAGAAAACATCTTATAACCGGAGCAGACCAGGTAATCGCAGTCGAGTGCCCGGACGTCGATGGTCCCGTGGGGGCCGAAGTGCACGGCGTCTACAAACACCTCGGCTCCGGCGGCATGGGTTCGCTTGGAGACCTCGGCAACATCGAGAATGGACCCGATTGCGTTTGAAGCCAACGTGCAGGCCACGATGCGGGTTTGCGGGGAGAGCAGTTTTCCCAGATCTTCGGGGTGAAGGCGCCCGTCGTTTTTAAAATGCCACCATACAATCTTCGCGCCTTCACGCTCCAGCGCCAGCCAGACGGCAATGTTGGCCTCGTGGTCAAGATCGGTGACGATGATCTCACGTCGATCTTTCAAGGACTGACCAATGGCGATGCTGATGAGCCGCATGAAAGAAGTCGAATTCATGCCAAACGAGATTTCCTCGGGATGCCGGGCATTCACCAGCAGAGCGACGCTTTCGCGGGCTTGCGCGATGGCTTCATCCACCTCTCGCGACTGCCGGTACCGCCCGCCTCTCTGAACATTGCGATGAAGAAGGTGGTCGGCTACGGCGTCCAGCACAGTCTGCGGCGACTGTGCGCCCGCTGCATTGTCAAAGAAAATGAACCCATCTCGTAACGCAGGAAACGCGGCCCGCACCTCGTCTATGGGGAATTCTGCCATGGGCCAAATGATATACCGGCACGAGTGCAGACCTTCAAAAGGCAAGTTCTGCGGAAGTCTCACCCGCTGCTGCGGGAGATTTTCGGACGCTTGGGCTCGTGGCGGAGGCTGCGGCCTTCCACCAGGTGAAATAATTCTTCGCCCAGGTTTTTGGCATGGTCGCCGGCACGCTCGAAGGCCTGCGCCATCAGGAGCAGGTTGGTACTGTAGTCAAAATTGCGGTCTTTATTCTGCAGATGGCGGCGGAAGACGCCGTGGCATAGGTGGTCGATCTGGGTGTCGGTTTTCATCACCCAGTTGGCCGATTCCAGGTTGCGTTTCACAAACCCCTGATAGACATTTCCCAGCATCTTCTCTAGCACGTCGGCCATGGCGATCAGGTCGCGGCGGTCGTCCTTCTGCAGCCGCGACGACAAATGTTGCAAGCGCATGACGATCGACCAGGTGAGGTCGCCGATACGTTCCAGGTCAATGATGAATTTCAGGCAGGCGAGCAGCTCACGCGCCTCCGTTTCAGTGACCTCGGTGATGGCGCTGGTGATCCGCTCGTCGATGGTGCGCTCCATCCGGTCAAGCTCTTTTTCGCAGTCTTTCACCGCGATCGACGCCATGTTGGAGGAGTTCTCCAGAAAGTCGCGCAGATTGAAGGCCGCGTCCTTGGCCACCAGGCAGGACTGCTTGACGAGTCCGGTCATCTCCTTGGTGGATTCATGTTCGCGGACGGCCCTGCGGCGGGTGGCGGTCATCATGCAGAAATGATAGTCCCCAGAGCGCTGCTTGCGCCGGGAAGGATTATTAAAAGTTGGTGAATGCGGGCTTGGCACCCCAGCATCTTTCGCTTGCCGGACTGCAAAAACTTGCACCAGTCCCTATGCAAGTTGACGTTCCGGGTTCTTTAGGGCCGTATTTCCACTTGCATACGCGCTTCCAGGTTGGGGATAATGCAGTCAGCAATCCCTACATCGTGAGATACAGTCGAGCAGATCTGCTCCGGATTTTACGGCTCACGGCGCGGCAGTTGGCAGCATGGGAAAAGGCTGGACTGGTCGCCGCTGCGGAGAACTATTCTTTCTTCGAACTCCTGCAAGTCAAGAAAGTGCGCGACTTGTGTGCCCGCAAGGTGCGCCCGGCGGTGATCCGGGAATCGCTGGCGGCCATGCAGAAGCAAGCGGCTGGGATGGAGAATCCGCTGCTCGAAGCGGGCTCGTTCAACGCCGGACGCCGGGTGGCATTCCGCCACGAAGGCAAGGTCTTCGAACCCATCGCCGGGCAGTTCATGTTTGATTTTGCTCCCCGTGACAATGTGGTCGCGCGCAACTCGATTGCAGTGGTTAAGCCGGCGACCGAACCCAAAGATGTGTCAGAGCTTTTCGCCCGCGGAATCGCTCTGGAAGAAGACCCGAATACGCAGACTCAGGCGATTGCGGTTTATCAGGCGGTGCTGGAGCAGGATCCCGAGCACGCGGCCGCCAACATCAACCTGGGTACGCTCTACTACAACCGCCAGGATTACGCTCTTGCCGAAAAGCACTACCGCGTCGCCATTGGGATTGATCCGCGTTACGCCCTGGCATATTTCGATTTGGGCAATGTACTGGACGAGACTGGGCGAGTGATGGAGGCGATCCAGGCCTACAACACGGCTCTGCAGCTCGCGCCCACCTACGGAGACGCGCATTACAACGTGGCGCTAGCCTACGAGAAAATCAAACAAACCCGCAAAGCGCTGCAGCACTGGCGCGCCTATGTGAAGCTGGATACGACGGGCCCCTGGGCAGTCCATGCCCGCAACCAGATCAAGCGCATTCTGCAGTCCGACCCTCTGAAGCTGGTGCCCTCTTCCAGCTGAATTTCGGGTTTTCGGGGCCCGTTTTCATGGAACCCATTCAGCATGGTTTGCGTATCCTTTGGCATGAAAAGCTTGCGGCGTCAAAAGCCGATGGTTCTACTGTCCTGCATCCTGGCCGCCAGCTTGCTGCTGGCTGAAGGCGCATTTGCAGAAGACGATTCCATGACCTGCCCCGGCACCTTGCCGGCCACCCATGCGACTCTGGCAGCGGGTGATCAGAACAGCGTCAGCCATCTGCAACTCAGCCGCAAAATCGACGCCGGGGCGGAGATCGATCTGGACATCTGTGCCGCCGACGTCACCCTCACCGGAAGCGCCGACAACATGCTTCGAGTGACAGTCGATCTGGAGAATCCGTCACAACAGCACACCGCCGTGGATTACCTGCAGACGCTCGACGTTATGCCGCATGATGTGAAGCTACGCCTGCACCTGTTCCACCATCTCCGAGCCAGGGTAACGATGGAAATTCCCGTCACTACGCCTGAACTTGCCGCCAACCTGGGCCGTGGCAATTTGACTCTCGCAGCCGACCGGATTGGCGGCGATCGCAAGATCAACGTCGGCTACGGACGCGTCGATTTCCAGGGAAATGCCGACGCTTATGAATCGCTGAATGTGAACGTAGGATTGGGCAGCATGCACGACAATCGCCCCGACGGACAAAGCCACCACTTTATCGTCTCGCGCTCGCTCGAGGGCACCGGCAAGGGATCGATTGAAATGAATGTCGGTATGGGCCGGGTGGATTTGAATCCCGGACAAAACAAGCCCATCTAGCCTGTTATTACTTCCCGATCTTCCCCCGGATTACCACGATCGAGGCTGGGGGCAAATCATATTTCGTGTCTTTTCCAGCGTTCAGAGTGGTGTGCGACACTGGCCCGTCGGGATCCGCATGGCCCGGCAAGTACGCGACGATCGGCCATGCGCTCGGTTGCTCAGCATGCGCGGAGAAACGTGTGGTCGCGGCGTGCCATTGATATTGATTGCTTCCAAATTCTGCCATCTCCACCGGACCCGCGAAACCGCTCGTGCTGGATTGATCCTCAAAAACAATCTTCACCGTGTGAGGGTTGTGCTGATCGCGATTCACCATCATGAGCGCCCATTGGCCGTCGGGCCGCTTCAACGCATAGGCAGTGACCAGCATATGGCCGGCGCCGTCATCCACGTCACTCTTCGCGGGAAACATGTCGTGCGCAGCCGAGCCCGGCTGCACCCACTCCCGATTAATCATCTGTGACGCAAAGAACTGTGAGAGCGGCTGCTCAATCTGATATCCAGGACCGACCGTGAACATGCCAAACGTCCCCGGAGAGTCGTTGCAACCGTGCTCCATCAACAGTGGCAGGTAATGGAAATGATAGACGGCGGCGCCGCCGGCGTTGAGGAATGACCCAACGTAATCGGCCAGCCACAGACCGGAGAACAAGTCCATGGAAGTTTCGCTTGCGGCGGAGGAGAAATTGGACTCGGTGATGAACATGGGAACGTTCGCCGGCAGACCGTCTGCGCGCCAGATTTGCATGATATGGCTGACCAGGTCAGGCTCGTCGTAAAGACTGCCCCAGGGAATCCGGCAAGGATCGTAAGGATAGTGCTCGAACGAGAAAAACGCCAGATCGTTCATGCGACCGTGCGCCTTGAGATAGTCAAGAAACCGGCCCAGCCAGGAAACTCTACCGTTGGCATCGGGCCAGACTTCGATGTCTTTGTTTTCGCCGGTAAACGATGGCCCGCCCAGTTTCAGTGTGGGATCAACGCGGTGCAGCGCGGTTGCGAACTGGAGATAGAGCGCTCCATAGTCCTCCGGCAGGTCGAACTGCCCGTCGGGCTCCTCGCCCATTTCAACGTAGGAAATCGGATAGTTGCGCGCCTTCAAATAGGCAACCTCGGCGGCCGCGTTGTCCGGCGTGTCATAGAGCATGGCTATCGGCACGACGGCAGGCAGCCCGCGAGTAACGCCGCTGGTAAAGAAGAGATCGAAACCCACTTGCGCCTGGGTAGTTGAGCCTTCGTCAGATGGTTCGTGCCAGGGATCGACCGAGGAACAGTAGGTCGTGGTCTGTTCCTGATCGGCGGTGTGCCGGACGATGTCATGGAACGCGCCATCGGCGGTTGTAGTTCCTACATAGAGTTCGTTGATCGCGTAACCGACGCAGTTTCTCGGATCGGAGGGCCCGTGAGAATCGCAAGTGTTCGATGACTCAGTCATCCAAATGCGCAGATAGCGCACTGGCATGGGTGCTGGGCTGAGCCGAATCGTTTCGGACCCTCCCTTGCCGACTGTTACCTCGCCGTGGGCGAACGTCTGCCACACTCCACGGGTCACAGCTTTGATGGGATCTTCCCCGGTCCAGTACTGGACGAGGTAGCGCGTAGCGTAGGGCGCAGCCCAGTCGATGCGGATGCTGTCCACTTGCTGCATTTGGGTAAGATCAATCACTACCCACTGCGGGTGCAAAGCGTCGCTCTCACCGGTGAAGTGCTGCGTAAGGTAAGGATTGCTCTTCCAATAAGTGCGCTCATTGCCGTCCGTCATCCGCGAAAACCCAGTGTTGTCGGTGCCGTCATTGCGGGTGAATCCGCGATGCGGCAGCGCGTATCCGAAGGAATAACGAATCGGTTCGCCAGGAATGGCCGAGCCTGTGAAGTAACCCTTGCCGCTGGGATCGCTCCAAGTTCCGTTTGGATTCCAGTGC
>Ga0335077_10003222_pt1 | contig 19631 bp, 9 predicted proteins | sample Lox_Sample_31_FD_207151 | JGI IMG/M metagenome (GOLD analysis project Ga0335077, IMG submission 207151) | Soil microbial communities from Loxahatchee National Wildlife Refuge, Florida, United States - Lox_Sample_3.1 | ecosystem: Environmental > Terrestrial > Soil > Wetlands | place: USA: Florida...
GCCGGAACTAAGCGGGACGGCACACTGAGACTCGCACGCAATGCGAGTCACGCAGGCATTATAACATTCGTCCGGACGCTCCGATCGGGAGCAGGATCGGGGTCAGTGAATCATCCCGTGTTGCCGACAGTTTGCGACGCGCCTATTCAGCTTATGACCGATTCCCGGCACTACGCCCTGGTCGAGTGTGGCGGTCAGAGCGCATAGGGAGCCGCGGTAACGCCGATGTCCCTGTCGCTGGGCATCCGCGGTTTCAGAGCCGGGTTACTTAGAGCCACTGCGCTTCGGCTGCGTCACCCTACTCGAAAACGCAAGCCTGACGTCCCTCCTGTTTGTTCTCGCAGGCAGCTACCCCTTTCCCCGCCGCGGAAATCGCGGTGCGATGGCGTAGTTCAATCGCACCAGCACGATGAATCCAATGCTCCAGTAGCTGACAGCGCACAGCAAAGCGCCGAAGGCATACAGGGGAGAGGCCGTAGAGTACAATGCAGTCGGTATTAAATCGTTTTTGTGAGGATGCGCAGGGATGTCGAGCGACACCACCAAGCAGGTCTTCGCCCATCACATGCTGAAGGAGATCTTCGAGCAGCCGCGCAGCCTGCGCGATACTGTTGTCCCGCGTGTCAGGCTCGAGTCCGCGGCGGTCAAGCTGGATGAAGTCGGCTTGAGCGCGGAAGAACTGCGCGCTCTGCGCCGCATCAACATCGTTGCCTCGGGTACCAGCCGGCACGCGGGGATGGTAGGCCAGTACATGATCCAGGACCTCGTGAATCTTCCCGTGGACGTGGACTACGCCAGCGAATTTGAGTGGCGCAATTCGCTGATCGGACCGGGCGAACTCACCATCGTGATCACCCAGTCTGGCGAGACCGCGGACACCACGTCGGCGCAGCGCGAGGCCCAGGCCAAGGACACACACACCCTCGCAATCTCCAACGTGGTAGATTCCACGATCGCCCGCGAGGCCTCCGGCGTGCTCTACACCCACGCCGGGACCGAGATCAGCATCGCGTCCACCAAGGCGTTCACCGCACAAATGGCAGTTCTCTTTCTGTTTGCGCTTTATCTGGGCCAGGTCTTGGGCAAACTGAACCGGGAACAGCGGCGCCAGTACATTCACGAGTTGCTTGGTCTGCCTGCCAAGTTAGAGACGGTGCTTAACGCCGCAGCCGACTGCGAGGAGCTAGCCCATCGCTATCACACATTCGACGACTTCCTTTTTATGGGGCGCGCCATTCACTATCCGGTAGCGATGGACGGCGCCCTCAAGCTGAAAGAAGTTTCCTACATACACGCCGAAGGCTACCCCACGGGAGAGACGAAGCACGGCCCGCTGGCCCTGATTGATGAAACGTTGCCGGTGGTGATTCTTGCCACCTGCGACCCAAACGATCCCGGCTCGGTGATCCGCTATGAGAAGAACATGGCCAACATTCGCAGCTTCAAGCAACAGTCGGCGCGGGTGATCGCCATCGGCAGCGAAGGCGACGAGGATCTGCGAAAGCTGGCCGACCAGACCATTTTCGTGCCACGCGCGCCGGAGTTGCTGCTGCCCATCCTGGAGATTGTGCCCCTGCAGTTATTTGCCTACTACATGGCCGTTCGCCGCGGCCTCGATGTGGACCGCCCCCGCCACCTGGTGAAATCCGTCACCCTGGAATAAAGGGAAATGTACCAGGCGGAACACGCTGGAAACACATACGGGCAGGTCACACCGGACTAGCTTCCCAACCGGGTTGTCCTGGCTGCGCCGAGGGAAAATGGCGTGGACGCGCGCCTGCACGGTGAGCCGACGGCCACAACGGTTTGTTACAATGCCAACACTCCCCGGGATCGCTCTCCGAAGCTGCCATGAACATCAAGGAAGTCGCCAAAAGAGCGAACGTCTCCACCGCCACCGTCTCACGGACTATCAATGACTCTGATAAAGTCAGCCCGGAAACTGCCGCCCGGGTGCGAAAGGCCATTGAAGAACTGAACTTTTACCCCAATACCCATGCACGCACACTGGTCTCGGGCCGAAGCCGCATGCTGGGATTGATCATCTCCGATATCACCAACCCGTTCTTCCCCGAGCTGGTAAAGAGTTTCGAAGACCAGGCTGTGCAGCGCGGCCAGGAAGTCATTATTGGCAACACGGATTACAAGCCCAAGCGCATGGCCGGCTGCATCCGGCGGATGCTCGAGCGAAAGGTGGATGGAGTTGCCATTCTTACCTCCGAGACGGAGCCTCAACTCCTCGCCGAACTCACCCGGCGCAACGTGCCCATGGTACTTCTGGACACGCGGAGAACCGGCCCGCGAAGCATCACCATCACCATCGACTATGCGCAGGGCATTCGCGAAGCCCTGCAGCATCTTTTCTCCCTGAATCACCAGCGGATCGCCTTCATTGCCGGCCCGCTTGATTTGCAGTCTGCTTGCACGCGCATGGATGCCTTTGTATCGGGATTGAAGTCGAAAGGAATCCCGGTAGCGCCAGGAATGATCGAAAAGGGAAATCACCGCATTGAGGGCGGGTTCGTTGCTATGAAGAACCTGCTGAAACTGCGGGAACGGCCCACGGCGGTCATCACCTCCAATGACCTTACCGCGATCGGAGCGTTAGATGCCATCCATCAAGCCGGATTGAGGGTACCGGAAGATATTTCGCTCATCGGCTTCGACGATATCTCATTCGCTCACCTCACCCAGCCGCGCCTTACAACCGTCTTACTGTCGCGCACGCAAATTGCCATGACTGCCTTTGCCGCCCTGCAGAGGCTTATCAGGAATGAAGAGGATCAGGGCGAATGCATCATCCCCACGCACCTGGTCACGCGAGCTTCGACGATGGCAATTTGAAGCCGAGCGACGCCTGCTCCGGCATCAAACCGCTTCCTGGGCAACTGCCTTCACCGTGATTTGCACCATCTTCTCACCAAGAACAGGGTGTTGCGCCTTCAGACGGACCGTGCCCGAGGCCGCCTTGGACTTGACCCAGACCGCACCAACCCCGCCACTCAGAGCAAAGGGGTTCTCGCCGACGATCTCGCCGGGACCCTCGATGCTCAACGATATCGCGCCGCTTGAAAACGGGCGCCAGCCTCCCTGTGCATTGACCACTTTCAACACGACGCGAGTGGCATCGCTACCGTCGCCGTCCAGTTCAGCGTCGTCGGGCTCGACGATCAGTTCGGCATCGGTGTCATTTCCCGGGAGCGTTTTTGAAGCCACCAGTTTGCCGTCGATAAAGCCATCGATCCGCAAATCGGCCCAGTCTTCCAGACGCCTTCCCACAAGATCAACGATGAACGGCGGATAGCGGAGGAACGGGTAGGTGTCGCGGTCAGGGTCTGCCTCGAACTTCAATTGACCCCTGAGGTAAATCTTGATGTGGTCACAGTTGGAACAGATCACCGCCTTGCGGATTCCCCCACCCTCCGACTCATCACCCTGCGACCAGTTGAAGCAGGGTTCAAGCACCACGTCCTCGTTGGGATCGCACTGCGAGCGGTAGAAAAACGCCGCCGGCTTGGGAATGCGGAAAATATCACTCACCCCGTGGTAGCAAATGCGGTCTCCCGAACCGAAATTGGCGTGAGTGTTGTAGTCGAAGGCGCACCAGCCGATCCCGCCCGCGTATTGGGCGTTCGAGGCCAGTTGATTGTGAACACGCGCATGCCGGCGCGCGTGCTCCATCACACGGTCCACGTTGTCGTACCGCTTGGTGGGGTACATGTGCCCGTTGAATTCCGTGTTCAGATACAAAGGATGATTGGGCGGCACCAGTGGAAAGCCGAAGTCGTTGCGGGTGTACACGTCCTCCAGCAGTTCGGACTCAGGGAGATAGCGGATGCCGCCGGTCTGCCGGGAACTGTCGAGTTGATGCGCCAGCGCGTTGGTGCGGGTGTAAAAGTCGTGGCTGTCAAGGGATTCATTGATGCGAACGCCCCACAACACGATAGCAGGATGGTTCCAGTCGCGGCGGATCATTTCGCCCACGTTGCGCACCGCCTGATCCTGCCAGGCCAGATCTCCAATGTGCTGCCAGCCGGGGATTTCCTCGAGCACCAGAAGGCCAACTTCGTCACAGGCGTCCAGGAAATGCGTGGACTGCGGATAGTGCGAGGTGCGCACGATGTTGCACTTCAGTTCTTTGCGCAGAATATGGGCGTCCCGCCGCTGTACTCTTGCCGGCATCGCCCCACCCACGTAAGGGAAGGTCTGGTGGCGGTTCAGGCCGCGTAATTTCACCGCTTTACCGTTCACTTTGAATCCTTCGGGCGTGAAGCGGGCATCGCGGAAGCCGATGCGAGTGGAGAGTTCGTCCACCGGCTTCTCGCCGTCGAGAAGGGTGGCTCTCACACCATAAAGCTGGGGATGCTCCAGGTCCCACAGTTGAACGTCTCCCAGCTTCGAAAGCACCACTGTAGTTGACCCGCCATCGGCGGAGACCGCGACCGGCTGGGAAGCGCTGGCGAGTACTTTATCGCCATCACGCAATTCGACCTTCAGGCTGAGCTGCTTGGAGGCGCTGCCCTCGGGCTTACCCAGAAAACATTGGACTTCCAGCTTGCGATCATCTGAGAGCACATCCACCGGCTTGGCGAAGATGTTCTCCAGATGGGTGTCGGCCACAGCGCGCAGTGAGACCTCGCGATAGATGCCGCCGAATGTTAAGTAGTCGATATTCGCTCCAAAGGGAGGAATGTCGGCCCGCTCGGTGGAATCCACCTGTACCGCCAGCAAATTGTCGCCGCTCCAGTTCAGGTGGCGGGTCAGTTCGAAGGAGAATGGCGTGTAGCCGCCCTTGTATTCGCCAAGGTTGTGGCCGTTGATGGTGACGGTGGCGGCGGTCATCACCCCGGCAAAGTCCACGAATATGCGCCGCCCTTTCAGCTGTGCCGGCATTCGGAAATGCCGGCGATAGATCGAAACGAACTGGAAATCTTTCTCGTCGAAGCTATGCCAGGGAAGGAGCTTATTGGTATGAGGAATAGTGACCCGCTGGAACTTGCTGTCGTCGAAGCCCGGCTGGTCCGAGCCGGAGACCAGCTTGCCACCGTACAGCCAATTGCGGTTCATGGAAAGCACATAGCGCACGGCCGGGGCAGGCGGCGCAGCCGTTCCGAGTTCGGTGGCGGCCAGGGCTTGGTCCGCCTCCTTCAGCAAACAGAGCCCACTCAATCCGGTGAGACCTGTCTTAATAAAATTTCTGCGATCCAAGGGAGTTCTCCTTCACGCTTGGGAGATGGGGCCACCGGAAGGATACCGCATCAAAGCTCGAATGCAAGCGTTTACAATGGGGGATGCCTGATTGGCAATAGCGCCTAGCGGCAGGCCACCCGCCGATGAAGGTGCTACAGTGGCTCTGCACTGTGGGGTGCGTAGGGGGAGGCGGGTCGGAGATGGTACCTGGAGCGACATTGCAGCATTCTTCGGGACGCTCGACGCCCCACGGAACCCGACTCGGATGCCTCGTTCTGGCATTGAGCTTCGCCGTCGGCGGCAACATCATCGCCCAAAACTCTGCCTCCACCCGCGCCGCGTCTCGGGAGATCTCCAAGTCGCCTTCACCTTTTCAGGACGCTGAAATACTGTTGCAGCAGGGCTCGGTTGCCGAAGCCAGGCAGAAGATCCAGGAAGCGCTGGAACGGAATCCCTCGAGCGTTGAGGGCTACAACCTGCTGGGAATTGCATACAGCGCCGAAAAAAAATTCGCCGATGCCCTGGAATCGTTCCAGCAGGCTCTGAAGCTCGACCCCAACTCTGCCAGGACTCACAACAACCTCGGAAACATGTACGTGGCGGAGGGGCAAATCGATCCTGCGGAAAAGGAATTCCGCACCGTCCTGCGCCTGGATCCCACAAACCGCGACGGCAATTACAACCTGGCTCTGCTGCTGATGGCCAAGGGTTCTCCGGGACCTGCGATCCTGTACCTCCAGCGAGTTCGTCCGCAGAACGTCGCCAGCCGCTCGAACCTGGTTCGAGCCTACATTCGGGCGGGTAGAACGGCTGAAGGGCTGAAGGCCGCGACGGAGCTCTCGGCCGCAAACAAAGACGACGTGCAGCTGCACTTTACCCTCGGCGTTCTACTGGCCTCCGAGAAGCAATATCGGCCAGCACAGCTCGAACTGGAAAAGGCCAGCGCGCTGAAGCCTGAGACCTTCGAGATCCTCTATAACCTCGGCCAGGCCTACCTCCGCGGTGGCGACTACTCCAAGGCCGACCTGGTGCTGAACCGGGCGCTGAAACTCAAGCCCGACTCGCCCGAAACTCTTTACCTGCTGGCGCAGGTGTATTCCGATCAGAAGCGGGCGGTGGATGCCCTGGATTTGCTGGTGCGCGCGCGCAAGCTGGCGCCTGAGAACACCGATATCATCTTCCTGCTGGCCCGGGTCAGCATGTCGCAGAACTATTTTGAAGATGCTATCCCGCTGCTGGAATCGGGCCTGAAGATCGCTCCTCAGAGAGCCGATCTTCATGCGGCCCTGGGCGAGAGCTACTTCATGGCCGGCAAGACGGAACGGGCTATTGAGGAGTTCAAGACCCTGATCGCGCTCGATCCCTCGGCACGGTCGTACGTCTTCATGGGGCTCTCCTACCGGCACCTGGGTCGCTTCGACGAGGCCAGAAAATATTTTCAGGAGGGCCTCCAGCGCGACCCGCACAACGCCTCGTGCCTGTTCAACCTCGGCTACATCGAGGAGCGGCAGGGTAACCACGCACGCGCAGAACAACTTTTTCAACAGGCGCTGCAAGCGAACCCTGATTTCTCGGAGGCTCTGCTTGAGCTGGCAAATCTGCGAATTGCCGACAAGAAGTTGGAAGATGCGGCAACGCTGCTCCGTCGATATGTGAAAGTCAGCCGGGAGCCGGCTTCGGGCTATTACAAGCTGGCGATGGTCGAGCGAAGCCTCCACCAGACCGAAGCCGCGCAGCGCGACTTGAACGTATTTCAGACGCTCTCAAAGGATGTTTCGACCGGGCCTTATCCATACCAGCATCTCTTCGAGTACCTGGATAATCGCTCCAATCTTCCCGTCCAGGCCCGCACCCAGCTTGATCTGACCGAACTCCTCGATCAGATCAAGCAGCATCCGGACCAGCCGCAGGACCTGTATCTATTGGCGGAAACCTATTTGAAACTGGGGAAACTCGATGATGCCCGAAGCACCATCGCCCAGCTCGACCAATTAAGCTCCGCCGACTATCGCACCCAGACCGGACTGGGCGTGCTGCTGGCCCGCCACCGCTTGTACGACGATGCCATTCAGCACTTTCAGGCGGCGCTGCGGGCGAACCCCGAGTCCGACGATGTGAAATTCAACCTGGCTGATGCCTACTTCCGGAAGGGCGCGTATCCTCAGGCCCTGGAAGATGCCCAGCAGATCTCGGCCACCGGACAACGTGACGACGCCATCCTTGCTTTGCTTGGAGATATTCAGGCGCACCTGGGCAACGCCGCCAAGGCCGAGGAGATTTTTCGCGATGCGATCAGCCGCAATCCTGATAACGATCAATACTACCTCTCCCTCACTATGATTCAGCTGCGCGAAAACGATGTGGCCGGGGCGGAGGCAACCCTGCGAAAGGGCTTGGCGCGAGTCCCCAGCTCCGGCAAGATTCTCTGGGGCTTGGGTCTGATCTCGGTGCTGGAGGGTAAGACTGAACAAGCGGCGGAGCGCTTCGAGCGAGCGGTGGACCTGCTGCCGGAATGGCCGGGCAGCTACTCCACTCTGGGCGTCTTTTACTACCAGACAGGCCAGATCGCCAAGGCACGCGAGGTTCTCGACCGCTTCAAAAACAGCCATGCCGGCGGACTCGATGTGAACCGGATTGAAGAAGCGCTCTCCCGGGCGCCGGCGGCGCCAGCGGCGGGGGCGGAACCGCTGTCAATGGCCGCCAGGCAACAACTGCTGCAGCTGGCACTGTCGCTGGCTGACCGAACGCTGTGAGAATCCAAGAGAATATGGAGGCCCGCGGAAGGTTAGCCATTCTAACCGTCTGCACCGGGATCCTGCTGCTTGCGGTGTTCGGGTACGTCCTTCGCCTGATGGCCCAGGCCGCGAAGGCCCCCGGCAAGCCCGATACCACGATAACTGTGCGCTATACAGATGTCCGCCAAGCCGCGGGCATTGCGTTCCTCCAGGACGCCACTCAATCCGAAGAAAAGTACTATCTCGAAACCATGGGCACCGGCGTCGCCTGGCTCGACTATGACCAAGACGGGCTAATGGACCTCTTCTTCGTGCAGTCCGCGGCCACGGATATCTACAAACCTCCCCATCCCATCCGCTGCGCTCTCTACCACAACAACGGCGATGGGACGTTCACGGACGTCACCGACAAAGCCGGCGTCGGTGGCGAGGGGCACTACGGCCAGGGCGCCGCTGTCGGCGACTTTGACAACGACGGCTATCCCGATCTCTACGTCAGCGGGTACAACAGGGCCATCCTCTACCACAACAACGGCGACGGGACGTTTACCGACGTCACCGCCAAGGCTGGCGTGACCGATGAGGGCGGCTGGTCCACCAGCGCAGGATGGTTCGACTACGACAGGGACGGTTGGCTGGACCTGGTGGTCACCAATTACATCGATTGGAGCCCAAAGAACAACATCTGGTGCGGCGAGCGCAAGCCCGGGTACCGTTCCTACTGCCATCCCGGCAACTACAAGGGGCAGAAAACCAAGCTCTACCACAACAATCACAACGGAACATTCACCGACGTCAGCGACGCCTCAGGCGTGGGCAAGCCGGAATCCAAGGGTATGGGGGTGGTGCTCGCTGACTTCAACAACGACGGCTGGACCGACATCGCCATCGCCAACGACTCCTGGCCGAATTTCCTCTTCATCAACAAGCATGACGGAACGTTTGACGATATCTCTCTCGTCTCCGGCATGGCGGCAAGCGAGGACGGCCGCTATGAGGCCGGCATGGGCATCGACGCCGCGGATGTGGATGGCGACGGCTGGCAGGATGTATACATCACCCATCTCGATCTCGAATTGAACCGCCTATACCACAACAACCACGACGGCACGTTCGAAGACGCGACGTTTCGCTCGGGAATCGGCAACAAAGCGATTATGCTCAGCGGCGTTTCCATGAAATTCGTAGACTACGACAACGATGGCTGGACTGATATCCTTCAGTTGAATGGCGCCATGCTGGATAATATTCAGCTTTATCACGGCGAGGTGTCGTACAAAGAGCCGCTGCTGATGTTCCGCAACATGGGAAAGGGTCAATTCGAAAAAGTGTCAGAGACTCTCGGTCCGGATTTCGTGCGCCCGATTGCCGGCCGCGGTTTAGCCACTGCGGACTATGACAACGATGGCGACATTGATATTGCGACCAACAATCGTGGCGACTATCCCGAACTCCTGCGCAACGATGGCGGAAACGCCAATCACTGGCTGGAGGTACTGCTGATCGGAACAAAGTCCAACCGCGACGGCATCGGCGCTTCGTTGAAATTGACCTCTCAAAGTTTCGTTCACGTCGAGCAGGCCAAGGGCGGCATGAGTTATATGTCAGCCAGCGACCCCAGAGTCTTTTTTGGCCTGGGAAAACGGACAAAAATCGACTCGCTGGAGATCACCTGGCCAAGCGGCCAGGTGGATCACCTGAAAGAGATTCCCGTTGACCAGATCATTGCAGTGAAGGAAGGCGTAGGCATTGTGCCGCGGAAGTTCCCGAAGATCGCGGCCCGATAACGGAATGCAGGCGCGGGCATCCTCGCGGGCAGTTACCGTGTTTCGCAGGCGCGAGGGCGCTGAGCGCCTCATCATGAGTCCGATCGGCTGACGACTTGCGACGGACGACTGACACCTGAACCCATGACCCTACCCCGCCGCCGCTTCCTCGGTTCCTCCCTCGTCGTTCTCGGCAGCTCGCTTCTCGACGCGCTCACAACTCCGCTCTGGAGGTGGCGGAACGGTGTATCGCTTCAGACGAAGGCCGCCTCGCCGCAGGTTCCTCCCGCAGTCCAGTTCGTAGACGTGGGCAGGGAGGCCGGCCTGAATGCTCCGAACGTGTGGGGCGGTGCGGACCGCAAGCGTTACATCATCGAAGCCAAGGGGAGTGGGCTGGCGTTCTTCGATTACGACAATGATGGCTGGCTCGACATTTATCTCACCAACGGAACGCATCTGGACGCCGACTGGAAGCCGGGCACAGCACCCACCTCGCACCTCTACAAGAACAACCGCGACGGCACGTTTACGGATGTCACGGAAAAGGCAGGACTGGCGCGCACCGGCTGGCAGACCGGCGTTTGCGTGGGGGACTACGATAACGACGACTGGGACGATCTTTTCTGTTGCTTCTGGGGGCACAACATCCTGTTTCACAACAATGGCGACGGGACGTTTACCGACGCCACCCGCAAGGCCGGCGTTTACGATGAACAGGTTCGTTGGGGCGCAGGATGCACTTTTCTCGACTACGACCGTGACGGAAACCTCGATCTTTTCATCTGCAACTACATCAAACTCGATCCCGCAAAGGCTCCTGCCGCAGGCGACGCTCCCACCTGCCAGTGGAAAGGCATTCCGGTCATGTGCGGGCCGCGAGGTCTTACGGGTGACACCAACGTTCTCTATCACAACAACGGCGACGGCACGTTCACGGATGTCTCAGCAAAAGCCGGCATTCTGAAGCCGGGGCCGCGATACTCCATCACCGCCGTCTCCTACGATTTCGACAACGACGGCTGGCCGGATATCTATGTTGCCGTGGACTCGGAACCCAGTATGCTTTTCCGCAACAACCATGACGGCACCTTTACCGACATCGCGGTCATTGCCGGCTGCGCATACAGCGACAACGGCCACGAGCAGGCGGGGATGGGAGTCGCGGTGGCGGACTACGACTGCGACGGCTGGTTCGATATCTTCAAGACCAACTTCGCCGACGACACCTGCAACCTTTATCACAACAATGGCGACGGCACCTTCACCGATGTGACGTTCGCCTCCGGAGTCGGCATCAACAACCGCTATGTCGCCTGGGGCTGCGGCTTCGTGGATTTCGATAACGATGGCTGGCAGGACATTATCCAGGTCAACGGGCACGTGTATCCGGAGATCGCGGGGCACGACATTGGCCAGACCTACAAGAATCCGCGCCTGGTGTACAAGAACCTGGGCGCAGGCCGCTTCAAAGACGTCTCTGCCCAGATGGGGCCTGGCATAACTCAGCAATTCTCCAGCCGCGGCGCCGCGTTCGGCGACTACGATAACGACGGCGACCTCGACGCGCTGGTCCTGAACATGAACGACTTGCCGTCTCTCCTTCGCAATGACGGCGGCAACGCGCAGAACTGGATCAAGATCAAGCTCATCGGGACAGAGTGTAATCGCACTGCCATCGGAGCGCGAGTCCGCGTGACCACAGGAAAACACGTGCAGATGGATGAAGTGCACAGCGGCTCGAGCGTGATGTCACAATGCGACCTGCGCTTGCACTTTGGCCTGGGAAAAGCTGAGAGCGTCGATCTCGTCGAGGTGAAGTGGCCGACGACTCAAAAGGTCGAGCGCTTCACCCAGGTGAAAGCCAATCACATGCTGACGATCCGCGAAGGTAGGGGCATTGTGGGAACGACCGAACCGGCAAGCAAGTAGTTTGCGCCTTGCTATGTCATCCACGAAAGCAGCTGCCCCAGGTCGGCCTCTGTCGTTGACGCGGTTCCGCGGGGCAGGGACGGCGCAATCGCCAGTGCCTCACTGTGGTTCTCGAACCAGACGAGAAACGCAGACTGTTCGGCCTCAGGCAGGCGCTGCTGGTTGAGCCAGTTGTAATAGGCGCCCATATCGGCATCCACCAGCGAGCCGGCGGGATCAAGTTCAACCTGGTCGTGTGTGGCGGAGAGCAGTTCATTCATCGGCTTTTGGCGTTGCCGCGGCGCGAACCGGACCAGCAGCGTCAGGGGCTGCGCACGGCGCAGAGCCTCGCGCGCGGCCCACTGGGCAAAGGTCGTGCTGAAGATTTGCGTGCCTGAGCCTTCGGTAAGCAGCTTGATCTGGAAACGGTCCAGCACCGCGTCGCCGTCCCTGCCCAGCCCAAGGTCCGCGGGACGAACCTGCGCCATCACGCTGCGCAGCGTCTCCGGCCCCATGCCGGGACGTCCGATCTCCGTCCGCATTTTGTGCAACAGGGCGGTCCGCGCGGGTTCCAGTCCGTTGTACGAAATAGATGTCAGCGCGGGATCATGCTCCGCCTGGGTGCCGCCATCCACGTACCAATGACCGTACGGAACCGGATGCGCCTTCGCCCGAGCAGCAACGGCATTCAGCAGCAGTTGCAGCCCGTTGTCCGGCTTGAGCCGGTTGAAGTACACCCCGTGCGGGCGCAATTTTCGGAACAGTGGCTCATCGCCTGCCGCTACGCCCTGTCCTATAACAGCGATGCCGAGCCTGCGAACCGGCAGCGGCTCCGGCGTGGCTGCTGCGTGCAGGCGCTCGCCATATTCAAGCGCCGCCTTGCGAAATGCATCCTGCTGGTGGGTGCTCCAGAGATGCGACGATAACTGTTCCACGAACTGAGCCGGCGAGTTGACCCAATCGAATTTTTCCAGCTGCGCCGAGATATTGATCTGTGCGAATGCTCCGAACCACTCTTCGGCTTGCTCCCGCGTGAGCGCCGCCAGGGTAGCGAGTTCTTTCTCCTGAGCTCTCCGCTCGACCGGAAACTTGAAATCGTACTCAACGACTTCGCGCAACAGGCTGGGAACGAAGCTCAACGGCAGCCGCTGCAGCGTCCCCAGATAGTTCACCGCCAGCTTCCTCGCCTCGGGAGGATAGCCGACGAACATCTCCACTTTGAGATCACCGGGAAGCATTTTGCCTACAAGAGTTCCGTGATGGGTTTGCCTTGGGCCATGGATGGAGAAAACCCAAGCATGGAGCCCAACGTTGGAACAAGATCCACAGATTCGGTGGCCCGTTCGTAAACCACTCCCTCGCGAACCCCCGCGCCCAGCGCCATCAGCCAGGTCGTGCGCGAGAGCGGGTCCCCAGTGCGGTGGTGCTGAAAACCGTTGCCCGCAGAATCGTCGTCGGAGTCGCGGCCAAAGTCAGGCAGGATGAACATCGTGGTCTTTCCCGCGTACTCGGGCTCGCTCTGCACCGCTTTCCACAACTCCGCACACAGGCGGTCGGTGCGGCGGATGCCTTCAATGTAAAGGGAGTACGCGCCGGCGTGCGCGACGTCGATATCGTGCATGGTGATCCAGAGCAGACTCGGCGCCACCTGCCTCATCAACTGACGTGCGATGTACACCGAGAGCTCATCCGGGCTCGAAAGCGTCCGGGCATGCGCCTTGAAGTCGTCCACCGAGAGCTTCAGGATCATTTCCAGTTGCTGCAGTTCGAATTCGCTGCCCCCAAGTTCGGGCGCGTAGAAAGGCGTCTCATAGTTGTCGCGCAGCAGGTGTTCGTAGTCGGTCGAGGCGCCGCGCATGGCTGCCGTGAGCAGGTGCTTGGGCAGGATGACTCTTGCGCCCAGCCCGCCCCCATAGGAACGGTGATTGCTTTCCCCGATGCGGTTGAACCCATTGCTGGGTGCGACCACCCAGGCATCTGACGAAGGGCGTTTCAGGTCCTTCCGGAAATACTCGAAGACGGTGGGATACTCCGGCGGCAGAGAAGCGAAGTTGTTGATCGTCTCGTAAACCCCGGTGGCCAGGCTGGCGGTGGCGACATAATGACCGAGAATTCCACGGTTGACTACCTGGGTGAAAAACGTAGATTGCGGGATGAGTTCCCGCATCAGGTGCGGGATATTCTCCTGGCCTTCGGGAGCGAACGTCTCTTGGTCGCGCGCTCCGCCTCCGAAAGTAATTACGATGACCTTCCTCTTCTTCGATGTCTGTGTTCGAGCCACCCGGGTGAACGGCAGCAGTGTGCCGCCGAGCGCGACGCCCGCGGCCGTACGCAGGAACTCGCGGCGGCTGCGTGCCAGCTGACGGGCCAACTCCCGCGGACTGGATGCAGCCAGTGCTGACCTGACCCGGGCGCTTTGTAGTGGAAAATCGGTGGCCATGGCAGAAACTGCCCGCCCTTCGCGGGTACAAGCTACGACGCAGCGGTACTCAAGTCAAGCACCGCCGGATCAAATAAGCACGGGCGTCCTCGCCCGTGCGAAAGCCAGTAGCTGCACACACGTGGCGCGCGAGAACGCGTACTTATAGCACACAAGAACACTGCGGGCCGCTCACTTCGCCGCGGGCGAGTCCTTCGCCGAATACACGAACTGCCGGATGTCCGCCCTCTGCTTGTCAACCTCCGCCATGTGTTCAGCCCTCAACCGCTGATACACCTGAAGCTCCGCCTGCGCGCGTTCCTTTTGCCCGGTATGAACGTACGCTTGTCCCAGACGGTAGCGCACATCCGCCAGGTCGGGATCGAGTTCACGCGCCCGCAAGTATTGCGGGATGGCCTCACCATATTTGTTCTGGTCAGAATAGAGATTTCCCAGCTGCAAATGCGCCTCGGCCAGCTTGTCGTCCAGGGCCAGCGCCTTCTTCAGCAAGGTTTCGATCTGCTGCAGATCCAGGCCCGGGTCCTGGGCGCGCTTCCCCTTCCACAAGCTCATCGCGTAGTAGTAAAGCGCCCGGCCATTGCCGGGTTGCAGCTCAGTGAAGCGGCGGAAGCGCTGGATGACCTCCTCTGCCTGCCCCGGCGAGCTGTCATAAGCCTTGGACAGAAACAGATAACAGCTTGGGTCTGAGGGGTCCATGTCGGCGCCCTTGAGCAGAGCCTTCACGGCCTCGTCGTAATTTCCGCGCGCGTACAGAGCCATGCCCAAACCGATGGTCAAGCGCGGCGAGTTGGGATACCGCTCGCTGGCCTTCTGGAAAACTTCGACCGCCGGATCGAGCGTGCGGTGGATGAGCAGTTCGCTCCCCCAATCGAACAGATTGCTCTCGCTGGGATCCATGTGCGCCGCTGCTTCGTACTCATTTGCGGCGGGAACAAAATTCCCGTCCTTCTCTTCCACTTCGCCCAGCAGGTTGTGCAATTCCGCCGTGTCTTTCTGCTGGAGAAGGCCGCGGATCAGCTGCCGGGCGTCCGTAGTGCGGCCGGTCAGAATGTACGCCAGCGATAAGTCGTAGCCGTTGTCGTACGATGCGGGATTGACCTTCTGCGCCAGCTCCAGGAAAGGCACAGCTTCCGCCAGCTTCCTGGCCTGTACATAAAACTCGCCCAGGTTGTGGTTGGTATCGAAATTTGTGGGATCAAGTTCTGCCGCTTTGCGGAACTGCGCTCCTGCGAGTTCGAGCTTGCCTACGCGAACCAGGTTGGCAGCGAGATTGGTTCTGGCCGAAGCCGAGTCAGGCTTCAGGCGGACAGCCTTCTGCAAATGCGGGGTAGCCTTGGCGTCCTGCGACTGGGCAGAATAGACCAGCCCCAGAAGCTCATGAACCTCAAAGCTCTCGGGCACGTCGCGCAGCATGGCTTCCAGCTGAGCGGCGGCTTCAGGGAAACGGCCGGCGTCATACTTCGCGACCGCAGCTTGAAACTCCTGATCCAGATGCCGGGTCTGGGCGGTTTGGGACGCCCCCAGCGGCGCCCAGGCCATGAGCGGCAGAACAGACGCCAAAAGCAGCAGGTGCGAAATGCACTTCGAGCGGCACCTCATCAGCGGAGGCTGAAAGTCTGAGAAGTGTTCCACGTGGAACATTGTACGTACGTACTTATACGTGCTTCCGCAAGGTGGAATGGAAAACCGCTGAGCTGAGTACTGCATATTGGGATGACTGAGTTATAAATGTTTCCCGCGCGCCACCAATGAGTGCTTCCTATTGTATGTCAGCCCTTGTGAATACGAGATATCGCACAGCTAATGGCACAAAGACATCGTGGTGGGCCCGGTCTTTCCTCTTGGCATTTAGGCTGAGTTCTCAGCAAAAGTCAAACCCCGCGGAGCCCTTTGCTTAGGGTGAGCCTCCGCGGGGGGTGAAGTGTGAATTTTCGATCTAGTAAAACAGCTTCAAAGCAAACTGGATCTGCCGCGGATCGTAGGGGGCGTCGCGGGTCGAGCCAACCTCGCCAAAGTTCGCGCTGGTGAAATTGGTCGAACCGGAAATTGCCACAACACCGTTGCCGCCGAATCCCGGAGCGTTGAAGTTGGGGTGATTGACAATGTTGAAGAACTCCGCCCGGAACTGCAGCCGGAAGCGCTCGTTAAGCCGGAAATCCTTGAAGGTCGAGAAATCCAGCCGTTTAAAGGGCGGTCCTGCGATCTGGCTGGGAGAGCCACCCAGCAGGCCCAAGCCGCCGTCGATCGGAACGCACCCCGCAACCGAACTGGTGTCAGGTCCCGTGGAGCGCCACACGCAGGGCTGGTTGAACGCGCCCGGATTGCCCAGGAAACTGGGCTGCCCGTTAGAGTCTATGTGCATGCCTCGTTTCACGTCTTGCCCTGCGACCACGAGGTCATAGCAGCCAGTTCCGTTACCCGTGCCCGAAGGACAAGGGAGGGTCATGGGTTGGCCCCCCTGGAGCACAGCGCTCCAGCTCACGGTCCAGCCGCCCACCAATGCGTTTGCGGCTCCGCTGGCGTTGCCCGCGAAGTGCTTGCCCTTTCCGAAAGGAAGCTCGTAGGCGCCGCTCAGGTGAACCACGTTGCGAATATCGAACGAAGCCAGTCCGTAGTCGTATTGGATCCCGGCGCCGGAAACATACGGAGCACGGAACCCCTGCAGGCTGCCACCGTTCAACAGGTCGCCGGCATCGGTACGTGCCTGCGACCAGGTGTAGGTCGCCAGGAAATTCAGCCCGCCCGTAAATTGCTTTTCCACCTTGGTCTGCAGCGAGTGGTAGTGGCTGTTGCCATTGGTGGTCGCGTAACTCCCACCCTGCCCGAAGTCGGGGAAGGGTAGGCCTCCCTGAGACGCAGGTGTACCGGTGAGAGAGGCGTCCACAGGCAGAATCTGTGTCGGGAGGTTGGAGTTGGGGAACACCTCCAAATGGCGCGACAGCGAGGTTACGTAGCCAGCCTGCACCGTCAGAGTGGGCGTCAGTTGATATTGCAGCGTGAAGTTCCCGCTCATCGAGTAAGGAGTCTTGTAATCGAACTGAATTCCGCGTAGCGCCAAGCCGCTGGCATTTACCAGGGTTGGGTCAAGCGGAGTGCAGGAGAAGCCAACCTCGAACGTGGCCGCCGGAGCGCAGCCAGGGAACGAGATTGGGTGGCCATCGTCTGTCGCCGCGTATTGGAAGTTGAACTGGAAGGGATAGTTTTCTCCAAGGTTCGGTGAAAAACCGCGGTTCTCAAAGCCGTTGTAGAAGAGGCCAAAGCCGCCGCGAGCCACGAACTTGGGAGTGACCTGGTAGGCGAAACCTATGCGCGGAGCGAAGTTCGCCTTTTGCGAATTTCCCAGTCCTTTTCCGTACTTGTTGGTGATGGCAAGCGTGATGTTGTCCTGCGCCAGCAGTGTGTTAAAGCTGGAAGAGAGGTTCGCAGCATTGGTTCCCCCTGGAAGAATGTACATCGCCCCTCCGGTTGGGGGCCCACTGGGAACGAAGTTGGCCTGGGCCCCATGGTGCTCGAACACAAGGCCGAAGAAGTCCCACCGCAAGCCCAGGTTGACCGTAAGTTTGGGGCTTACTTTCCAGTCGTCGTTGATGTAGCTGCCGTAGTAGTTCTTTCCGTTGTCCGTCAACGAGATGTTGGAGACGAACACGCTGTTGCTGCCGGCTCCGGTTGAGGCGCCTCCGACGAAGTCAATCCCGCCCGGCACCGTGGTTGTCGTCGGTGTCAGCAAGAACTGTGCGCGGCCGGTGTTGCCGTTCTTCACGTTGGGAACGTCTGTATACACGCTGCCAAAGTCGAACTCGCCGCGGGACCACGGTGGCTGCAGGGTGGAGAACTTCACGTGCTGCCACTCAAAGCCCATCTTGAAGGTATGCTTGCCGTAAATCTTGGTGAAGTCGTCGGTCACCTGGAAGGTGGACGTAACTTCATCGGAGGGCAGGAAAGCGTTGCTGCCCAGGGTCGACAAGCCATTAATTCCGAAGGCGGGAAGCCCGCCGTTCTCGTGCAACTGGGGAATGTCCTGGATGCCGAACTGTGAGGGGATATCGCTCAGATCATTGGCCGGGGGTGAAACGCGCGTAGTGTGCAGGTAGTTGAGACCAGCACGCGCAACGTTCACCATGGTGGGTGAGAACACGTGAGTCCACGCCAACGCGCTCTGCTGCGCGAGTGCGGTCTGAGTCCCCTGCTGGAAGCCGCCGCCGTCGGCAACGCCACCGAAGATGCCAGGGATGAACTGCGGGTCATCTACGTAACTGAAGCGGTAAAAGACCTGGTTCTTTTCGCTGAAGTTGAGGTCCAGCCGGGTATCGAAGGAGTTGCGGTGTTCGTTCAGCTTGGGGGAAACGCCGTAGTTTGAAAACAGCGAAGAGCCCGTCGGATTGGGATAGAGGTTCAGCAGCGCAATAGCATTGGAATCTAACCGGTTAGCCGGAAGCTGGTTCAGCCCGCAGGCAGTGGTAAAGGCGGTCGTACTAGGCGAGCAGCTACTGCCGCTGACGAGGAAAGGATCACGGGCATACCCTGTGCTGGTAGCGATGAGACCCGAGACTGGGTCGGCTACTCCTTTGGTTACCGGACGGGTGGTCGCGGGATCGAGAATAGTTCCGAGCGGGATCGTGCGGCCCAAGGCGTCAGTCTCGGTGCCGCTCTGGCCTGCGATCAAGTCCGAGAAATCGGTGTAGCCGCTGTTGCGCTCGGCCGTAGTCGGCACCGTGCCGCTCAAAATCGTGCCCTGAATCCGGCGCAGCCCTTCATAGTCGCCGAAGAAGAAGACCTTGTTCTTTATGACCGGCCCACCGCCGGAGACGCCGAACTGGTTCTGGCGAAGCTCGCCCTTGGGCACATTATGAAAATTCTCAAACCAGTCTGCGGCATCGAGCTTGTCGTTGCGGAAGTACTCCCAGCCCGCGCCATGAAAGCTGTTAGTTCCCGACTTGATTGTGGCATTGAGCACGGCCGCGCCGGAACGGCCAAACTCGGCGCTGAAGTCCGAGGTCTGCACCTTGAATTCCTGGATGGCCTCCAGGGGCGGCAAAACCACATAGTTGGTTCCGTTCAGGAAGTCCACGGTGTCGGAGTTGTTGTCAATGCCGTCCAGCATGTAGTTGTTCTGCGCCGGACGGTTGCCGTTAGCCGCGAACGCCCCGGTGGCGGCATTGCCACGGGTGTCCGCCTGAGGGGTATTCACTCCGGCGGCGAGCTGGGCGAGGAAAGTAAAGTTGCGGCCGTTCAGGGCCATGTTATTGATGGTGTGGCTGTCCACAACCTGGCCGACGGAAGCCTCCTCGGTCTGCATCAGCGGGGCCGCTGCGCTGACTTCAATCCTTTCACTGGTGCTGCCCGGCTTGAGCTGCAGGTTGACCGCCAGCCGCTGCTGCACGTTCAGCTGCAGGCCTTTTTGGGTGGTCGTGGCAAACCCCTGAGACGTCGCGGAAATGGTGTAGTTTCCAATCCTCACCGGGGAGAACGTATACTCACCACTGCTACTGGTGGTGGTCTGCAGGACCAAGCCATTATCGTTGTTGGTCAATGTCACTTGGGCATTGGCCACCACCGCCCCCGTCGGATCCTGGACCGTTCCTGTAATCGCTC
>Ga0335077_10003223_pt1 | contig 19625 bp, 16 predicted proteins | sample Lox_Sample_31_FD_207151 | JGI IMG/M metagenome (GOLD analysis project Ga0335077, IMG submission 207151) | Soil microbial communities from Loxahatchee National Wildlife Refuge, Florida, United States - Lox_Sample_3.1 | ecosystem: Environmental > Terrestrial > Soil > Wetlands | place: USA...
CAGTGGCGACGCTGAGCGGCTCGAGAGCTGACGCGCGCCCACTGGAAGGAGAACGGCCCGGCTCGCTAACGCATGTTTCCGGCCCGTGTCCCCTGATCTCACGATTCTTTCGGCAATTCCTCGCCGGAGCCCCACACTCCGCCACCGACCCGAGCCAACTCCTCCATTGTCAATTCCGACACGAAGTCGCCCTCGTCTTGCTTGCTGCGTTGATCGGAAGCGACAACGAGACCAAAGAGATTCGGTTCCATAGTGTCCTCCTGCCGGGGTTCGCCCTTCGACCGGTGCAGTCGGGGTCGATGCCGAGCACGGTATCGAGACCGCCGCCACGTCACCGTTACGCCTGACCTTGCAGTGACATTCTGTTCAGCGATTGCGTTCGACCTGGGCCTGGACGTAGGGATCCGGCAGTTCGCTTGAACCGCCGGTCGCAGCAGTCCCCCGATCGACTCGGCGCCACGATGCCCTGCGGTGGCAGCCTATTCGCGTCGGATTTCTTAACGTTGCGGTACTTCGGTCATAGAGAGCACCTTGTAAGCCTTTGAAAAAATACAAAGCGCGGGCGAGTGGTCCGAAAGTTGCCTGCCCTAGCCGGCGAGGGAGGATCTCGCATGATTTACTCATGTCCACGTCGACTTGCGCGTGTTTTCGCGTTGGCCGCTCTATGTGCCGGCAACGCTCATGCTGCGATAGTCCTGACGCTCGACAGCGTCACACCCTTTGGGGCGTATTTCGATTATCACTACTCGATCACGGCGTCGAGCACGGATCTAATCACGGCTGGCACGGATCAAGGCTACGTCACCCTGGACGGCATCCCGGGGCTAATCACCGTGGAGGCGCAGACTGGTTGGCAGGCAAGCGGCGGTGCGAGTTCGGCCGACCCGACGTTAGAGGATGTCACATTCACCTACAACGGCCCGGGCAATCTGGCCCCACCTAGCACGGCGCTATCGATCGGATTGATCCGCAGCTCCTACGGAAATGCCTCGTTAGGCACGTACGCTTGGGGCGACCTTGGACCGGACCCGATTTATCAGAATTCGTACATTCCGCAAAGCGGTCTCGGGCAGGTCAGCATACCTTCCGTCAGCGCTAACGGGGGCGGGGGTGGCACTGTGCCCGAACCGGGCACACTTGCCCTTCTCGGCGTCGGCCTCGCTGGTCTAGCAGCGATGCGTCGGCGCGAGCAGTAGTCGTCAGCCGCCCTACGACAGACCCCGCTTCAGCGGGGTCTGTTGTTTGTGCCTTCGCATTTGCGCGGCGAGCAATCCAACTGACCGGCTTGCCCGCAGAGCGAACGACTGGTCCGGAGCGATTTCATTGCGCCGGCGACGGGCTCCTCATCGCCGTTGGCAGACCTCCACGGATAGCCCATTCTCGATCCGTGCGCCGCCCTGTGCAATTGAAGAGACAACCGATGGCTCTTTCGACGTCTGCCGAGCGTCCAGATCGGACGCGCATTCCGAGGACGCTCGTCATAGGCCCAACTCGACGGGCGTTGCGTTCCTTTCACTCTTGCGTTCGATCCAGAACGACACGCACGCTCAAGCGCACGTTGGCTCCGAGGGGCAAACCGGCGCCCGCATGCCGTACAGTCTCACCGGTGTTGGAGGCGAGGAGCGCGGCCGTGGCAAGGAGGATTCCTGCGGGTGTCGGCCCGCGCTTTCCCCAGGTCGTCGTGCTGTTCGGGGCCACCGGCGATCTGGCACGGCGCAAACTGCTGCCGGGGCTGTTCCACCTCTCGAACGCCGGCTTCATCCCCCAGTGCCGGATCATCGGCGTCTCGCTCGAGGAGTTCGCTGCGGACGACCTGCGCGGCATCGCGCGCGCCGCGCTCGACGAGTTCGGCTCGCGCAAGCCGACGCCCGAAGCCCGGGACGCTTTCGCCGCGAACCTTGACTACGTGCCGCTTTCAGCCGGCACCGAGGCGCTGAAGGCGGCGGTGGCTCGCGCGGAAGCCGGCATCGGTGCGGAATGCCGCCGCCTGCACTACCTGAGCGTGCCGCCCGGCGCCGCCCTCGCGGCGGTCCGGCTGCTCGGCGCGGCGGGGCTGGCGGAGCGCGCGCGCATCGTGATGGAGAAGCCCTTCGGCACGGATCTGCAAAGTGCCGTGGAGCTCAACTCAAGGGTCCATGAGGTGTTTTCCGAGGAGCAGATCTTCCGGATCGACCACTTCCTGGGCAAGGAACCGGCGCTGAACATCCTCGCGTTTCGTTTCGCGAACGGGCTGTTCGAGCCGATCTGGAACCGCAACTTCATCGAGCACGTGCAGATAGACGTGCCCGAGACGCTCGGTCTCGGCAAGCGCGCCGGCTTCTACGAGTCCACCGGCGCGTACCGCGACATGGTGGTGACGCACCTGTTCCAGATCCTCGCCTTCATGGCCATGGAGCCGCCCACCGCGCTGGAACCGGCATCGATCAGCGAAGAGAAGAACAAGGTCTTCCGCAGCATGCTGCCGATCCAGCCCGGCGACGTGGTGCGCGGCCAATACAACGGCTACCGGCAGGAAGAAGGGGTGAGTCCCGAATCGGAGACCGAGACCTTCATCGCGCTGCGTTGCTCGATCGACAACTGGCGCTGGGCCGGCGTGCCCTTCTACCTGCGCACCGGCAAACGTCTGGCCGAGGGGCAGCGGATCATTTCGATCGCCTTTCGCGAGCCACCCAAGAGCATGTTCCCGGCCGGGTCCGGCGTCGGGACACAGGGGCCCGACCACCTCACCTTCGACCTCGCCGATGCCTCGAAGATGTCGTTGTCGTTCTACGGCAAACGCCCGGGGCCCGGCATGCGGCTGGACAAGCTGAGCCTGCAGTTCGCGATGCACGACACCGGGCTGGTGGGTGACGTGCTCGAGGCCTACGAACGGTTGATCCTCGACGCGATGCGCGGCGACCACACGCTGTTCACCACCGCCGAAGGCATCGAGCGTCTCTGGCAGGTTTCGATGCCGGTCCTCGAGGCGCCGCCGGCGGTGCGGCACTACGCGCCCGGCTCCTGGGGTCCGAACGCAATCCACCAGCTCGTTGCGCCGCGCGCCTGGCGGCTGCCGTTCGAGCGGACGTGGCGCGATCCAAACAAACTCGGGAGCTGATGCAGATCCGTCGCGGGCGGCGAGGCGGCCGGGTCGTACGCTCGCCGAGGAGTTCGCCAATTCAATGCGACCGGAGGCAGGCGATGGCGCTATTCGGGCTTACCGGTGTGCACCTGGACGAAGAGGGCCGGATATTGCGCGCCAGGTTGCAGGAAGCAGATGGCGCGACAAACACGTGGGTCGGCGAACCCTTTGAATCTGACGCGCACAAGGTTGCGAACTTGATCGCGACCGGCCACGTCGTCTACGCCGTCTTCATCGTGCTGGGCCGCGGGGTGCTGGGCCCGAGGTTTCGCGTCGTCGTGGATCCGGATGGCAACGAAGGCATCGAACTCGAACCGGCAAGTCGCGGGCTCGGCACGCGCGATCTTCTGCTGTTCTGATCCGTCAAGCCGACCCGCTTTCTCGATGCCATCGCGCCACACGCGCGCGCCGGTTTCGATCGGCCGGTTGCGATCTGAAGAGTTGCGTGAACCTGGCGCTGCAGGCGTCGTCGTTCGGATGAGTCTCGAACAAGCCGGCGAAGACCATATGTCGGCGAGACAGCGCGCGCTTTGGCCATGTCACGCTGCTTGACGGCGTCGTAGAAGTGCCTGAAAACGATTCCTTCTGCAGCGTGGAGGAAGAATGACCGCCGTGCCGTGGAAGTCCAGCCGCGCGAACTGCGGCACGCCGTACTCGGCGAAACGCATGCCGAACTCAGAAAGTCGCGACCAGCGCACTGGCAAACGCGCTGAGCAGCACCACCAGCCACGGCGGGGTCTGCCATGCGACCAGCAACAAGAACGCGGCCGCGGCGAGCGAGAAATCCGCCGCGCCCGTAATTCCCGAGCTCCACACCGGCCTGTAAAGCGCCGCGAGCAACAGCCCGACGACCGCCGCGTTCACGCCGCGCAGGACGGACCGGGCAGCATGCAATCGCCTCAGCTCGTCCCAGAACGGCAGTGCGCCAATGACAAGAAGGAACGATGGCAGGAACACTGCTGCCAGACATAGCGCTGCGCCTGCCCAACCGTTCGGCTCCGGGCCCATGACCGCACCAAGGTATGCCGCGAAGGTGAAAAGCGGCCCAGGCACGGCCTGCGCAGCTCCATAACCGGCGAGGAAGGCATCGTTGGTGACCCAGCCGGGCGGAACAACCGATGCCTGCAAGAGAGGCAGCACCACATGGCCACCGCCAAACACGAGTGAACCCGCGCGGTAGAAGGCCTCGAAGAGCCGCAGGCCTTGACTTGGGACGGTTGCAGCGAGCACCGGCAATCCGACCAGGAGGACGACGAAGGCCGCCAATACGGCGGCCCCCGTCAGGCGACTCACCGCCAGCGGCAGCGACACATGGTCGCCGCCGGGTGCGTCCGCTCGCAGCATGGTCAGCCCGATGACTCCCCCCAATGCGATCGCGCCAAGCTGGCCCCACGCCGAAGACACCGCAAGCACGATGGCAGCTGCGATCACCGCAACCGTGGCCCGGCCCCGATCGGGCGCTAGCGACCGCATCATGCCAAGCACCGCCTGCGCCACCACGGCCACCGCCACGACCTTCAGGCCGTGCAACCAGTGATCGCCGAGGACTCTGTCGACCGTTCCGATTCCTTGCGCGAAGAGCACCAGCGCGAGCGCGGAGGGCAGCGTGAAACCGATCCAGGCCGCGAGCGCGCCCGCATAGCCGGCGCGGATGAGGCCGACCGCAATCCCGACCTGGCTGCTTGCCGGGCCGGGCAGAAACTGGCACAGGGCCACGAGGTCGGCATAGCTCTTCTCGTCGAGCCATTTGCGACGCACGACCAGATCGGCGCGAAAGTAACCCAGATGGGCAATCGGACCGCCAAAGCTCGTCAGTCCAAGGCGCAGAAAGGCGAGAAAGACTTCCCGCGCCGTGCCTTGTTGCGCTTGCGCGGCAAGCCGTGTGGCATCCGTCGTCATCGGCGCCTGGGCGATGTTTCGCCCGATCGGTCTGCACAGGGTCAACGCGATCAGTTTCGCGTCTCGGTCTCGATCGACTCTATCGAAACGCGATGAAGATGTCACCCGTCGGCGTCGGCGTATGCGCGCAGGCCGCTCGGCTTCGTTCCAATCGGGCTCGGGCCGCGCCGCGGCGGCGGGTGCTCTCGAGCCGCGCGACAACTCAATCCACTCACCAATCCACTGCTTACGGTGTCAGACCGCGGCTTTTCGATCTGGCTCGGCGTGGCGCCTCTCGTCAACCTCGGGAGCTGGCTCAACTTCGCGCTGGCGCTGGTGGCGCTGGCGCCCGCCGTGCACTTCGTCACGAGCGGATAGGGCCGACCTGCCCTATCGACACCTTCCCTTGGCGGCGATCGATCTCTATGCATGAGCGGGCGGGATCATCCCCTCTTCGGTTGGACCGAGGGGCGATCCGCAGATACCCTGTCGCCGCGCGCGAGTGCGTCACCGGCACGCCGGAAGGCGTGGGCGCGCTGCAACCCGGTGACCGCATCGAGGGTCGCATCGACGGCGTGGGCACCATCGCACTCACCGTTGGCCGCCCCGAATGAAGGAGAACGCGATGACCACCGAGACCACTCCCTCACCGGTGAACCTGAAGGCCATTGCCGCGCCGGGGCAACCGGAAGCCTCCGTGGAGCTGGAACAGTTGTACCGCGGCTTCGAGCGTGAACTGCTCGTGCCGCTGTGGACGGAGATCGCCGACCTGATGCCGATGCATCCGAAGTCGAAGGCCGCGCCCCACCTGTGGCGCTGGCAGAACCTGGTCGCACTGGCCGATCGCGCCGGGCATCTGGTCCCAGTGGGCCGCGGCGGCGAGCGGCGCGCGATCGCGCTCGCCAATCCGGCGCTCGGCGGCAAGCCCTACGCCACGCCGACGCTGTGGGCCGCGATCCAGTACCTGATGCCGGGCGAGGACGCTCCGGAGCATCGTCATTCACAGCATGCCTTTCGCTTCGTCGTCGAGGGCGAAGGGGTATGGACCGTCGTCAACGGCGATCCGGTGCGCATGTCGCGCGGCGACTTCCTGCCGCAGGCGGGCTGGAACTGGCACGCGCATCACAACGCCGCCAGTGCGCCGATGGCCTGGATCGACGGGCTCGACATCCCGTTCGCGTACTACACCGAATCACAGTTCTTCGAGTTCGGCCGCGAGCAGATCGGCACGGCCGAAAGAACCACGCCCGAGCGGTCGCGCTCCGAACGGTTGTGGGGCCATCGCGGCCTGCGCCCTCTTTCGCAGCCGGACGCACCGACGGCCTCGCCGCTGCTCGCTTACCGCTGGGTCGACACCGATCATGCGCTGCGCGAGCAACTGGCGCTCGAAGACGAAGGCTGCGCGGCGACGCTCAGTCCGGGACATGCGGCGGTCCGCTTCACGAATCCGAGCAACGGCAAGGACGTGCTGCCGACCATCCGCGCCGAGATGCACCGTATTCGCGGCGGCGCCGAGAGTCTCGCGCGGCGCGAGGTCGGCTCCTCCGTCTACCAGGTCTTCGACGGCACCGGAACCGCCACGGTCGGCGACCGGCGCTGGAACGTCACACGTGGCGACCTGTTCGTCGTGCCGTCGTGGGTGCCCTTCACAGCGAGGGCCGACGGGGAGCGCTCAGCGAGCCTCGACCTGTTCCGCTTCGGCGATGCGCCGATCTTCGAAGCCCTGCATGCCGACCGCGTTCAAGTGGCGGGAGGGTGAAAGACCGGCTTCGGATCGCCGGCATTCCAGTCGCTCGCCCCGTACGCCCGACGACATCACGGGCGTCGTCGTGACCGCGCTCGTGCGGCGCTCGAGGCGGCCGGCGACCCGGGTGTCGTGGCGGATCCGCGACGCGATCGCACCGATGTGCGGCGCGGCACCAGAGCCCCGGCGCCAGCGGCTCGTAGCAGGCGCTGGAACGTAGGACATTCGGCCTGGTTCGGCGCCGGGCACGCGGCAGCATGTCTCAACCCGCCGCTCATCGCACGCAGCCTCCTGATCATTCGGTCGATCTCGTCTGCCTTGGCCGACAGCATCCGCCGATCGATCATCGGCTTCCCATCGGGTGAGAACATCGCCCCGATCTCGTCCAGGGAGAAGCCGGCGGCCCGCCCCAGAGCGATCAGAGCCAATCGATCCAGCACTCCCGGGGTAAACCAACGGCGTGCGCCCCGACGGCCTACCGACGTGATGAGGCCCTTCGCCTCATAGAGAAGCGCAGCGTCGATGCCGGCACGCTCGCGCGCCTTGCCACCTCCGCGATGTCCATCGCGACCTCTTGACTTCAAGTCGACTTGAACTTCCAGTGCGGCCGGGTATCTCGTTCGTCAATCCTCGGTGGGGGAACCGCCATGGCCGTGCTGTTTGAAGACCTGATCCGGATCGCGTTCGTTGGCATCGGCGCAACCGCTGTGATGGACGTTTGGCTCCTGCTGCTGCAGCGGATCAAGGTCCAGACACTCCATCTGGGCCTCGTCGGCCGCTGGGTCGGGCACATGTTCCGCGGCAAATGGGCACACAACGCCATCGCGAGCGCAGCGCCGGTCGAGGGAGAACGGATGTTGGGCTGGCTGACTCACTACGCGGTGGGGGTGGCGCTCGCCGGTCTCCTGGTGGCGCTCTGCGGCGTCGCATTGGACGAAAAGCCCGAGGTTCCTGCCGGCCCTCTGCTGCGTGGGAACCGCCACGGCCGTGGCGCCGCTGTTCGTCATGCAGCAGGCCATGGGAGCCGGCTTCGCCGCTTCAAAGACGTCGACGCCCGTCCGGAACTGCCTGCGATCACTGGTCAACCACGGCGTATTCGGGAGCGGCATGTACCTCTCCGCCGTGCTCCTCGTGTGGATTGCGGGATGACGGCGTGTTGAGGACGCAGGGTGGCCGATGGCCGTCATCCGCGGACGCGCGGTGTCGGATTCCGGGCGCCGGCTTCGATGACGCGTCTGACTCGGGCTATCCGGCGCCGTCCGAATTGACTGGGTCGGACTGGCTGCCGGACTGGAGATTCGATTGCCGTGCTTCTCGCTCGACGGCGCTCTTGCCGGCAACGATGTCGAGCGCCGTCGCGCCTGGCTCGGCCTGGCCGCGGTGGTGCGAATTCTCGACGATCTTGCGGGTGCCGAAGCGGCAGTGGAAAACGCCGAATGCGCAGCCGACTGCGCACGGCTCGCGGGAGCAACGCGCGCGGATCCGTTTGATCCGTGGCAATCTCCGCGGCCGCCGACGGGCGGCGGGGCATTGCCGCCCCGCGAAGAGCGGAAACGCGCGCAGCGCCTGCAAGCGCTGCACCGCATCCGCACCGAGCGCCCGCTACGGTCGCCTGCAGCTCAGTGCGGAAGGGCGGCGGCCGGCACCGATGCGTCGCTGGCGCCCCACCAACCGCCGCCGAGTGCGGTGTACAGCGCCACCGTGTCCTGCAGGCGCTGCGCGGTCGCGGCAAAGCGAGCGAGGCGCGCCTGCCGGAGCTGGGAATCGGCGTTGAGCAGGTCGAGATATCCGGCCGTGCCTGCTTCGTAATTGGCGCGCACCAGCTCCAGGTTGCTTGCCGCGGCGACCTCGGCATCGACCTGTGCCTTCTGCACATCGGTGTCGTGTTCGAGCGCGCGCAGTGTGTCGGCGACCTGCGTCAGCGCTTCCAGAACCGTTTCCCGGTACGTGGCGAGCGCCTGGTCGTACGCATCGATCGCAGCGCTGCGTGCGTACCACTGGGAGCCGCCGCTGAAAATCGACGCGGCGAGCGATGCCTGCAGCGACCAGAAGCGCGTGCCCGATTGCAGCAGGTCGGCGATCACCCCGTGCGACGACCCGGCCACCCCGCCGAGCGTCAGCTGCGGAAACAGGTCCGCCGTCGCGACCCCGATCTGCGCGCTCGCGGCATGCAGCACCGCCTCCGCGGCCAGGATGTCCGGCCGCCGGCGCGCGAGCGTCGACGGCAGCGTCTGCGGCAGTTCGAGCGGAAGCGTCAGCTCGTCGAGCGCGATCGCAGGCAGGCTCGCCTCCGCCGGCGCCTGCCCGCCGAGCTGCGCCAGCAGGTGCTCGCTCTGGTCGATCCTCTGCTCCAGCGCGGCGAGCGTGGCCCGGTTGGACGCGCGCTGGCTGCGCAGCGCGAGCACCGGCGCGTAGGGCGCGGTACCGGCTTCGTACTGCACCGTCGCGAGACGGATCTGGTCGGCCTGCATCGCGATCATCTCGCGCAGGGCGTCGCGCTGCGCCCGGTACCCGGCGCGTGCGATGACCGTGTTTGCCACGTTTGCCGTCAGCGCGAGGTACGCGGCGAGATAATCGGCGCGCTGAAGATCGACCTTCGCCCCGAGCGCCTCGACCGTGCGGCGCTGGCCTCCGAACAGATCCAGGGCATAGCTGACGCTGGCCGATACGGTACCCAGGTTGTAGAGCCCGGTTGCGACCGGCGCACGGTTGACGATCGCGAGCGAGTTCTGGCGCGCGGCCACCACGCTCGCGCCCACCTGCGGGTAGAACACGCCATAGCCTGCCTTCAGGCTGTCCTCGCTCTGGCGCAGCGCCGCCTGCGCTGCCACGAGCGTCGGGCTGCGCGCGACCGCGCCCCTGACCAGATCGTTCAGGCGCGGCGAATCGAACAGCGCCCACCACTCGGCGGGCACGTCGATGCGCTCATCGAAGCGCTGCCTGGCGACGCCCGCCCCGCCTTCGGTCGTGCGGGCGCCTCCCGGCAGGTAGCCGCTGACGGCAGGCGGATCGGGCTGCTTGAAGTCGGGCCCGAGCGCGCACGCGCCCAGCGTGCACGCGATCGAAGCGAAGATCAGGCGCGGGCAGCCGGGAGAGACCATGCTCCCACCCTATTTCCCGATGTAGACATCGACCAGCTGGCCGGCGTAGACCTTCAGCGTCGCGTCGTTGGCGAACCGGAAGATCACCGGCAGAACGCGTACGTCGACCCGCTCCTGCCGCTGGTCCGAGAGCGCGATCTTGGGGCTGACGTAGGGCTCGATGCCGACGAATTCGAGCGGCACGCTTATGCGCGTGCCGCGCACGAACATCTGCGCCTTGATCTCGCCGGGCGCGGGCAGGCGCGGGATCAGGATCTCATCGACGTAGCAGCGCACGTGCAGGCGCCCCGGCGCGCTGCCGAGCACCACCAGCGGGTTGTTCGTCGTCTGCGTGTAGGCGTCGTATACCCCCTGCGGCGTCGCGTAGCTGCCCGCACCGGCTTTGATCGACAGCACGATGCCGTCGGCCGGCGCCCGCAGGGTGTACTTCGCGAGCAGCGCGTTCGAGGCCTCGTAGGCCTTGGCGAGCGCCAGCTGCTGCGCCTGCTGGTTGCGGATGTCGAACGACCATGCGCCCGCCTTGGTGAGGTCGAGCTGGCGCTGCGCCGTGATCCGGTTCGCGTCGGCCAGCAGCCAGGCGTTGCGCGCCGAATCGAGCGCGTCGCGGCTCACCGCGTGCGGATCGAGGTCGAACGCTCGCTGCTGCTTGTCGTACTGGTCCTTGGCCGACCTGGCTGCGGCCTCGGCCGAAACGAGCTGGGCCTGCGCGACCTCCAGCGTCTCGGGCCGCGGCTGCGCGCGCAGCTCCTCCAGCAGCGCCTGCGCGGCCTGCGCCTGCGCGCGCTGCTGCTCCGCGGTGGCCCGCTGCACCCTGTCGTCGAGCGTGAGGAGCGGCGCGCCCTTGGCCACCGTCTGCCCCTCGCGCACGGCCACGGCGGTGACGACGCCGGCGACCTCCGGGTAGAGGTTGACGTTGGAGCCGTTGGGCTGCTCGCTCTCGACGATGCCGTTGGCGTAGATGCCCTGCGCGTACGGGTTGGGAGCCGGATCGAACACCGGCCGTTGCGGCGGCTGCCGCTGGTTCAGGTAGATCGCGGCAGCGATGCCGGCAAGGCAGCCGATGCCGGCAAGCAGGAACAGCGTCCTAGTCCCGGTCCACCGAAGCGCCATTTTCGGTCTCCTTCAGCTGGCCGTCCTCCATGCGCAGGATGCGGTGCGCGAACTCGTAGATGCGGGCGTCGTGCGTGACGACGACGATGCAGCGGCTGGCGTTCAGCACTTCGTGGCGGACGAAGCCGACGATCGCCCTGCCCGTGTCGCCGTCGAGCGATGCCGTCGGCTCGTCGAAGATGAGGATGTCGGGCTGGCTCGCGATGGCCCGTGCGATCGCCACCCTCTGCTGCTCGCCGCCCGACAGCTTCACCGGAGGCAGCTCGGCGCGCGATTCGAGGCCGACGATCTTCAGGTAACGCAGGGCCTGGGCGATTGCGTCCTCCCAGGGTTGCTTCTTGAGGATGAGCGGAATCGCGACGTTTTCGGCGGTGGTGAGACGCGGGAACAGGTGGTAATCCTGGAACACGAAGCCGATCTTGTTGAGCCGGAGGTCGGCGATGCGATCCCTCTCGAGGCTCCAGATGTCTTCGCCCTCGATCGTGACGCGCCCAGAATCGGGGCGCAGGATCCCGGAGATCACGCTGAGCAGCGTGGTCTTGCCGCTGCCGGACGGACCTACGATGTACAGCATCTCGCCGAGGCGAGCCTCGAGGTTGACGTCGCGCAGGGCCTGCGTGCGCGCCTCGCCGACGCCGAACGCCTTGTTGAGCCCGGTGGCTGCGATGGCGGCCTGTGGGGTCCCGGTCACGGCTAGCCTCGGAAGATGTCGAAGGGCTCGATCCGCAGCACCTTGCGCACGCCGATGTAGCTCGAGATTGCGGCGATGACCACGACCATCGCGAGCGCGATCGCCAGGATGGCAAGGTTCACCGTCGCCGCGTAGTCGGGTACGCGCAGCCTCGTCACGGTGAGCACCGCGACACACAGGCCCAAGCCCAGCCCGTAGCCGGTGAGCGCGGTGAAGGTCGCCTGGAACAGGATCATGGCGACCAGTTCGCGGCTCTTCGCGCCGATCGCCTTGAGCGCGCCGAATTTCTCCAGGTTCTCGAGGATGAACGTGTAGAACGTCTGGCCCGAGATCGACAGGCCGACGATGAAGCTGATCACGGTCATCAGCAGGATGTTGATGCCGAGTCCCGTCTGGTAGGTGTAGAAGCGCACGATCTTGGCGATGAATTCGTCCTCGGTGAGCGCCACGTAGCCCAGCTGCGCCACTTCGCTCTTGATATGCGCCACATCCGCCGCGCTCTTCGGTTCGACCAGCACGTAGGCCGCGGTAAACCGTGTCGTCGGCAGGTACTGGATCGCGCGGTTGTAGGTCGTATAGAGCGTCGGCACGCCGAACAGGCCGCTGACGGACACCTGGGCGATGCCGACCACCACCGCGCGGTTGTCGTTGATTTCGAACTCGGTGCCGATGGTCGGATTGTTCAGCTTCGAGAACTCCGCATCCTTCACCACGATGAAGCCGCTCTCGGCGTAGATGTCCTCGATCCGCCCCTCGAGAAGCTGTGGCCGGCCGAACAGGCTGCTGTCGTCGAGGCCGAGAATCGAAACCGCCTGGTACGCACCGCTGGCGAGCTTGACGAGCGCGCCGCCCGAAAAGAGCGGTACCGCGTAACGCACACCGTCGATGCTGCGCACGACGTCGAGAATGTAGTCGGGCATCGGGATGGAGTTGGCGGCCGTGTTGACCGCAGGATCCATGACCCACATCTTGGAGCCCACGTTGATGACCGTCGACGACGAGCGGTTCAGCACGCCGGCGAACATCGACGTCATCTGCACCATCAGGAACACGGCGAACGTGATGCCGATCAACAGCGCGGCGAACTTGGCGCGGTCGTTCACCAGCAACTTGAAGGCAAGGAGAATCTGTCCGTACATCGCCGCCGCCGTGTCAGAACCTCTGAGGGGAATCCGCAACCCGGTTCGATGCCGCGTTGCCGGACCCGACGTATCGGCCCAGCCTTACTGCGGCGGAGGCGGTGGCGCCGGGTAGTAGCCGGGGTGGGGATAGTTCGAAACCACGTTGCCCTTGGCGTACATGCACTGCTGGTACGCGATGTCGTAGCGGCGCTGCGCGCTGGCGGCGGTGTATCCGCTGGCGTTCGTGCCGGCCCCGGCACCGACCACGGTCCCGACTGCCGCCCCGGCACCGGCTCCGCGGTCGCCGCCGATCAGGGCGCCTGCGACCGCCCCGACCGCCGCGCCGGTGAGCGTCGATTTCAGGAACGCCTCTGCCGCCGCCTCATGACCGGGCTGGCCGATCGAATGCGCGGCCCATCCGCGGCATAGCTCGTCCTCCTGCATGAAGACCTCGAACGGCTTGTTCGGCGCCGGCATCACGGCCACCGTCGGGCCGGTCGGCATCTCTACGCAGCCCGCGAGCCAGAGCAACCCCACGCCGACCGCCAGCGCCGTGCGCCGCGGCGCGCGCCGCTCGATCAGGGCGAGCATGGACATCGCGGGCCTCCACTTTCCCGGTCGTGTTTTCCTTGGCGGCGCCATTCGATGGACTGTTCGACGGCGCGGTGGATCGAGTATCGATCGCGTGGCGTTGACCAGCTTGACCGACATCAACAAGGGAGCAGCGCGGACACGATTGGAAACACGCTCCATGCGCTTCTTGTCTGCATGCGCTGGACGTGGGTGCCACGGGTGCACGGTGCGCGCAACGGCGAGTCCCGTGCCTTTGCCGCCGGGTCCCGACAGCTTTCTCGGCGCGTTCGCGCGCGAAGGCGGGATCGGTGGCCTCGCCGCTGCGGCCACGTTCGGTGTCGGTCGCCTGTTGGGAGTCGCGGTGTCGCGAGCAGCCCGGTGCGGCGCGAATCGACGTGCCCATGCGGCGACTCGCCGTTGCGAGTCACACAAGCAGCTTCGCGATGCCGCGGCTGACCGCCAGCACGGCCGAGGCGGCGAGGACGTGCTTGGCGATCTCGGAGACGACGCTCACTCCTCGTTCGCGTGCCAGAAGCGCCGTCAACAACCCGAGCAAGGTCATTCCCCAGGCGAGGCACGCGGCTACGGCGACCGACGGCGGCAGCGCGTACACGGCGACCACGAACGTCAAGCCGCCCACAAGGCGCGTAGCGAAGTTGGACAGCGTGCCAATCAACGCCTCGCGCGGCTCGAGTCGTTCCGACTCCTGGTAGATGTGGATGCTCAACGAATCAGTCAAATTGTCCGCGAGCGCCGTTATCAGGAGCGCGGCGATCACGGTCACCTTGGTGGAGCCGGTCGCGTTCAGACCAACGACCAGTGCCATGCTCGTTACGATCGCCGCGGTGCTTCCGTAGCTGATGCGGCTCAGATGAGTCAGGCGTCGACGGAGCATGCTCGCTGGTTCGATGTATCCGCGCCAAGCGCGGGTCGTTCGCACATCGGCTCGGAACGGAGCCGTCGAATGCCTTCTCGGCAGAGATCAGGCGCGGTCGAAGCGATCGAGGTCCATCACCTTGGTCCACGCGGCCGCGAAATCCTGCACGAACTTCTCCGTCGAGTCGGCGCACCGCCGACGAGAACCGTCATCTCGGGCGCCGTCAGCGTGAGCAGCTGTGCTCGATCCACTACAGCTCCTCGGCACACAAGCGCTGCGTGCCGCGCAGATAATTACGGAACCCATCGGCGACCGGTTCGAGCGGCGCAAAGGAGGCAGCATCGGTTTGCTCTTGCGACGCATCCATGCGTCCCGGAGCAAAGGGAACCTTCACCTCGCGTCCGGCAACCTTCGCCGCCTTCTCGACCGCCGCACAGCCGCCGAGAACGATCAGGTCGGCAAGCGCTACCGTCTTCCGCTGTCTGCCGCCCGCGCGTGCTGAAAGTACGCTTGTGACCGGCGTGCGCATTGATCGGCATCAAGCCTGCCGCCGCCGGACTTCTTGTCTCGGTGGTCCACGCGGTGACTCGGTCGTACAAGTCGAACGCTCGATGCCTTGCACCGCCCATTCAACCGCTCGATGGACGAGCCGGTTGCATGAAGCCCTGCTGCGAGTAGATTGAGGCCTCCCCTGGCCGGTGACTGTGGAAGGGCGAGGCCACGAAGGTGACCCGGGTTGCCGGCAAATCGCGATTTGATCACCGCAAGGAGAACGCCATGTCACTGAAGCAGAGTGTCGATGCGTTGCTACGCCGGGCGACGGACGCCGGCGACGTACCGGGCGTCGTGGCGCTGGCCACGAGCCGCGATGCAACGATCTACGAAGGTGCCTTTGGCAAGCGAGTGCTCGGCCAGGAGGCGCCGATGACGCGGGATACGGTCGTCTGGATCGCGTCGATGACCAAGGCACTGACCAGCACCGCCGCGATGCAGCTCGTCGAGCGCGGGAAGCTCGACCTCGACAGTCCGGCAAGTCGCTGGGTGGCCGAGATCGGCACGGCACAAGTGCTCGACGGCTTTGACGCGTCGGGTCGGCCTCTTGCCCGTCCGCCGAAGCGCGCGATCACGTTGCGCCATCTGCTCACTCACACCGCCGGATTCAGCTACGAGTTCTGGAGCCCGGCGATCCAGCAATACCAGAAGGCGAAGGACGTTCCCGGCATCACGACGTGCCAGAACGCCGCGCTGCGCACGCCGTTGCTGTTCGACCCCGGCGACCGCTGGGAATACGGCATCAACATCGACTGGGTCGGCAAGGCGGTCGAAGCGGTCAGCGGCAAGAGGCTCGGGCGGGTGCTCGAGGAAAATGTTCTGGCGCCCCTGGGGATGAACGACACGGCGTTCAGGATCACGCCTTCGATGCGTGCGCGCCTCGCCAAGATCCATCAACGCGGCGACGACGGCAAGCTCACTGCGCTCGACCTCGAAATTCCGCAGGACCCCGAGTTTGAAATGGGTGGCGGCGGGCTGTACGGAACCGCGGGCGACTATGCGCAGTTCCTGCGCATGATCCTGAACCGCGGCCGCGCCAACGGCAGACAAGTGCTGCAGCCCGAGACCGTCGACATGATGACGCGCAACCAGATCGGCCCGATCCGGGTGACGATGTTGAAAACCGCGATCCCGGGGCTGTCGAACGATGCGGAGTTCTTCCCCGGTGTGGAGAAGCACTACACGTTCGGGTTCCAGATCAATGCGGAGCGCGCACCGACCGGGCAATCGGCAAACAGCCTGATGTGGGCCGGCCTGGCCAACTCGTTCTTCTGGATCGACCCCACGCAGAACCTCGGCGGCGTATACCTGACCCAGGTCCTGCCGTTCGTCGACGTGAAGTCCGCGCCGCTATTTCTGGAGTTCCAGCGCGCGGTCTACCAGTCGCTCGGCTGACAGCCGGTACTTCGCGCCGGCCGGTTGCCGCGCGACCGGGTTCCGGACGCTTGCGTGACGTGCGCCCGCCGCACGTATCAGCCCACGTGCGGCCGTTGGCGAGTCGACCGTCCGGCTGCACGTCGAACACGCGGATGTGCATCCGCTCGGTGTCGTTGACGAACAGGCGTCGCTCATCGGCCGAAAAGCACAGGCCGTTCGGCTGGCCGAAATCGTCGGCGAGCAGCGTAGGGTTGCGGCCCTCGCCGCCGAGATTCGCCGTCGGTGCGACTCCGAAGCTGCGGGGCTCGACCGGTGCAAGTGGATGTCGTTCGCGCCGGTGCAGGGCCCGATCGCGCCAATTCGGACGCGTGCTTCAGCCGGAGCAGAGGTCTTCTCCGCTCGTCCGGCGCTTCTTTATCCTTGCAGCCTTGAGAGAAACCGGATTGGACTTTCTCGTGAACGCATCCTCCCGCGCGGCGCAACTGGGAGCGCTGCTTTGCCTGCTGACGGCACCGTGCAATCCCCTGGCGCAGGACATGGCGCCGCCCTGGTCCGAGCGCGTCATCCGGGAGCACGTTAATTTCGATGCGACAGCGGCGGCGGGACCCGCCGCGATCGCCGACCTTGTCCAGCGTGGCGGCGTGTTGTTTCAGGCCAAGTTCACGAAGCTCGACGGAGCAGGCCGCCCCATGGCCACGCAGGCCATCGTGCCGACGCGGCGCAAGCGTCCCTCCCCGGCCGCGTTCCAGCGCACTGGCGGCCCGGACGCGAACTCGTGCGCCGGTTGCCACAACGACCCGATTCCGGGCGGGGCTGGAGACATCGTCGCCAACGTTTTCGTCTCGGAGGGCTTCGAGAGCGCCGATTTCGACAGTCTTGATCCGCAGTTCTCCAACGAGCGCGGCACCACGGCGCTGATGGGCGACGGTCTGGTCGAACTGCTGGCGCGGGAAATGACCACGGACTTGCAGGCGATCCGGCGCGAGACGCTGCGTCGTGCACGATCGAGCAACAGCGAGGTCGAGGCCACACTGACGAGCAAGGGGGTCTCGTTCGGGACGATCCGCGCACATGCGGATGGGACCATCGAGCTGGACCGCATCGAGGGCATAGACACCGATCTCGTGCTGCGCCCTTTCTCGCAGAAAGGCGTATTCACGTCGCTGCGGCAGTTCACGATCAACGCGCTGAACCAGCATCACGGCATGCAGGCCAGCGAGCGCTTCGGCGTGCGCTGGACCGGAACGGCCGATTTCGACGGCGACGGCATCGGCGACGAGATCTCGCTCGGTGATGTCTCTGCGATCGTCGCCTGGCAGGCGACGCTCGCGCCGCCGGTTCGCATGAGCGCGCCGACCCCCGCATGGGCGGCGGCGGCCGCGCACGGCGAAGCGGCGTTCGCAAAGTTCGGCTGCGCGGGGTGCCACCGGCCTGCTCTGCCGCTGCACAGCCTCGTTTTCGACGATCCCGGGCCGAACGACATGGCGGGCACCTTGCGCGCCGGGGAGGTTGCGAAGCCGATCGTCATCGATCTGGGCCGCTACGAGTGGGCGGCGAAGCTGCCGCGGGATGCGAAGGGCCAGGTCCTCGTGCCGCTGTTTTCGGACCTGAAGCGCCACGTGATCGCGGACGACACGGTGGAGCGGCTCGGCAACGAACTGCTTGCGCAGCGGTTCGTCGAGCGCAATACCTTCAGGACGGCGCTTCTTTGGGGTGTCGGGTCGACCGCGCCGTATGGACACCGCGGCGATATCACGACGCTCGACGAAGTCATACGTGCGCACGGCGGCGAGGGCAAGGCCGCGCGCGACGCCTACGAGAATGCGGATGAGTCCGAGCGATCCGCAATCGTTGCATTCCTCAAGACACTCGTCATCCCCACCACGCCCGACCTGCACCACGAACTACCGCCGGCGCGGCGCGTCAAGGCCGGAACATGAGCTCCAGGTCGTCGCTCCCCTTGCGTTGGGCGCTGGCACTCGCCTGCGCGGGACTCGCGGCACTTCCCGGGGCTGCGTTCGTCTCGGCGCGCGCGGCCGACACCCACGACGCGGCCCCGACGATGGACATTCCCGTGTTCCGTGAGCAGGCCGCTGCGGCCGGCATCGATCACCGGTATACGGGCCCGTGGGAGTTTTTCGTCGGTGGTGGCGTGGCCGCCTTCGACTGCAACGGCGACGGCAAGCCCGACCTCGTCTTCGCAGGCGGCAAAGGCACGATGCAACTGTTCGTCAACGAGAGCCCGGTCGGCGGTCCGCTGAAGTTCAAGCGGCGGCCGTTCACCATCGACCCGCGCTGGCTGACGCAGGTCACCGGCGTGTATCCGATCGACATCGACGGCGACGGCATCACCGACCTGGTCGTACTGCGCGTCGGCGGGAATGTGCTGCTCAAAGGCGGGCCGAACTGCACGTTCGAGGTCGCCAACAAGCTCTGGAACTTCGACGGGGGCCACGCCTGGACGACCGCATTTGCCGCGACGTGGGAGAAAGGCAAGCAGTTCCCGACGCTCGCGTTCGGCAACTACGTCGACCGATCGGCGCCGGGAAGTCCGTGGGGCACCTGCCAGGACAACGAGCTCTTTCGCTCGAATGACGGAGCCGTGCCGGACTACTCGCAACGAAACGTCCTGGCGCCGGGCTACTGTGCGTTATCGATGCTGTTCACCGACTGGAACCGCTCGGGCGAGCCGGCGCTGCGGATTGCGAACGATCGCCAGTACTACCGCGGAGGCGAGGAGCAGCTCTGGCGCGTCGAACCCGGAAAGCCGCCGCGGCTGTATACGGCTGCCGATGGTTGGCGCCCCCTGCACCTCTGGGGCATGGGCCTGGCGCAGGCCGACCTCGACGGAAGCGGGCGACCCGGCTACGCGGTCACGTCGATGGGCGATACGAAACTGCAAGTGCTGGACGGCGACGCCGACGAGGGACGGCCGACCTACCGCGACATCGCCCTGGATCGCGGCGCGACCGCGCATCGGCCTTACGCGGGCGGCGACTTGAAGCCATCGACCGGGTGGAATCCGGCGTTCGAGGACGTCAACAACGACGGGCTGATCGACCTGTTCATCACCAAGGGCAACGTCGAGGCCATGCCTGACTTCGCCGCCTACGATCCGAACAACCTGCTGCTCGGCGGCTGGGACGGGCGCTTCCACGAAGCGGGCCGTGAAGCGGGCCTCGTGGCCGGACCGCTCAAGGGGCGTGGTGCCGCCGTGGTCGATCTCGACCTCGACGGAAATCTCGACCTCGTGGTCGTCAATCGCGATGGGCCGGTCGAGATCTACCGCAACCAGGGTGCACGCCGCTCTGACAGCGGAGTGCGGCCGATGGGCAACTGGCTGCAGGTGCGGTTGATCGATCCGTCCAGTCGCAATCGAACGGCGATCGGCTCGCGCGTCACCGTGAAGATCGGCACACGAACCCTGACACGAGACCTGCTCGTCGGCGGCGGCCATGCATCGGGCAAATGGGGTTGGAC